>Ga0154020_10009665_pt1 | contig 11095 bp, 7 predicted proteins | sample Klosneuvirus_201_FD_109709 | JGI IMG/M metagenome (GOLD analysis project Ga0154020, IMG submission 109709) | Active sludge microbial communities from wastewater, Klosterneuburg, Austria - Klosneuvirus_20160825_MG | ecosystem: Engineered > WWTP > Aerobic digester > Activated sludge | place...
AGCCATTCTTGATCGCACCGTTAACACCTCCTCCAACAACGCCTATTGCCCCATCAACAAAGTTGACGTCTACCATCGTACTTGATAGCGCGGAGAGGTCGAGTGTTGTATAGTTCTGTCCGCCATCACGTGTAGAAGTAAAATGTGGCTTGCCATAAAGATCATTCATAAACGGTCCAACAAAGTAGGCGGTGCTTTCATCTATCGCTTGAATTCCACAAATGCCCCCTACACCTGACCCCGTTGGAAATGCATAGCGGGTCCAGGAATCTCCACCATCTACGGTGTGATAAATTTGATGTTTCCCACCCAATGCACCCAGCCATCCAACGCGTGAATTCGCCCATCCCATCGATCGGAAGTATGGCTTGTCAGTAGGACTGTAATAGGCAGACGTCAGCTCCTCCCATGTTTCTCCCGCGTTGCGAGTGCGGAACACACCACTCTTTGTACCCGCAATGCACCCGGAATCCTGATGAACAAAATGCATCGCATCCCAACGATCAAGCGCCACCGGACTGTTCGGCAAGACCTGCCACGAGCCGACTTGAGCAAAGGTTGTTGTGACTGCAAGAGATACGATGACAATTGTTGTGATGATAGGGGGCATACCGTGCTCAAAAATGTCGAGGAACTGCGGGGAGTAACTGCTGTGTGTCAAAAGACACACCGAACAATGTAGCCGTTACATCAATGCCGTCGTATTATTGGTGGTTGAGTATGCGTTTGCGATTGATGACTCGGGAGTACCGTTCCATGATCCGCTTGATTGTGTTGTTTGTTCTTGTTTCGGCATCTGTATACACCGCGGCGGCACAGCCTTATCGCGGTAAACTGATCCTTCCGATTCGTGGTGTGCTCGATAAGGACTTTGTTGTTGTGAATCATGTTGATCACGACGTGAATGCCAATGCTATTCGTGATCACGGGTGTGGTAGACAAACGTATGATGGGCATCAAGGAACGGACTTCGTTCTGAAGTCGTTTCGACAAATGGATTCCGGTGTGACAGTAATCGCTGCCGCTGCTGGTGTTGTTACGGCTGTTGTAGACACGTTCCCGGATAGGAACAAGGTCTCAGTAGTCTCCCGCGGATATGGCAACTATGTTGCACTTCTCCATCCCAACGGACTAGCTACGTATTACGCCCACAATCGCAAAGGAAGTGCAGTTGTTGCTGTTGGTGATACCGTTGATGTCGGTGAGGCACTTGCTCTTGTTGGTTCAAGCGGAAACAGTGAAGACCCCCACGTCCATTTTGAAGTCTGGCAGCTCGTTGATCCGTTCGAAGGGGGCTGTTCACCAACTCCATCGTTGTGGCAAGATCAGCCACCGTATCAAACACAACTCCGCGTGATAGATGCGGATGTTACTACATGGCCCCCTTCACTCGACACAATTCGTGAGCGACCACCAACGGCAACGGTTGTAAAGCAGGCCGACTCATCGATCACGTTCTGGACGTTGCTGCAAGGGGTGAACCCCACAGACCGATTGCGCATTGTATGGCTCGATCCAGAATTGAGCGAATGGTTTACCTATGAGGCGGAAACAGGGATCACATCGAACTACTTCTACTGGTGGTCGTGGATCAATCGACCCGAGCGCAATGGAACGTGGACATGTGTGTTGTACGCCAATGACACTGAGCTCCTCCGCAAGAGCTTTGTGGTCTCTGATGTTGTGGGAATATCAAACAGTGGAGTAGGTGATGTGTCCGTTACACGTCATGGCGATATGCTTCGCATACGCAATGCCGCCACGATGTCGATAGAGTTCTTTGATGCCCGCGGACGATCCATCCGCACAACACCCATCACCGATAACGACACAGCCATCATCCTCCCCGACACCCGGTTCATGGTGTTCCAAATCCTCGACAACGGCAAGCCGATATATCGTTCAGTGATTCATTAAGCGTTTGGCCGTCCGTCACCCCGAGCGTAGTCGAGGGGCCTTCGTCATCCCGAGCGTAGTCGAGGGGGCATTCGTCATCCCGAGCGTAGTCGAGAAGGGGCATTCGTCATCCCGAGCGCAGTCGAGAGGGGGCATTCGTCATCCCGAGCGTAGTCGAGGGGGCATTCGTCATCCCGAGCGCAGTCGAGGGGCATTCGTCATCCCGAGCGAAGTCGAGGGGCATTCGTCATCCCGAGCGTAGTCGAGGGGCTGTGCCTCGACTTCGCTCGGCATGACGATCGCTGTTCACCGTTCGCTGTTCACAAAGACTTTCCACCACTGCAACGGCGAGACCACACCCTGCACAGCTGTCACAATTGTATAGTTGGCAAGTTCCCTTTGATACCGTACAAAGCGACGGTCCAACACACAGTTCCGCAATGAGAGTTCGTTACGTGCATAGATGCTCACAATGCGAGAGAGTAACCATAGCGGACGATCTCGTCGAAGTTCACGGGTTCGGTCGATGTGACTCTTTATCGATTCTAGTGTTATGATGGTCTCAGGTTGTCTACCTTGGCCTCGGTATACCATGGCGGAAAGCATCAGAACATCTAGTGGTTGCTTGCTGTTCGACTTCACGTTTCTGATCGTGATCGATGTATCGTGACTCAAGACGCGCGCATACAGCATGCCAAGCTTTAGCTTTGCGATCAGGTCGGCCGACTGCCGTTTTAACGTCTTTTGGGAATCAATGAGATCGGCAGTGTCAGCCGCGCGACGATACTCACCACTCTTGAGTTGGAAACGTAAGAGAACGTTGATCGCATTGAACCAATCCGTTGAATCCGGATTACAGGACTCAACCACCTTGCGAGCAGAAAGAACTCCTCGTTTGTAGTCGTTGGCCGTATTGAAGATAAATGCTCGTTGAGCGTGATACTCCCTCAGAGCAACGGTATCATATCGACCCTCCGTCGTCAGCGCCTTTCGTGAGCGGTCCAACCAATAGAGACCAAGCTCCATGTCGCCCACTAATTGAGCAAGCGTTGTGGCAAGTCTTGCCGCCGCCATCGCAACAACACTGGAAGTGTTGCTTTTGGACAGTTCGGCGAGAAGTGCTCGTGCCTTCTCGATATAGGGCTTGCGGCGTTCCTTGTCCGCCTTCCTGTGCAATGGGATCGAGATATGGATCCACAGTTCGAGTAGGTCGTGGACGTGCATCGCTTCCTTTGCCGCATCTCTCCCGCGTCGGAGCTCAAGACGTGCACTACGACCACGTCCATTAAAGCCGTCGTAATAGGCTAGAGCAAAGTGAATAGGTGGCGCATACCACATAAGCTCAGGATAGACTATCGCCCTACGGGCTGCTAACAAATGCCAGCGATTCGTGTACGTACCACCCGCCCGCAAAAGCGTCTGACCGACGAGGAGGTTGCGCAGACAGGCAATTGATGTCAAGCGCCGAGACCCTAATGCCGGTGATAGGGGGCATGACAATACGATCTCGGCCAGTCGGTTTTCGAATCGCGCAATTCGCCGACGATAGCGCCCATCGACAGTTGCAGATGATCCGTACAGAAGTTGAGCTAGTGTAAGGTCGTTGGCAACCTGTCTCGAAACAACCATTTGTAACAATGTTAGATCAGTTGACGATAGCGTTGCAAGAATCGAATCATCAAGCAACCAAGCCTCGCCACCTATGATAGAGAGGCAATCGATGTATTCAAGTACTTGTGCTAACATGATATGTGTGAATTAGAAGACTCGAAAATGGATGTCTCAATATACGGTATCGCGATACGGTTAAGGTCAGGATATCCCGATACGTTGTGAGTGAAGCTCATTCACACATAATCGTTGAGGGACGCTATGGAAATGTTGTTGGCGATTCTGCTCTGGCTCGGCTGTATAACGGCGCCAAACACCTATTACCGACCACAGATTGACGCCTATGAGAGTCAGAATCAGGCAGCGATCAATGGAGTAATGGCAAGTCCTCCACAGCAGGCATACGTCTGGAACCAATATGGGGCAGCCACAGAAAATGTCCAGGTCATCGATCCATACAGATAGTGATTTGAGGTCCCAGGTGGTCCTGATAATCGCAATCCGCGATACAGCAGTCACGTGAGATCGCACACCAACGCCTTAACAACTGTAGTCTAGCATTGAGATTAGCTAGTTAGCGTGCCATTAGATGCGGCGGTCCGCTTCGTGCGGAACGATGTGGTCAACGCAAACGGAATCTCCATTGTATTAATCACTATTCCTGCACGACCTAACTAGTAGTCCGCTGTGGACTAACTTTCACACCGTCAAACCGGAGGTTTTATGATCTGGAAGGGACTTGGCGTTACGACAACGCTGCTGCTGTTGATATGTCTTGTTCAAGAAACACGTGGACAGGCAATCACCATTACCTCACCCACGGGTGGTAGTACGATAGCACTTACTTTCACTCAGGTCGAGATACATACAGACTTGCCAATCGACCCCACATCAATTCTTGATACAATCCCCAGAAGAGATACTATAATCCCGAACCGGCATGCCTGCATCTACATAGTCCCAACGATACTCTATGATTCACTGCACAATGATCGTTCCTCACTTCGTGACTTGTGCCTTAGCGGAACGACGATGATTATTGATGATACAACTGTGATATTTACGCTAGACTCAGGGCAGTTTCTCTTTTCAACAGACTACACAATACTCGTTCATGATTTGCGTGTAGTTGATACCACTGCAACACCTGATGACACGATCATGGTTGATAGTACTGTTGCCACTTTCCGATCCGCTGATCCCGCGAACGCGCTTACCTTCACGTCTTTGGATGATACTGAGATATTACGTTGCGACGAATCACCATGGTTTCGGTTCAGTAAGAAGGTGCCCTATCATACAGTAGGAGGAAGTGATCTCTTTACGGTCCTTCGTATTGCATCTCACACTCTTGTCGATTCAGCATCTGTAACATACTCCTATGACACCATTGGGTATGATGTGGCATACAGTAGTGACAGTACATCACTCACATTGTCGATCGATACCTTGATACCAGGTGATTCGTACATTATCGAGGCTAACATCAGCTTGCTCAATGGTGATAGCACAACTAACTTCCAATTCCCCTTCAGCGTGCCCAAAGTCTCATTCTTCTATCCAAAAGTGATCTGTTCTGACACCTCGATTACCATGCCCAAAGGTTTAGTCACGTCTTTTGGTTCCTATGGAGGCTTTCCGGTTGAATCCGGGGATACTGTTCGATTTCGCGTTCCTTCAGAATTCGACAACTTCTATTTTTCACATTGGATATTCCCGTCAGATAGTTCAATCGATGGGAATACTTCTGATTCTATTGACCTCATATTTACCTGTGGTATGATGGACTTTCTACAGCCCACAGCCGTTTTTAATCTCATCCCGATCGACACGTTCCAGATTGCCAGTACAGACACATCCATGGGCACTGTCAAGGTATCCGGATTTCTTGATTCTCTTGGCGGCAACACTTATACAGTGCGTCGCGGCCGATCTAATGCTCTATACCTTAATGCATTGCCGAACCTGGGTTACCGGTTCAACCAGTGGACATCGCTCACCTACAGTGCCATCAATGGGTTGACAAGCCCGCACGCTAACGTCGTGACAAACAATCCGTGGACAAATCCTCCCTGGAAGAGAGTAATCGACGGTGATTTCGACCCGGTGATCTGCAATAATCACAAGATAACCGTACTTGTTGATGGATGGAAGTGTAATCACTGGCCGGATAACTATGAAGTTGAGTTTGTTCCGAAGCAACCGGCAAATCTTGCCTTTGGTATCTCCAACCCAGTGCTGGCTGCCGTTACACCTTATAGCGGACAGGGTAATATTCAGCAACAAATTCCTATCACGAACTACATGGTGACATACACGCTGTACGACGATTGTTATGAGATTGCGGGCGCAACAATCGATGGTCAGTTAGTTCAAGGTACGATGGACTGCTATGATGGTCCTGTTGTTGGTCAGACTATAACTATTCCCGTTTCCACAACGGTTCTCGACTGTGATAAGTTTGTCTTCATACACATTCGTCACAAGCGCTTTACGCTACGTACAGAAATGTGGTCTGTTGATGGTAGCAAGATTATTCGACCACGTCAGGATGTCAAGCGGAGTCCGACGGGAATGCCCAAAAATCCATATCATGATTGGACTCGCAATAGTGACTTCACATTATGGGTGCTAGAGGAGATATATCCGTGTAATGAAGAAGTTGTTTCGCACCCTGATATCGATGCAACCGATCGTACCGCGACACATATTCAACGACACGGATGGCTTAACACCTCAGGGTATACATATCAAGCTGAACTCGTTGAGACACCCGATGAAGACCGTATCGAATTTGTTATGGACCAGGACAGGGATCACGCCTATCTATGGGGAATGAATGCATTCCTCGCCACTAGACTTCTACTCCGTTCTTATGGCCTTGCTAATATGGGTGAAAATCAGAATGCCATAGCGCTACGTTCAGTCGAGATTGATGAGTTAGGAGAACCGGATATATTCAAGCTAGATCGCTATCGTGCTGAATTCATTGACCCATCTCCAGATACAAAACTAGAGGTGTTCGTTGAGTTCACTCATCCAGTTGATGCAGAACCTAACAACAATGGCTATTCGTTCCCAACGAGTTCTCTATGGGGACAGGATGTTGAGCGTTATGACTTCGAAGGAAAAAGGTCATATCAACAGGCACCAAGCCAATACTCCACAAGTACAGCATCTTTGAATCTTGTCGCCGCCGACGGATTGATTCCGTTTAGCTGCGGGCGCGTGCGCATCAACTGGGATGCAGATATTAGATCGAGTGAAGCGACCGGTGGCCTTCCTTTGGAAAACCCTGGTAGTGGCGTTATTATAGTTTCGCCTCCAGCTATTGACGTTCAGTGGCTCAGCGTCGATACAAAATGGACACTTGGGGATTGGTGGGATATCAGCTGGCAGTTGTTTATTCCGTTCCCGGGTAACCCAGACCCACGAACAGATCTCTCATTGTCTCATGGATACATGATGCCAGATGAAGATCGGCTGGTTGTCGGTGATCCTGAATTCTTGGAATGGGACAGGGGCGACGTTAATGGGCCACAATGGTATGATGTTAACGACAACTTCTCCACATTGTATCCAAGAAGTGGCAGCAGCGCCTTTTTTGTTGGTGCGATGATGGTCGATGATGACCAGGATGAAACGGCGAAGGATCCTGCTCGTGCTCTGCTCGAAGTTGGTTTTTCAACACTGGATCCAACGAGTGCGATTGAGATGTTTGTGAGCCAGTTTATGCTCGGGTTTTGGGATTCTTGGACGAGATACGGTGATGGCGACAATGATGCTATGGGTGCTACTCACTCCGGAAAGGAGAATCACAAGTTCGCCAACAACCTATGGAATGCTAGATCGCAGGCTAACAATGTCAACTACATGTATCGCGTTCATACAATGGACCACTACTTGTACGACATTCAATACAAGGTCAGTCTGAGTAGGAGGGTTTTGCTTTACTAACAACTAGGGCGTATATGGGAGGAAGATCAATAAACACCTTCCTCCCGATACGTGTATCCATGGACAATTCAAGGAGACATATTATGCTTCACACATCGTGTACTACCGTCCTACTTTGCGTCGCTATCGCATTTCTGATTCCTATTCCCGGTAGTGGTCAGGCGAACCATTCAGTGTTTCCAGTTGCTGGCGAGGTGCTGTATTGCGGTGACAGAATCTATGTATCATCTGATATCACTTCAGTTGACTATTTCAACAAAGGCAAGTGGACTTCGATTGCGATCATTAGAGAGGCTGAAATGATGGGTGGAAGGTACCTGCTAATCAACGATGAAATGATTACTCAGTATGGCCGCCTAAGATTCTCTCATCGAGATGGCAGTTCACAACTAAGCCCCGGCAATGTCAGTGTGAAACTTCGGCGACCTGTTGTCAGTATTGGCGACATGGCTGCCGGTTGCACTGAAGACGCAAATCAATACGCTCATTGCAGTATATCGCCGAACCCAGCATCTACAACACTTAATGTTGAGGCAGACCGACCCATTCGTAGTGTGCAGATTGTCCAATCTACGTCAGGCTCAATAGTCCACTTTGCACGTATGGCCGGTGAGGTCTATGCGCACACCATTGATGTATCGAAGTTAAGTGCCGGCTCATACTTTGTTGTGTCTGATTTCGGCAATTCACTTGTAACTTCAACCCAAGTCGTAATCTTGAGGTAGCCCTTGCGCATTCTCATCATTGTCCTATGCTCATTCTTCGTGATTCATGTCCAGACCTCGGCACAGAGGCTAGTTACTACTTGGACTGAGACGAGTCCAACGTGTACGTTCTCAGCCGACCGATCTCACATCATTGTCGCTAGCATCGCGCAGATTGAAGACGGCGTCACGGTATTCGTTAGGGACAATGAGTCGTATAAAGTAATTCGCTCAAACTCTCAGGGTGATGGAAGCAGTATCCTTGGTGGTTTATTGGGAATTTCTTCGCAGGGACAATACGCCTTATTTGTGAATGGAATCGACGCGAATTCAGTTGTCTCGGGCTATTCAACAGATTCTAGTGGCTTAGTCTTCAGTGATTCACTTGATAGCTTACAATCGGTTGCAACGCTCCTGGATGGCGCTGCCCTTCTCTATCTGCAGCGCCATTCTGGAGAGTTTAGGGTTTTGTTTAAGGAAGGTCCCCAATCGGAGATTGACACGCTTTGTCTCGTTTCAGAGCGTGTATTCACAGATCGCCTTTCTGATCGGTTCTATTCGATAGATCAAAGAGGGGTGATGACCGCTCGCTCAGTTATCACTTGTGATACTATCTACTCATTCACGTTGCCAAGTGCGGCCTCGCTACTTACACGACGTTTCATTGCCGTCGATCGTCCTCGTGGATTGACCTATGTTGCAATGGATAATGGGCGGCTTGTTTGCTATGACGAGATGAAGAACACTGTTCAGGCCGTATTGAGTGTCGAATCGAATATTGTTGCGCTGGATGTTGACGAGCGAGATGGACAGGTAGTAGTGACAACACCAGAATCCGTTATCGTAATGAGGAACGGAGAGCTGTTTAAGACTTTGCAATTGGACAATGTTGGTCCATTCGAATCGTTAACAGATGCCGTCTTTTGCCTAGATGGAAACAAACTCCTAGTTGCCAATTCTTTGTATTCTGAGTGGGTGGATTTAGGCGGTAGCAAGACACCGAGACTCGCATCGATCAATTCGACTCCTTTTTCAATATTCAAATCTCAGACTCACGTCCTCATTATTGGATCGTATTCGCGTGCGTATTCACTAGATCTTGATGCATTGAGAATTGTCAAGAGTCGGGAGATCAATCATCTAAGCTTAACCTTTAATTCGGGATGTAGCGAGTTTGTTAGATTCAACTCTGGCAAGCTCCACCAATTCGACTATCTCTTGGAGATTCTGGATACAATTGTCGTTAGCAATCATGACAACGCCACGTGCCTAGCATTCACCTGTGAGTTGAATACAGCTCTGTTCTATCAGGGAGATTCTGTTTGCATACACGATCTCAGCAATGACAAGTGTCTGTCATCGATCGATTGCTCCTTACTTGGTACTGTCCGTTCTGGCCAGATTGATGAATCGAAACATCAGGTTGTTCTATCTGGACAGAATGGTGGAATGGTCGTGGAGAACGCAATGACAACTCCGATCATTCATTACGTACCGCTCCTTAGGACACGGGTACTTGATCGCCATCGAAGGGTCTTACCCGATCATTTTGCATTTGAAGAGAAGCTTGTTCTGACGCTTCATTCGACTAGGTCCTTTGCATACTCATGGTATCCATTCGACTCAGTGAGTGTGATGAGCCTTCCGGACCCAACTTCTTCTATTAAGGGGATATTCTCTTCTGCAAGTGACAACTCACTCTACATTGCCGACAATAAGTCTCACTATTGGTGTTTCGACCCTAGCAGCAGTACTCTGACTCTTATTGATTCGACTAGTATTGACGGCAAATTGTCAACAATGGATAGGAACACGGCTACTGGTGTCAACACTGTTTCTCATTCGGAACACAACATTCTTGAATTTTCTTCTGACTGCGCACTGACTAATGTACCCGAAGCGCTCGAAAAAGACAGAGTATCATCGAGTACGAGCATACAAGTTCACGGTACGTACTTGACAGCTATTGACGCGAAGGAGAGATTGATAAAGTCGGTTCAGGTCTACGACTACCTTGGTCGTTTGATTGAGCAGTCGTCCACAAACAATGCCAGTGTTGTTGTGTTTGCTGATGGTGTGCCTGCTTGCCCAATGTATGTACGCGTGACTGGCAATGGTTGGAGTGAGGTAACATCTTTACTACTAAACATTCATTAGCAGTAATTCCTCGGGCCAGTTTCGAGTAACGGATCCGCAGATCTTGATTGTCATTACTAACAACGTCAGCGCTTCCGTGACCAGCAGAGGCAAATTACTCTAACCGCGGCATCATTAAGATCCTCAAGCTCGACTGAACGTCACCCCGAGAGAAAAGGCGAAGAGGCATACGTCACCCCGAGCGGAGTCGAGAGGCGAAAAGGCGAAGGGGCGAAGTGGCGAGGAGCCCCGTATTTCAATGATAGTGCACTGATCCGCTACTGTGAGGGCTATTTTAGAAGGCCCTTTCAAGTGCACACACATGTACGGAGTACGTCATGGCTTCCGACAAACGGGTTATCATCAATAACGATGGGATGTGGGGCTTGGTGTGGTGTCTTGCTACGGTAGGCGTGGCCATCTACTATGTGCAACAAGCAACGGACTTCTGGGGTGCTGTCCTCGGGATTCTCAAAGCGCTCGTATGGCCTGCGATGTTAATGTATCGCATCTTCTCAGATCTGCACATGTAAAGGCACAACTATGCGATTTCGAACCGGTATTGTCATCCTGCGCGAAAGCTGGAATGTCCTGCGTCAAGATGCTGAGCTCATCTGGTTTCCGGTGATGAGCAGCCTTGCAAGCGTAGTCATTGTTGCTCTCATTATTGCCACTGGGTTTCTCATTCCGTCCATCGGTGACTGGGTGTTGAGTCTTCTAGCTGACAGTTCTAGTGATGCCATGATCTCGTTGGGACCGGTATTGGCACTTGCCATATGCTTTTGCGTCTA
>Ga0154020_10009666_pt1 | contig 11095 bp, 9 predicted proteins | sample Klosneuvirus_201_FD_109709 | JGI IMG/M metagenome (GOLD analysis project Ga0154020, IMG submission 109709) | Active sludge microbial communities from wastewater, Klosterneuburg, Austria - Klosneuvirus_20160825_MG | ecosystem: Engineered > WWTP > Aerobic digester > Activated sludge | place...
GGAGAACTGCGCCAAGACCTTCGACGACGGCACGCGCGCCCTCGAGCCGCTTACCCTCGACGTCGCCGCCGGCGAGACCATCGCGCTGCTGGGCCCCTCGGGCTGCGGCAAGACGACCACGCTGCGCATCGTCGCGGGCCTGGAGACGCCGGACACGGGTGGGCGCGTGCGCTTCGGCGAGGAGGACGTGACGCCCCTGCCGATCGAGAAGCGCGGCGTCGGCATGGTCTTCCAGAGCTACGCCCTCTTCCCCAACATGAACGTGGCCGAGAACATCGGGTATGGGCTGAGGGTGCGTGGCCAGGGCGAGGCCGAGCGCCGCAGGCGCGTGGAGGAGATGCTGGACCTCGTGGACCTGCGCGCCTTCGCCACGCGCGGCGTGGACCAGCTCTCGGGCGGGCAGCGCCAGCGCGTGGCGCTCGCGCGGGCGCTTGCCGTGCATCCGCGCGTTCTGCTCCTGGACGAGCCCCTCACCGCGCTCGACGCCAAGCTGCGCGAGCAGCTGCGCATCGAGATCGACCGGCTGCTTCGCGAGCTGGGGGTCACCGCCATCTACGTCACCCACGACCAGGCCGAGGCGATGTCGCTGGGCGACCGCATCGTGGTGATGGAGAAGGGCCGCATCGCGCAGGTGGGCACGCCGCAGGACATCTACTACCGGCCGTCGTCGGCCTTCGTGGCGGAGTTCATCGGCACGATGAACCGCCTGTCCGGCCGCCGCGAAGGCGGCGAGCTCGTGGTGCCATCCGGCCGCCTGCCGCTCGAAGGGCTCGACGCCGACGCCGTGCAGTTCCGCCCCGAGGACGCCCGGCTCGTCGACGCCTCGAAGGGGCAGCTCAGCGGCAAGGTCCTTTCCTCGTTCTTCCTCGGCGACCACACCCGGCTCGTGATCGACGCGGGCGCCGAGGCGCCGCTCATCGTCGAGACGGCGGAGCGGCGTACCTGGCCCAGCGGCGAAACGGTGCACCTGCGCGTCGAGCCGGGCGCCCTCCTGGCGCAGCACCCGCGTGCCGCATGAACCGGTTCCTGCTCGCGCAGGTCACGGACCTGCACATCAAGGCCGAGGGAAAGCTCTCCTACCGTCGCGTGGACACGGCCGGCGCGCTGCAGCGATGCGTCGAGCACCTGCTCGCGCTGCCCCAGAGGCCCGACGCGGTGATCCTCACGGGCGACCTCACCGACTTCGGACGGCCCGAGGAGTACCGGCAACTCGCCCGCTGGCTCGCCCCGCTGCCGATGCCCTGCTACCTGATGCCGGGAAACCATGACGACCGCGACGGCATGCGCGCGGCCTTCCCCTCCCACGCCTACCTGCGCCAGCGCGCGGAAACGATCGACTACGCGATCGACGACTGGCCGGTCCGGCTGGTGGCACTCGACACGGTCGTTCCCATGAGGAGCGGCGGCGCCTTGGCAGCGCACCAGCTGGAGTGGCTGGAGGCGACGCTCGCGGCAGGACGCCCGCGACCCACCATCGTGGCCCTCCACCACCCGCCCTTCTCCACGGGCATCGGCCACATGGACGACATCGGCCTGGACAACGCCGCGGCGCTGGACGCGGTGATCCGCCGGCACCCCCAGGTGGCGCTGGTGATCGCCGGCCACCTGCATCGCGCGATCCAGACCCGCTTCGGAGGCACCATCGCCTCCACCTGCCCGAGCCCCGCGCACCAGGTGGCGCTCGACCTCGACCCGCGGGCCGCCTCGCGATTCGTGCTGGAGCCGCCCGGCTTCCAGCTGCACCTGTGGCGCGAGGGCCTCGGCGTGGTCACGCACACCGCCGCCATCGGCCGCTTCGACGGGCCCTACCCGTTCTACGAGGGCGGCAAGCTCATCGACTAGGGAGAGGGGCGCCGGGCGCCCTGTCTCCCGTGGGCTCGCGGGTCCGGTCCGGGAAGCCCAAGGCAAAGGCGGGGGAACCGCGGATGAACGCAGATGAACGCAGATGGTCGGTGAACCTTCCTTGCATCGTGGCCGTGGCGCGATGGGCGCCGAAAGGCAGGGCGCCACCGAACTCATGAACCATCTGCGTTCATCTGCGTTCATCCGCGGTTCCCCCGCCTTTCATCTGCGGTTCCCAAAAAACAAGGGGCGCCGAAGCGCCCCTTGCGAACACCGAGCGGCGGCAATGATCAGTTCACGCGGCGCTTGTACTCGTTGGTGCGCGTGTCGATCTCGATCTTGTCGCCCGTGGCGCAGAAGGCCGGCACCTGCACCTCGTGGCCGTTGGCGAGCTTGGCGGGCTTGAGCACCTTGCCCGAGGTGTCGCCGCGCACGGCGGGCTCGGTGTAGGTGACCTCGCGCACGACCGTGGTCGGGATGTCCACCGAGATCGCGCGCCCCTCGTAGAAGGTCGCCTCGCAGGGCATGCCTTCCTCGAGGTAGGCGAGCGCGTCCGTGAGGACTTCCTTCTCGATCTCGTACTGGTTGAAGTCGCCGTCCATGAACACGTACATGGGGTCCGCGAAGTAGGAGTAGGTCACTTCCCGCTTCTCGAGCATGAGGAGCTCGAACTTCTCGTCCGCCTTGTACACGGTCTCCGTGTTGGAGCCGGTGAGGAGGTTCTTGAGTTTCATCTTCATGGTGGCGGCGTTGCGCCCGCCCTTGTTGTACTCCGCGCGGAGCACGACCATCGGGTCCTTGCCCACCATGAACACGTTGCCGCTGCGCAATTCCTGAGCCGTTTTCATAATTCCGTCCGAAATATCCGCCGCCCACCGCCCGGTGGGTGATCGAAAAAGCCTTGTATTTTAACCCCTTGGCGGGGTTTTTGGCCAGCCTGCCCGGACGGGGCGCCAAGGGCCCTAGGGAGGCACCCCGGCCCGGGCCTTGATGCCCAGCGTGGTCGCCAGGCGCCCCTGCATGGCGTCGACGAAGCGGCAGAGGTAGGCGCGCGTCTCGCGGGGGTCGATCACGTCCTCCACGGCGAAGGCCTCGGCCGTGAGGAGGGGCGAGGCCAGCTCGCGAAGCTGCGCCTCGAGCTCGCGCAGCTTCGCCGCCGGATCCGGCGCCGCCTGGATCTCGCGCTTGAAGGCCGCCGCGGCGCCTCCCTCCACGGGCAGCGAGCCCCACTCGCCCGAAGGCCACGCGATCTTGAAGTCCAGGCCGTTCTTGTCGGTCGTGCCCATGCCGGCCATGCCGTAGCACTTGCGGATGACGACGGTGAGCATCGGCACGGTCGCCTGCAGGGCGATGTAGACGCTGCGCATCCCCTCGCGCAGCGTCGCCGCCTGCTCGGCCTGCTGGCCCACCATGAACCCCGGCACGTCGACCAGGAAGACGATGGGGATGTGAAAGGTGTCGCAGAGCTGGATGAAGTGGGCCTGCTTGCGCGCGGCCTTCACGTCCATGGCGCCGCCATTCACCATCGGGTTGTTGGCGATCACGCCGACCACCTTCCCGTTCAGGCGCGCGAGCGTGGTGATGACGGCCCGGCCGAAGGTGGGCTGGATCTCGAAGGTCGAATCGCGGTCCACGACGAGCCCCAGCAGCTTGCGCATGTTGTAGGGCTGGCGGCGCTCGCGCGGCACGATGGTGAGCAGCGCCTCCTCGCGCCGGTCCGGCGGGTCGTCGCAGGCGACCGCCGGCGGAAGCTCCCAGACGTTCTGCGGCATGTAGGAGAGGTAGCGCCGGATCAACGCGAAGCAGTCGCCCTCGGAATCGGCCGCGTTGTCGATGGTGCCGGCCATGTCGACCGCCACCGCCGCCCCGCCGAGCGCTTCCTTGTCGATCTTCTGCCCGAGGGACCTCGCGACGACCGGCGGGCCCGCGGCGAACACCTGGCTCGTGCCCTTCACCATCACCGACCAGTGGGCGAGGATCGCGCGCCCCGCGGGCCCGCCGGCGGCGGTGCCCATCACGGCGCACACCACGGGCACCTCGGCCATCAGCTGCACGGAGCGCTCGAAGCCGTGGACGCCCGGAAAGACGGTGTAGCCGCGCCGCGTGGCGGAAGTCACGCTGCCGCCGGCGCCGTCGATGAGGTTCACGAGGGGGATGCGGTACTCGTGCGCGAGGTCCTCGACGAAGCCGCCCTGCCCGCCCTTGCGGCGGTCGCTGCCCCAGCTCGTGCCGCCGCGCACGGTGAAGTCCTCGCCCCCCACGGCCACGGGGCGCCCGTCGATCTTCCCCAGCCCCATCACGTAGGGCGCAGGGACCACCTTCACGAGCCTGCCGCCTTCGTAGGTGCCCTTGCCCGCGAGCTTGCCCACTTCCTGGAAGGAGCCCGCGTCCAGGAGCCCGGCGATGCGCTCGCGCACCGTGAGCCGGCCTTGGGCGTGGTGGCGGTCGATCGCCTCCGGGCCGCCCAGCGCGTCGGCGAAGGCGCGGCGGCGCGCGATCTCGTCGGCTTCCGGCTGCCAGGTCACCTCAGGACTCCAGGACGGCGAGCACCTGGCCCTCGGCCACCGGCTCGCCCTCCCTCACGCGGATCTCGGCGACCTTGCCCGTCGCCTCGGCGAGGACCGGGATCTCCATCTTCATGGACTCGAGGATCATGAGCGCGTCCTCCTCGCCGACCGCGTCGCCCACCTGCTTCACGACCTTCCACACCGAACCGGTGATCTCGGACCTGACTTCCTTCGTCGCCATCGCGTGCCTTTCCGTGTCGAACCTGCCGTGACCGATGGGCGGCGCCTCAGGCGGCGCCACCCCGCTCGCCCGCCGCCGCTTCCTCGCCGGCCCCGCCGGCGTCGCGCAGGATCACCCCGGCGCCCTCGAGCCGGTCGAGCTCCGCGTCCGTGTAACCCGCCACCTCGTGGAGCACCCGCCGCGTGTCCTGCCCCACGCGCCGTCCCGCGTGGCGGATGCCGCCGGGCGTTGCCGAGAGCCGTGGCACGGGGGCGGCCATCGCCACGTCGCCCAGGTCCTCGTCGGGGACGCGCGCGATCATGCCGCGCGCCCGGTAGTGGGGATCGCCGAAGATGTCGGCGATGGTGAAGATCCGCGTGGCGGGCACGCCGGCCTCGTGCAGGCGCGCCTCGAGGTCGGCGAGATCCAGCGTCCCGGCCCACTGCGCGATGAGGTCGTCCAGCGCCTCGTGGTGGCTCGACCGGTCGCGCGCGTCTCGGAAGCGCTCGTCGTCGGCGAGCCCGGGGCTGCCCATGCACCCCGCGAGCCGCCGGAAGGTCGCGTCCCCCATCGCCGTGATGTGGATGAACTGCCGGTCGCGGCTCACGAAGAGGTTGTTGGGCGTGCTGTCCGGAAGCCGCGAGCCCGCGCGCATCGCGACCACGCCGAGCTTGTCGTAGGCCGGGATGTGCGGCTCCATGAAGCTGAAGGCGCACTCGTAGAGCGCGGTGTCGACGTACTGCCCGCGCCCCGTGCGGCCGCGGGCGAGCAGCGCCATCGTCGCCCCGAACGCGCCGTAGAGGCCGGTGATGTAGTCGGTGATCGAGACCGCCACGCGGCTCGGCGGCCGGTCGGGGTCGCCCGTGATGTGGCGAATACCGCTCACCGCCTCGCCGATCACGCCGTAGCCGGCGCGCTGGCCATAGGGGCCCGTCTGGCCGAAGCCGCTGATGCGCACCATCACGAGCCCCGGGTTGATGCGAGAGAGATCCTCGTAGCCCAGGCCCCACTTCTCCAGCCCGCCGGGCCGGAAGTTCTCCACGACCACGTCGCACTTCGCCGCCAGCCGCCGCATGGCCTCCTGGCCCTCGGCCTCGCGCAGGTCGACGCAGATGAGCGCCTTGTTGCGGAAGATGCTGGCCGCGTAGAGGGACTTCCCGTGGTGGCGCTTGCCCATCGTCCGCACCGGGTCGCCCCCGGCGGGCTCCACCTTGATCACCTCGGCGCCGAAGTCCGCGAGCAGCCGCCCGCAGAAGGGGCCCGCGACCGTGGAACCCATCTCGAGCACGCGGTAGCCCGACAAGGGCCCTTCGACCGGCGCGCTTCCCTGCGGCATGTCCGCCCCCCTCCCGATGCGCGCCGGACCCCTCCGGCCACGTTCGCCGGGCGATTGTGGGGGCCGCGCCGGCATTTCGTCAACAATCCTGTCACCATTTTGCCGACATAACTGTTGACACTTTGCCGGGCGGGCGGGTAGCGTCGCGGTTGCGAACGGAGGCCCCCTTGGCGGCGAAGAAATCCCCGGCACCAGCGGCGCGCAGCAGGCCCACGCCCCCCCGGGGACGCAAGGCCGCGGGCGGGAGCGTGCCGGACATCTTCCAGGTGCTGCGCGGCCGCATCGCGACGCAGGCCATCGCGCCGGGCGCGAAGCTGCGCGAGACCGACCTCGCCGAGGAGTTCGGCGTGCCGCGCACGCGCATCCGCGACGCGCTGGCGGCACTCGAGCAGCGCGGGCTCGTCGAGCGCATTCCCAACCGCGGCGCCGTCGTGATGCGCCTGGATCTCTCGCAGGTCTTCCACATCTACGAGTTGCGCGAGGTGCTCGAGGGCCTGGCCGCGCGGCTCGCCACCGAGCGCGTCCCGAACGCGCACTGGCAGGAGGACGTCGAGCGCTTCCGCGGGCCGATGAAGGCCCTCATCGAGCGCGGCGACCTCGACACCTACATCGACCAGTACGAGCGGCTGCGCCGCCGCATCATCGAGGCGGCCGCCAACCCCGTCCTCGCCGAGATGCTCGACACCATCTACGAGAAGACGCAGGTCCTCATCCGCCGCATCATCATCCTGCCCGGCCGCGCCGAGGTGGGCCGCCGGCAGCACCTCGCGACCCTCGAGGCCATGCGCCGTGGCGACGCCGCGGAGGCGGAGCGGCTGCGCCGCGAGGGCCTGCAGAGCGCCAAGGCGCAGCTCGAGCGCTACCAGCGATATGTCCTCTGAGGCACGACCCATGCAGGCAGCCCCCGACCCCCTCCAGGAACGCGCCGAGAAGCTCGAGCGCGAGTACGCGCGCCGCGAGGCCGCCGCCCGCGCCATGGGCGGGCCGGAGAGGCTCGCCAGGCGCGCCGCCGCGGGCGTGCTCAGCGCGCGCGAGCGCCTCGATCGCCTCGTCGACCCCGGCACCTTCATCGAGTCGGGGCTCTTCGCGACCTCCGCGGTGCCCGCCGACCGCGACCGCTCTCCCTGCGACGGCAAGATCGCCGGCTTCGGGAAGGTCGGCGGGCGCGAGGCCGCGATCGTCTCCAACGACTTCACCGTGATGGGTGCCTCCAGCGGCGCCACCAACGGCCGCAAGATCGCCCACATGCGCCGCGTGGCCGCGCAGCGCGGCATCCCGCTCGTGTTCCTCGGCGAATCCTCGGGCGCCCGAATGCCCGACCACATGGGCTCGCGCGGCATGGGCTCGCTCCTGGGCAACGACGGCCTGCAGTACCAGCGCCTGCGCGAGACGCCGTGGGCGTCGGCGACGCTGGGCTACTCCTACGGGTCGTCCTCCTGGTATTCGGTGCTCTCCGACTTCAACGTGATGCGCAAGGGCGCGGTGCTCGCCGTCTCGAGCTCGCTGCTCGCCTCCCTCGCCATCCGCGAGGAGGTCGACCCGCAGGAGCTGGGGGGCTGGCAGCTGCACGCCGAGGTGACGGGCTTCGCCGACATGGTGGTCGACACCGACGAGGAGGCGATGGAGGCGATCCGGCGCTTCCTGTCCTACCTTCCCTCGCACCACAACGAGGCGCCGCCCGTGGCGGGCGTGCCGCCGGGGTCGGGCGCGCGCATGGGCGACATCCTGCGCCACCTCCCCGCGAGCCGGACCCAGGTCTACGACGTGAGGAAGATCATCCGCGACGTGGTGGACGAGGGCAGCTTCTTCGAGCTGAAGCCGCGCTTCGGACGGGTCGCGACCACCGGGCTCGCGCGCCTGGACGGGCGCACCGTGGGCATCATCGCCAACAACCCGCTCCACAAGGGCGCGGCGATGGACACCGAGGCGTGCGAGAAGATGACGAGCTTCATCGTGCTGTGCGACTCGTTCAACATCCCGCTCGTGCTCCTCGTGGACACGCCCGGCTTCGTGATCGGCACCGAGGCCGAGCGCCGCCGCGCCCCCGGCAAGATCATGAACATGATGAACGCGCTCGCGCTCACGACCGTCCCCAAGCTCTCCATCCTGCTGCGCAAGAGCTACGGGCAGGCCTACCTCAACATGGGCGGCGGCCGCAATTCGGACGAATTCGCCGCCTGGCCGACGGCGGAGGTGAGCTTCATGGACGCGCGCTTCGCCGCGCGGATCGTCACGGGGCTGGACGAAGCCGACCCGCGCTTTGCCGAGGCCGTGGCCGCGATGGACCGCGACAGCGAGGTCTGGGACATCGCCTCGATCTACGCGGTGCAGTCGGTGATCCGGCCGCAGGAGACGCGCGACTACCTCATCCGCATGCTGGACGTGCACCGGCTGCGGCTCACCGGCGGCGTTGGCGCGCACATGATGCGCGCCTGGCCCACGAGTTTCTGACGGTGGCGATCTTCGCCAAGGTGATGGTCGCCAACCGCGGCGCGGTCGCCGCCCGGGTCCTGCGATCGCTCAACGCGCTGGGCATCCCCTCCGTGGCGGTCTTCTCCGACGCCGACCGCGACGCGCCCTGGCTCGCCCTGGCCGGCGAGACGGCGCACATCGGCGCGGCACCCGCGCGCGAGAGCTACCTGGACCAGGACCGGATCCTCGAGGCGGCCCGGCGGGCCAATGCCGACGCGATCCACCCGGGGTACGGCTTCCTCTCGGAAAACCCCGGCTTCGCCGGGCGGGTGGAGGCCGCCGGCATGCGCTTCATCGGGCCGGCGCCGCGCTGGATCGACGCCATGGGCCACAAGACGCGCGCCCGCGAGCTGGCCCGCGAGCACGGGCTGCCCGTCGGCCGCGGCTCCGGCGTGCTGCCGCCCGAGCCGGACGCGATCCTGCGCGCGGCCGAGGCCATCGGCTACCCGGTGCTCGTGAAGCCCGCGGCCGGCGGCGGCGGCATCGGCATGCTTCCCGCGCGCTCGCCTGCCGAGTTGCTGGCCGCCGTGGAGCGCGCCGCCTCCATGGCCGAGCGCGGCTTCGCCAGCCGCGAGGTGTACCTCGAGCGGCTGGTGGAGAAGCCGCGGCACGTCGAGATCCAGCTCCTCGGCGATCGCCACGGGCGCGTCGCGCACCTCTTCGAGCGCGACTGCTCGGTGCAGCGGCGCCACCAGAAGATCATCGAGGAGGCGCTCGCCCCCGGCCTCGAGCGCGGCCCCATGCAGGCGCTGCTGGACGGCATCGCCGCGACGATGGGCCGGCTGGGCTACGACAACCTCGGCACCGTGGAGATGCTGCTCGCCCCGGACGGCGAGTTCCGCTTCCTCGAGATGAACACGCGCCTGCAGGTCGAGCACGGCGTGACCGAGGAGATCACCGGCGTCGACCTGGTGGCCGCGCAGCTGCGCTCCGCCGCTGGCGCCCCGCTCGCGGAGATCCTGCCGCGCCCCCCCGCGCCTTGCGGCCACGCGATCCAGGCCCGCGTCTACGCCGAGGACCCGAAGCGGTTCCTGCCTTCGCCCGGCCGCCTCGCGGAATTCTCGCCGCCCGCCGCCGAGGGCATCCGCGTCGAGACCGGATACGCCGCCGGCCGCGAGGTGACGCCGCACTACGACCCGCTGCTCGCCAAGGTGATCGCGCGCGGCGCCACGCGCGGCGAGGCCATCGACCGGCTGCGCGGCGCGCTGGGCGCCTTCCGCATCGCCGGCGTGAAGCACAACATCCCGGCGCTCGAGGCCATCCTGGGCTCGGAGGAGTTTCGCGCCGGGCAGGTCCACACCGGGCTCGCGATGGAGATCGTGGGCCGGGCGCAGCCGGTCACGCAGTAGTCCACGCCGCACCCCAAGACCAGAGAGCGACAACGACAGGAGGAGAACCATGAACGCGCAGAAGGTGTTGAAGGCCATCGCGGCCGCGGCTTTCGGCTTCGCCGCCGCCGGGACCGCCTCGGCCGAAGTGGGCGAGCTCAAGATGATGTCGCAGTACGGCATCGGCTACATGCAGCTCACGCTGATGAAGCAGGAGAAGCTGGTGGAGAAGCACCTCGCCCGCGAGGGCCTGCCGGGGACGACGGTCACCTGGGCGAGGATGGCCGCCGGCGCCGCGGCCAACGACGCGCTGCTCTCCGGGAGCCTGCACTTCGCCGCCGGCGGCACGGGGCCCGCGATCATCCTGTGGGACCGCACGCGCGGCAACATCGGCGTGCACGGCGTCGCGGCGCTCTCCTCGATGCCGAACCTCCTCGTCACGCGCGACGCGCGCATCAAGACGATCCGCGACTTCACGGACAAGGACCGCATCGCCATGGCCGGCGCCGGCTCCTCCGTGCAGACGACCTACCTGCAGATGGCGGTCGCCAAGGAGTTCGGGATCGAGAACTTCAAGAAGCTCAACCCCCTGATGGTGAACCTCCCGCACCCGGAAGGGCTGCGCACGATGCTCTCGGGCTCCGGCGAGATCCAGTCCACCTTCACCTCGCCGCCGTTCCAGAACCAGGCGCTCGAGAACCCGGGCGTGCGCGTGGTCCTCAACTCCTACGACGTGATGGGCGGACCCAACACGTTCCTCATGGTGTGGGCCACGAAGAAGTTCCGCGACGAGAACCCGAAGACCTTCCGCGCCGTCATGGCGGCGCTGCGCGAGGCGACGGACTCGATCAACGCGGACAAGCGGCGCGCGGCCGAGATCTACGTGAAGGAAGGCGGCGGCAAGGACTCCGCCGAGAAGATCCTCGCGATCATGAGCGACCCGCAGGTGCACTACAAGCTCGCGCCGGACCGCATCCTGCCGTACGCCCAGTTCATGCACCAGGTGGGCACGCTCAAGAACCGCCCGGAGTCGTGGAAGGACCTCTTCTTCCCGGACATCCACGGCGAGGCGGGCAGCTGACGGGGCGCGCGGGATGATCGGGGAGGCGGCGCGGCCGCTGCTCGAGGTGGACGGGGTGACGCTGCAGTACAAGACGCGCGAGCACCTCGTCACCGCCACCTACCGGGTGAGCTTCGACGTGCACCCGGCCGACCGGTTCGTGCTGCTGGGGCCCTCGGGGTGCGGCAAGTCGACGCTGCTCAAGGCCGTCGGCGGCTACCTCGCTCCCGTGGAGGGCTCGATCCGCCTCAAGGGCGCGGCCGTCTCGCGCCCGGGGGCGGACCGCATGATGGTCTTCCAGGAGTTCGACCAGCTCCTGCCCTGGAAGAC
>Ga0154020_10009667_pt1 | contig 11094 bp, 14 predicted proteins | sample Klosneuvirus_201_FD_109709 | JGI IMG/M metagenome (GOLD analysis project Ga0154020, IMG submission 109709) | Active sludge microbial communities from wastewater, Klosterneuburg, Austria - Klosneuvirus_20160825_MG | ecosystem: Engineered > WWTP > Aerobic digester > Activated sludge | place...
AAGGAGCGCATCTTGCGCTTGTCGCGACTGCCCACGGTTCCAGGGCTACCCACCGGCAAGGTCGGCAGCAGGTTCAGCACCCCATTTTTTTCCTCGACGAGGATTTGACGGAAGCGCACCGGACGCACCGGGAACAGATTGAGGGATTCGAGCCGGCCATAGCGGTTCGGCAGGTGATTGATGGCGGCCGTGAGATTCGCCATCGTGAAGGCGGGATTCGAGAACGGGTTCTGCATGGAAGGACTCCTCGACGGGGTTGATTAGACAGCGTGGCGAACAAGCACGCCCAGTGCTTTCAACTGGGCAATGGCAGCGGCTTTTTGTGGGGCAGTGATGCCGACCGGCCAGGTCAGCGCGTGATCGGCCACCACGGCATGGCGAACGATCAGCACGCCATCGGGGCGATCGATCAAGGTGGCGTCGACGGCGGCCGTCAGGACGCCGGCCGCGACTTCGGTGCCATCGGTGGCGGCAGGATCGAGCGCCTTCACTTTCTCGGTGAGGGTGTCGATGCCGACGATGGCCCCGAGGACGAGGTTTTGGCCGGCGGCGATGGTGAGTTGATCGCGCGAATAGAGATTCGGGGCTTCGTACTTGAGCAGATCACCCAGGTTGAGACCTTCGGTAATGACGGGCATGACTTATTCCTTTCCAGTGAGTTTCTTGATGGCCGCCATCAGGGGATTGGCAGCAGGACGATGGGGTGCGGCATCCCCGTCGATCGGAGCAATCGTCGAGTGGATCTCGACGCTTTCTGCACGGGCCGCCAGGAGCGATTTCCGAACCTGAGATTCGGTCGCCCCTTCCGACAGGAAGCGGGCGGTCAGCCCGGGGTGACCGGCGAGTTGGCACAGTTCGGCGATGGCGATGGCGTCAGCGCGCGAGGCGCCAAGCGCAGCCGAGGCAGTTTTGTCGTCAGCCGGGGGCGCATCCGTGACGGGCGAGGCTGGCACGGCGGCCGGATCAGTAACCGGGTTGATCACAGCGGGTTCATCAGGGTGTTCAGGAAGCGACATGGTCGGGTTCTCCAGAAGGGTGGGAGGGGATGCAGTAACGGATGTGGTAAATGAGCGCGTGGGACCTGACACCGCGTGGCCGCGCGCTCGACGCGCCACCAAGAAGCTGCTGAAGTCGGCGAGTACTCCGTCGAGGCTGCCAACGGCATCGGCCAGCCCCACGGTCACGGCGTCCTGGCCGAAATAGATGCCGGCCTGGGTCGCTCGCACGGCATCGACATCAAGCGCGCGCATCGCCGCGACATACGCGAGGAAGATTCCGTAGAGGCGATCAACCTCGGTTTGCAGGCGGGCATGCGCGTGGGGATCAAGGGGCTCGTGTGGCGAGAAATCGCTTTTCTGATCCCCGGCCGTGATGGCGGTGTAGCGGTAGCCCTGCTGGGTATCCCGCGCGGTCTGGTCGACATGCATGGCAATCACGCCAATGGAGCCGACCCCACCGGTGCGGGTGACGGTCAGGCGCGACGCAGCGCTGCCGATGGCATACGCCGCCGAGAAGGCGGAATCCGACGCCAGTGCCCAAATGGGTTTCAGGGCGTCTGCGGCCCGAATTCGCTCGCCCAGTTCAAATACCCCGCCGGCCTCGCCGCCCGGGGAATCGATGTCGAGCAAGATGCCCTCGACCCCCGGGTCAGCCAGCGCGGCATCGACCAGGTCAGCGATGTCCGTGTAGGACGTAAAGCCCGAGGCGGGATCCAGACCCATGGTGCGACGGACCAACGAGCCCACCACCGGAATCACGGCAATGCCCGCATTTGCGTCCAATCGAGCATCAATGCGCGTTCGAGCGACCGGCATGGCCACGGCCGCCGTGGCGTCGGGCCAGCCAATACGCTCGCCCAGCACCGAGAGAATGATGTCCAGCTTCGAGCGGGCAAGCAGCAGCGGCGTCCCGTAGAGACGGGACGCAAGATGAGGCAAGTGCATATCAGGGGGTCTCCGAAGAATCGGTGGAAACTGCGGTCGGTAAAACGGGCGCGGTCGCCGTCGGCTGGTCGTGCCGGGGATCACTTTCGAACACCAGTCCCAGGGCATCGGCTCGGGCGTTATCCGCCGCAATCTCGCGATCGACATCCTCGGCGTCGTAGCCAAAGGACGAGATGGCCTCCGAACGGGAGAGCAGACCAGACCGGATGGCGGTGAGCATGGCGTCAAACTCTTTCTTGGGATCCACCCACTGCCAGCCCTGGGGAATCCACTTGACCGCCAGATACTCGCGGCGTTTGACCACGCCGCCGCGCACATAACCGGGCAGCGACAGCGCGCCCTCAAGCACGGCTTGTTCGATAAACGCGCGCCAGATGGGCCGGCACAATTGATGGACGAGCACGCCATGCTGCAAGGCTTCGCAACGGCGACGGAATTCCAGAAGGCCGGCACGGATTGATGAGTAATTGACCTGGGTGAGATCCCCGGTCAGTTGCTCATAGGTGACCCCCATGGCGGCGGCGACTGCACGAAACTGCATCCGCAGAAACTCGGCATAGCTCGCGCCGACATCCGCCGGCTGGCTGAACTTGACGTCCTCTCCCGGTTCCAGAATCTGCAGCGTGCCGGGTTCGAGTCCGGCGAGCGCGACACCGTTCTGGTCCGCCACACCTTCGCCCAGCAGGTTGTCTTCGGGAGCGAGACGGGTGATGAAGCCGGCGAACATGGCAGCGGTTTTTTTGCGCACCAATTCGGCATCGTCGTACTGGTCAAGTTCGTTCAACTTCACCAGCGCTCGGGCGAGCCACGGTTCCCCGCGAATCTGGCCAGGACGCAACGGCCGAAAGAGATGCAGGATCTCGGTCGCATTTACGCGCACGGTCTCCATGCCGCCACTGCCGGACATGGGGGCCAGTGCTCCATCCTCGGGGTGGGAGCGGTACAGGTGATAGGCCACTCGGCGTCCCAACCGGTCGAACTCGATCCCGGCGCGAATGGCATTGCCGTTGTCGGCCGTGGTGTTCATCGTGACCGGCAGGTGTTCAGGTTCCAACACCTGCAATTGCAGGGCCACCGCCAGTCCATCCTCGGGGCGGCGGTAGCGAATCCGCACCAGGGCTTCGCCGCCTTCCAGCATCGCCCGGCAAGCCATCGCCTGCAGGCCATAAAAATCGGTCAGGCCGGCGGCGTCGGCGTCCAGTGTCCAGTCACGCCACAGGGCTTGGATGCGCTCCCGCAGGACCGCATCCGCCACCAGGGACTGTGGCTTGATGCCGGTACCGATGGCGTTGGCCACATAGGATTCCAGTGCGGCATTGGCCCAGGCATTGCGACGCACCAGATCCCGGCTCTTGGTGCGCAGTTCCGTTTGTGTGGCGGCGAGTGCCGCGACCGCCCCCGGGTTGGCGGGTAGCCACGCAAAGGATCGACGGCCGCCCCCTGCCGCCTCGTGCAGGGGCGTGCCGCCGAACATCCGGAAACCGAGGTTACGAGATAGGCGTTTCAGCCAGCGCATCTCAGAACCCCTTGGACGTGGTGACACGGATCTGCCGGGGTGCCTTGGGCCACAGGCCACTGGCCACCGCCTGATCGTGCAGGTCGCGCTTTACCGCCTCAATGGCGGATTGCAGTTCCTCCACCGTCCGGTACTCGACCGTCTTGTCGCCGAAGGTGACGCGCTTTTCACCCTTGGCGAGCGCGGTTTCCAGTGCCGTGAGTTGTTCCTGACTGTGTGCCATCAGCGATACACCACGAGATTCATTTCGGTGGTGTCGGCAAAGGACGAGTTTCCGGTCGCGCACGCCACTTCCACATAGGAAGCCGTCTTGGTATCCGAGGTCGATCGCGCGAGCGCCGAGCGGACGGTTCCGGTATTGGCCGAGCTTCGGGCGAAGGCCAACCAGCAGTAGTTGGCATCGGAAAATGGAACGGCGAACGTAATGCGATAGCGCCCGGTCGCCTGACGCGTGACCCCGGACACGTTGTGCGACGCCCCGATCTGGATCGCCCCGCCGATATAGCCGAAGGTGACCCAGGCACGTGCGATGCCCGGATGCTCCGGGCGTACCAGCGCCTTGATTTCTGTGGCGACGCGATTCGCCAACGCCGCAATTTGTGAGGCCAGACTCATGATCAAGCGATCAAGGCCGCTTCGAAGATGGCAACGAAGTCGGTGGTGGTGTCCCCGACATCGGTACTGGCCACCGCACCGATGTTGGTGCGGGCCTGCAACTGCTCCGGCGCCGTCAGCGTTTGCGCTGCATCGAAGGTCCCGCGCTTGTCGATGGCGGCGTTGAGTGCCGCAATGCCGGTCTGATCGTTTTGCAGGCTTGCTGTAGTTCCAGCAGGGTGTCGTAGGCGGCGTCAGCGCCACCGAGAATCTGGGCGCGCAGGGCATCGAGCAGCGTGACGATCTTTGACGCCGAGAAAGTTGTGGTGGTGCTCCCCGGCGTCAGGTCGTCAATGACTGCAAACGCTGTAATGGCCGTCTTCAGTTCATTGATCGCCGCGACCAGCGTTGACTTGTCGGTGGTCGAGAGCGACGAGAGGTTGCCGATCTTGGAATAGACCGTCTTGAACTCGTCGGCGACACGGATGACCAGGCTATGGATTTGGGTTTGCAGACTCATGGAATGGATTCCTTTGGATAGGGTTTCAGGTCAGCCATCGGCTGCGGATCAAGCGACGCCCCGGACTGCGGGTGCCAGAAACAGCGAGGCCACCGCGATGGGTGGCCTCAGTAGTGGGTTCATCGGATACAGCGGGCGGATCCGTTGACGCGATCCCGAACTGCTTCTCCAGTTCGCGCCAGTGGCGTTCCTCGAAGCGATCGAGGCCGGCAGCTGCCGCAGCGGCCCGGGCATAGACGTAGCAATCGAGCGCTTCGTTACGCTCACGCATCTTTTGCCACTCACGGTGAGCGAATCCGTTCCGGTCACGTCGCGTGACCAGTTGCTCGGCGCAGAGTTGCTGGATGAACTCGGCGTCGACTTTGGGCAGATGCACGAAGCCGGCTGGATAGACCGTGGTCACGCCGTCATCGGCCACATCGGCTGACTTGCGCAGGTTGTTGTAGAACTCCAGCTTGGCGATGCCGCCGGCGACCGAGAACACCTTGATGCCTCGGCGCAGTTTTTTGCCGCCCGTGGTGGCATCGACCGCTGTAGGCGAGCCCACCAGGGCTGCGCCACGTGCCACGCCCTTGACTGCCATCACGCGCGGATCCCGCACCGCGCGCACGAAGGCATAGGCTTCCTGTGTGGCAAAGCCGGTATCCAATGCAAAGCGCACCAGTGGCACGGACGCCCCGCAGGCATGAGTCCAGGTCTCATCCAGCATTCGAGCGAGTTCGTTCCAAACCTCGGCACGTGCGGTATCGCCCATCAGGACCCGGTGCTCGATGAGCCACGAGGCTTTGTCACGCCCGAACGCCCAAATGGAGGCTTCGATACGATCCTTTTGGACGTCACCCCCTCCTGTCAGGAGCAAACCACCCGTAGGGATCGACCCCATCCGGTAGTCCTCGCGGCGTTCCAGCAGCCGCTGCCAGTCGGGCGCTTCGCCTTCCTCGACCCAGGTTTCACCGAGTTCGGTGTTCTTGAAGGTCTTGATGGCGGCGGCAGAACCCGATTCCTTGCTGATGGCACTCTCCCAGGCAGCGGCGATTTCGCGCCAGCTACGCCAGCCGATCGGGCTGTATAAACTCGACAGGTGAAACCCGGCCGTTCTGCTCGGGCACTCCACCATGGCCCGCCATTCGCCGTGCTCCAGCATCCAGGTCTTGTGGTGTTCGGGGATCGGAACCTCACAGGACTCGCAGACATAGGCGGCGGTGTCCGGGCGATTGCCGTTCTCATCACGCTCCCAGCGCAACTGCTCGAAACGCAGCCATTGCCGGTGACCACAATGCGGACAGGGCACAAAGTAGCGACTCTGGTCACTGGCTTCGTATTCCCGTTCGATCGTGCTGACACCCGCAATGGTCGGCGTCGACACGATAAAAATCTTCCGGCGCGCAAAGGTGCGGGTGCGGGCCTCGGCCAGCGCCACCGCGCTACCCTCACCATCAACGTCGATTGGATAACCATCCACCTCGTCGAGGAACAGGTACCGCACCGGCATCGAGCGCAGGCCCACGGCGCTGTTGGCCCCGGTCATCACCAGGACGCCGCCGCGAAATTCCTTCGCCAGAATCGTATTGCCTGAGTCGCGGCTGCGTGCCGGCGCAATCAGTTCCTTGAGGATGGCCGACTCCTCGATCAGCGGGTCGATCCGCTGCTTGGAGTTGCGTTTGGCCATCTCGACGGTTGGCCACACCGCCATCATTGGACCGGGCGCGTGGTGAATCACGTAGCCGATCCAGTTGCTGCCCATCTCGGTCGCGCCCAACTGCGCTGCCTTCATGAACACCACCCGCTCGACCGGTGAGGTCGGCGACAGACAATCCATGATGGCCTTGAGATACGGCGTGCGGCTGGTGCGCCACCGCCCCGGCTCAGAGGATGCCTTGGAGGACAGCATCCGGTGTCGATCCGACCATTCCGAAACCGAGAGCAGTGGATCCGGAATCAATCCCTCGCGCCAAGACCGCTCGATATCAAGTTCGCCATCGTAATCCGCGTCCATCAATCTACCCGGGCGCGTAGTTCGCCCAACTCCATCAAGTGATCACGCACCGCCGCTTCCAGTGCGACGTGCAATTCATGGGCATCGACCTCGAGCTTGGCCGCCATCTGCGCCGAGATGCGTGCCGGCCAGTTGAGCCAGGCATCGCGTTCGGTGCGGGCCAGACGAAACACATGGGCGATGGCCTGCGAACGATCGACCAGATCGCCCTTGAGCCGCGCCAGGCGCACCTTGTTGGTTTGCGCCTTGACAACTTCGTTGACCGTGCGCGCCTGCAGAAGCGAAGTGCCGCCGGTAGAGAGCGTCGGCGTCGGGGATTCGGTCGTCGGTTCTTGAGTGCCGGAACGTGGTGCTTTTGGTGCGGCCGCGACCTTTGGTGAGGACGTCGCCTTGCGTGGCGAGGCCGTGTTCTGTTCCCACTCCCGATCGGCCCGATCCGGGTCGATCGTGCCATCCGTCCCCTGGGTGATCCGGCCCGTGTCGATGGCCTTCTTGACGGCAACGTGAGAGACGCCGCGATGCCGGGCGTAAGCGCGAATCGACAGACCCATGATTTACATCAAGCCGGGCGCAGATGTTCTCCAACAGTTGCGATTCCCTGCTTGGCTTTCCTCCTTAACAGCGCGTTCATGCAATCACCATCACCAACGTCGCAAGGAGACAAACATGAATGCCAACCCCATCGACACCCTGGGCAAGAAACTCGGCGATACCGCCTTGACCTTGCTGATTCGCCTTTACCCGGACGTGCGGATCGCCACCACCGAGCAACTCGACGCCGCTTGCGCCGCGATGCGGGTCAAGTCCCGGTCAGTGGTTGATGAACTCCTTGACGACGCGCGTGACGCACCGGGGGTAGCGCACATCGCATTCCAAACCGCCGCATTGACCCTCGCGCACGAAGGGATCCGGGTGCTACAGGACGCCCGAAAATAAATCGTCGAAGCCAAGCAGAAAGAGCTTGGCTTCTCTCTCGAACAGCGCGTTCATGCAATCACCATCAACGTCGCCAAAAGGAAATCACCATGAGCCAGATCGACAACGTCCTGACCCTGATCGCCCAGAAGCACCTGGACATCGACACCCTGGAAACCCAAAAGTCGGACCGCCTCGATTTCCATGACGTTGCGGTCTGGCGCTTGCGCGATGCCCTCGAGGCAGCGTTCAAGGCGGGCGCGGAATTGGGCGCGTCGCTTCCGAAGGCCACCGAGCAGGACATTGCCAACGCCACCTAAATAAGTCGGAAGTCGGCGAGATAACGCTTGGCTTCTATTTCAAACAGCGCCTTCATCCAATCACCATCAACACCACACAAGGAGATCACCATGACTACCGAAATCAAACTCACCGACACCCAGCGCCAAGTTCTCGAGCACGCGGCCAATCAACCCGAGGGCCGCATCACCTGGTTCCCTGACAACGTCAAAGGCGGGGCCCGTCAGAAAGTCATTTCCGGGCTGTTCAACAAGGCCCTCATCACCAGCAACGGTGGCCAGGACTGGTTTGTTGCCGCCGAGGGCTACGACGCCCTTGGGCGCGCGCGTCCCACGCCGGCCAACACTCATCCCGACCCCGAGGTCGAGGCCGCCGTGTCGGCGGCAGAGGCCAACTGGGCGCAAGAAAAACAGGAGGCGGCTGAGCAACTGATCTAGGTCGGCGTGGAGGGGAAACCCCGGACCCGCGACAACAGCAAGCAGGCCACCGTGATCCAAATGCTGCAACGCCCTGAGGGCGCGACGATCCAGCAGATCATGGATGCCACTGGCTGGCAGGCGCACACAGTGCGCGGCACCTTTGCCGGCGCATTCAAAAAGAAACTGGGCCTCAACCTGGCATCGGAAAAGGCTGAAGGCAACGACCGCGTTTATCGGATTGCTTGATCAGGAGCCGTCGCCATGTTGAAACTCATCACCATCCTGGAAGACCTCAAAGTGCAACCGCGCCAACTCACCGTGGAGGAGAACCTCTACCTCAATCAAGTCGGCGAAGAGTTGCGCCGGGCGGAAAGCGATGGCGCCCGCTGGCGCATTCTTGAGCGCGAGGGACTGAGCCGTCTCGATGGCTTCAATTTCAGCGAGGACGTCATCGCCAAACTCACCGAAGTACGTCGCGCCGCGATGAACTAAAGAGCTTGGCTTCCTGATTGAACAGCGCGTTCATACGGGTGTCGCAACAATCAACCCGAAGGAGAACATCATGCAAACCAACGACGCCCTCCAGCAGCATGCCAACTACGATGCCGACGACTACGCCTACCTCACAGCCAAGGGCTGGCGGACGCAGAGATCCTCGCGCGATGGAATGCCGAAGCCAAATCCGGCACCGGCCCGTGCCGGTGGCACACCGACTCGGCGCGCAGCAAATTGGCTACTGTTACGGGTCGCCGCTAGGGCACAATCAAGCCAAGCAAAAAGATCGAAAATAGTTCAATCTTCTGCTTGGCTTCTCAATCAAACAGCGCGTTACTACGGGTGTCGCAACACTCAACCCGAAGGAGATGATGATGACCACCAACACCCTGATCCCTGCCACCCAGAACGAAGACTGGGGTTTTTTTGGCACCCTCAACGAGAACGCCCAAGCCGCCTGGCCGATCGCGATGACCGCGATCTCAGACGCCACCTGCCAGCCCGTCGAATCGGTCAGGCTTTTCCTCGACAGTCGCTACGGACGCCATTTTGCGGATGACGTCCTGAACGAAATGCTCCGGGGCCAGACGATCCAACAGGCAATCGATGCAGCAACCACCCGCTGGATGGGTTGGACGATTGGCCTACCGACCAGCAAGCAGTACGGCATTCCGCGCGGTTTGCCCTACCTGACGGGCTTTGTGATCCACTGCGAAGTGACCGACGAAGCCTTTGCTGCCTGAGGAGAAAGGCATGGCCGCCGTCAGCACTCCGACTAACATCGAAGCCAACTACGACAAATTCATCGCCGGACTGACCGCGCTCACCCGCGAGTACGGGGTAGCGATCAAATCAGTCGGCGGCGTCATGCTCGCCGACGAGTCCAGCGAGTTCAGGGACGTCACCTACGTCGCCGACATTAGCAGTGGCGACCTCTACCCGAGATTCCCCTGCGTCTGACGCCGCGTTAAACGCCACCCCGTCCGATTGGCGGGTCGCCTGCGCCCCGGCATAGTCCTGCCATCTGCGCACAATCACATCCACGTACTTCGGATCCAGTTCGATTAGCCGGGCCTTGCGGTCTGACTTTTCGGACGCGATCATGGTTGTGCCGGAACCCCCGAACGAGTCCAGAACGATGTCGCCCGGGCGACTGGAGTTCCGCACCGCACGCTCGACCAACTCGACCGGCTTCATGGTCGGATGCAGATCGTTCTTGTGCGGCTTCTTGATGTTCCAGACGTCGCCCTGATCGCGGGCACCGCACCAGTGCCGGGTTCCATCGGCTGGCCAGCCATACAGGATCGGTTCAAACTGCCGCTGATAGTCGGCATGCCCGAGCGTGAAGGTGTGCTTCGCCCAGATGATGAATGTCGACCACTTGCCGCCTGCCGTACGAAAGGCCGACTGCAGTACATCGAGTTCGGAGGATGACATCGCCACGTAGATGCCGCCACGACAGTGGGCCAACGTGGGCGTCAGTGCCGCCAACAGGAAGTCGTGAAAACCAGCGCCGAGGTTATCGTTCAGGATCGGCCGATCCGTTCCCCGCATCTTGTCTTTGGCCGTGTTGGCATAGTCCACGTTGTAGGGGGGATCCGTGAATACCATGTCGGCGATTTCGTCGGCCATCAACGCGTCGTAGGTGGTGGCTTCCGTCGAGTCACCACAGATCACGCGGTGGTTACCGCAGATCCAGACATCCCCCGGGCGCGTTATCGACGGACCGGCGTCGGGAACCGAATCCTCGTCAGTCTGCCCCTCGGTCGAAGTCTCCTCACCAGCGAGGAGATCGGCGAGTGCGTCGGCATCGAAGCCGGTCAGGGACAGATCGAAGTTGTCGTCCTGGAGCGCGGTCAGTTCCACCTGCAGCATGGCATCGTCCCATCCAGCATTCTCAGCAATACGGTTGTCTGCGATCACCAGAGCGCGACGTTGCGTTGGTGTCAGGTGATCGAGGATCACGACCGGCACCGTAGCGATGCCAAGTTTCTGTGCGGCGGCCAACCGGCCATGCCCGGCCACGATGACCCCGTCGCCACCGGCCAGGATCGGATTGGTGAATCCGAACTCGGCGATCGAAGCAGCGATCTGAGCCACTTGCGCATCCGAGTGCGTGCGCGCGTTCCGGGCATAGGGCACGAGCTTGGTGGTCGGCCACTGTTCGATCTTGTCGGCAAGCCAAGAGATCGTCATGCCGGTGCTCCCAGTCGTTCTGTGGCGACCGCATCAAAGGTCTGGCCCGTGGCCACGAGCGTGACCGGCACCTCCGAAAAGTTCTGCTGGAAGCGTTTGATGGTCACATCGACATATTCCGGCGCGATCTCGGTGGCCCGCACCACGCGGCCAGTACGTTGCGCCGCGAGCATCGTGGTGCCTGAACCGCAGAAGGGTTC
>Ga0154020_10009668_pt1 | contig 11093 bp, 11 predicted proteins | sample Klosneuvirus_201_FD_109709 | JGI IMG/M metagenome (GOLD analysis project Ga0154020, IMG submission 109709) | Active sludge microbial communities from wastewater, Klosterneuburg, Austria - Klosneuvirus_20160825_MG | ecosystem: Engineered > WWTP > Aerobic digester > Activated sludge | place...
CGCGTATTTGGAGATGAGCGTGGTTTCTTTTTTGAAAGCTATAACCAGCTTGAGTTTGTTGCCGGAATTAAACGGTCTGTAAATTTTGTGCAGGCCAATCATTCGCGTTCGGTCAAAAATGTTTTGCGTGGGTTACATTATCAGATCAAGCAACCCCAGGGCAAACTGGTACGGGTGGCAGCGGGAGAGGTGTTTGATGTGGCGGTGGATCTGCGACGTCATTCCCTCACTTTTGGGCAATGGGTGGGGGATATTCTGAGCGCAGAAAATAAAAAACAGCTCTGGGTTCCCGAGGGGTTTGCACATGGTTTTGTGGTACTTTCGGAGTTCGCGGAATTTTTATATCAAACTACTGACTACTGGGCGCCGGAATATGAGCGCTGTATCTTGTGGAATGACCCAACTTTGGCGATAGACTGGCCGGTTGAGTCTGAACCGGTGCTTTCTATGAAAGATATGCAGGGTAAATTATTTGAGCATGCGGATGTATACGAAGAAGCTGTTTGATTTGCTGCAAGCGGATGGGTGATGGCTAGAATCAAGGTATGTTATACCTGTAGTGGCTGTGGGGGTCAGACATCCAAATGGCAGGGGCAGTGTCCCCATTGTCAGGAGTGGAATACGCTGATAGAGGAAGTGGCTAATCGAGATATCTCCCGATTTGTCATGGATGCGGCAGCAGGGAAAATACTTAATCTGAGTCAAGTAGACGCGGCAGATGCACCACGTTTTTCCACCGGCCTGGCTGAATTTGATCGTGTGCTGGGTGGTGGTTTGGTGCCAGGAGGCGTGGTCTTACTGGGTGGCGATCCCGGCATTGGAAAATCTACTTTGTTGTTGCAAGCGTTATCGCGCATGTCAAAGCAACAGTCAGTGCTTTACGTCAGTGGCGAAGAATCCGCTCAGCAGGTCGCGTTGCGTGCTCGCCGTTTATCATTGGATGTGAATTCTGTCAATCTACTAGCTGAAATTCAGCTTGAAGTTATTATCGCTACGTTATCCCATCATCCAGCAAAAATTGCGGTGATTGATTCGATTCAAACAATTTATACCGATAGTCTGCAGGCTGCACCAGGTTCGGTATCGCAAGTGCGAGAATGCGCAGCTAGTTTGACCCGCTTTGCCAAGACCAATGGCACGAGCATTATTCTGGTTGGTCATGTCACCAAGGAGGGCGCTCTGGCGGGGCCGCGTGTGCTGGAGCATATGGTTGATACCGTGCTCTATTTCGAGGGTGATACGCATTCTGCATTTCGTATGATTCGTGCGTTCAAGAATCGCTTTGGTGCCGTCAATGAGCTGGGAGTGTTTGCCATGACGGAAAAGGGCTTGCGTGAGGTTGGCAATCCCTCCGCACTTTTTCTCTCTCATCACAGCAGTGTGGTACCGGGCACTTGTGTGATGGTGACACAAGAGGGTACGCGTCCATTATTGGTGGAAATCCAGGCATTGGTAAATGAAACGCACGCGCCCAATTCTCGCCGTCTAAGTGTGGGGTTAGAACTGAATCGACTGGCTATGCTGCTGGCGGTATTGCATCGTCATACCGGTATGGCCTGTTTTGATCAGGATATTTTTATTAATGCAGTGGGTGGGGTAAAAATTAGTGAGCCAGGGGCGGATCTCGCCGTATTACTGGCAATTGTTTCTTCTTTGAAAAACAGGGCATTGCCTGAAAAATTGGTGGTGTTTGGTGAAATTGGACTGGCTGGAGAAGTCCGCCCGGTACAACGCGGACAGGAGCGACTCAAGGAGGCTGCCAAGCTGGGATTTTCCCGCGCTATTATTCCGAAAGCCAACCAGTTCAAACTGCCAATTGAAGGGATTGAGATTTTTGCGGTAGAGCGCATTGAAGAGGCAGTTAATCATGTGCGCAATCTTTCATAATTTACTAGACGCTTTTAAATTTTATGATCAGTGAGTTAATAAATGAGCAGGTGATGAATTGGTTGAGTCATCCCATCTTACAAAGTGGGATTGCACCATTTCTGGTAGCGTTGATCGCCGCATTTCTGTTTGATCGTCTCCACTTGTCTGGAATGGCGATATTGGCTGGGTTCTGTACAACCGTTTATCTGATTGCTGATTTTAATTTTGAGTCTTTGACCATTACCAGGAAAATTATCCTGATGGGAATCGTTGCCGGAGCATTGGCGCCGGTTATTGCCATTGTTCCATCAACTTGGCGTATGGTGCGTTATTTTCTAGGAGCTAGTGCTGCAGCAGTAACGCTGTGGGTATTCTGGTCAATTTTGATACCAAAACAGCTTGTGGAAAGCCTGGCTCTGGGAACAGGGTTGGCTCTATTTGTTACGTGGCAGGTAAGGGTAACGGATAGCCTGTCTTCTCAGCCGGTGCGCGCAGGTGCGGCTGGATTAGGAATGGGTATGGGTGCAGGATTTTGTTCGCTTTTGGGGGCTTCCGCTCTGCTTGGTCAATTGGGACTGTCGATGGGCGCGGCAAGTGCTGCCTACCTATTTTTGCAAATGGTACGAAACCAGCCTTTGTCATGCGGACGCACATTTACTCTGCCGGCTTCGTTAATACCAGCTTTACTGGTTAGTGCGGCACTGGTACTGGCAAAACTGCCCTGGTATTGCCTGCCTGTTATGGCATTGATTCCATCGACAGCATACTTGCCAATTATGCAAACCAGATCATACCGGATACAAATTATGGTATTTTCACTCATGACTATGATGGTTGCGAGTGTTGCGGTGGGTCTTGCGTGGTATGCTGAGGGAGCTGTTTTGTCATAGATAGCTGGAGCATCCTGAATTCTTAATATATTTAAAAGGTGAAACCATGATATCTCGATTGATTGCTTATTGGTTTGTTCTGCCGATGATGTTGCTGAGTTTGCAAATAGTTGCGGCAGCCGAAAATTATGATATTGATCCTACGCATACCTATCCGAATTTCACAGTTAGCCATTTGGGATTTTCTACGATGCATGGACGATTTGACAAAACCAGTGGAACATTTGCGTTTGATCGGGAAAATCGACAAGGTACTGTCGATATTACGATTCAGACCGCGTCCATCAGCACCGGTCATGAAAAACGTGATGATCACCTGCGCTCTCCTGATTTCTTCAATACGGTTGAATTTCCTGTGGCAGCGTATAAATCGCGTAGCGTGAAGTTTGAAGGTGATGAACCGAAAAGTATTGATGGAAATCTGACTTTGCTGGGTATTACCAAGCCGGTGACGCTGACTATTATCGCGTTTAAGTGTGGACAGAATCCGATGAACAATAAGGCAATGTGCGGAATAGAAGCGGTTGGCAGTCTAAAACGTTCAGATTTTGGAATGAAATATGCGTTGCCTGGCGTGGGTGATGATATCCAGTTGATGATTAGTGTCGAAGGGTATAAAAAATAATAACTATTTAAAAATGTAATTAATTGGTTCGATTTTCTACAAACAGCAGTTCGCGTCTGTGTCCCAAAATACACAATATCATTATCTGCAGTTACCAACGCACATCGATGACAAAAGCAACCCCCGTGATTATCACCAAATTGCCTATACCGATTGGGGAGATCCGGATAATTGCCACATTGTTTTGTGTGCACATGGGCTGACCCGAAATTGCCGTGATTTTGATTTTCTGGCGAGAGCACTGGAAAGTGATTTCAGGGTAATCGGTGTGGATATGGTTGGTCGTGGCCGAAGTGACTGGCTGCCAGATGCTATGGGGTATAACAGTCCCCTGGTTTATCTGTCTGATTTTGAGAATTTGTTCAGGCATGTCTGTACAAAACAGAACCGTACTATCAAGCTTTATTGGGTAGGTGTTTCTATGGGCGGGTTACTTGGCCTGTTGCTGGCAGCGCGTACACATATACCCACCCCTATTCAGGCACTGGTGATCAGCGATATTGGCCCTTTTCTACCCGCTACCATATTAAGGCCGTTTGCTGAATATGTTGGAAAATCACCAAAATTCAATAATCTGAATGAGCTGGAAGGCTATCTACGCTGTTTGTCAGCCGTATCGGGTGAAATGACAGATTTACAATGGCGTCATATAACGAAATATAGTGCACGGGAAAATGCCGATGGCACGGTCACATTACGCTACGATCCTGCAATCTCAATTTGTTTTCAACCGGATATTGTAAGAGATATTGATTTGTGGACACATTGGGATCGTCTTGATTGTCCGGTTCTGGTGCTAAGAGGAAAAGAGTCGGATATATTGCCGGCGCAGATGGCCATTAAAATGAAGGAAAGACACGCAGATACCGTGGTTATCGAGTTGCCGGGTGTAGGGCATGCACCCTTGTTGGTGGATTCTCGACAAATTCAGATTGTCAGGAATTTTTTATTACGATGCAAATCTCATAGTCAATGAGAATGTTATTTTATAAATTATTCCAACTCTAATTTAGATTAGGAGGTAGAGCGGTCTTTTATTGTGGGGATGGGAAGCTTAAGTTAAGTGGATTTATGACGTTTACAAAAACTGGTATCACTATTAAATAAGTATTTTTATATCATAACCCATTATTATTAAGCGAAAATATTATGAAGCTTTTTAAAAATATTCCCAACCCCAGAGAGATTCGTGTAAAGCTTGGATTAAATCAGCAGGAATTCTGGAGTAAAGTCGGTGTTACACAGAGCGGTGGATCCCGCTATGAGAGTGGGCGTGAAATGCCAAGAGCGGTCAGAGAATTAGTCAGGCTGGTGCATATTGATGGCATAGACTTGACTAAAGTCAAACGAGATGACCTGGCTATTGCCGCTATGCTTAAAGCACAATATCCTGATCTCTACAAAAGTCTGAAGAAATCAGCCAGGCAATTGAATCAGTAAAGTGTGGTGTCATTTATCAATCATTGACTTGCACCAGAATGCCTAGCTCACTAATGCTATTTGCAAATTGCTCCATCCGTTCTCTGCTGGCACTGGATAAATTGACTGCTTCGGCTTGTAATGAAGGGCGTGCCAGGCTGTATAGCAGCACGCCTTTAATATCGGTACCTTCTTGCAGCAAGGTACGTACAAAATTTAGATAAGCTTGTGTTTCTTTCTCATCAGGCGCAAGCCCATTCCAATTAAAAATACAAGTCTGTAACCAGGTTGGGCAGAGTAATGCGCTTAATTGCAGATTTTTACGCATTTGTTGCAGGCTGGAACGGGTATGATTGATCCGCATGCGACCCTCCCTGGTTACGCTATCCACCTTGAACCAAACTTCGCCATTGAGTTGTGCCATCTGGCGTAACCCTGCCTGAACTGCAGCGCGATGAATCAGGCTGCCATTGGTGATTAGTCGAAGTTTCAGTGTGACAGGTAGTGGAAAACGCTGGATCACTTTGCCAATCAGCGTGATAATCTCGGAGAACTCACTTGCACTGGTGGGCTCCCCGTTTCCGGATAAAGCAATATCATGAATGATTCTGGCTGCTGGTGGTACGTGCTGCTGCATAAAGTCGCCAAACAATAACTGCTCAAGGAAACCGCATAACTCGCTTTCCAGTTTGTACAGATCGATTGGTGGCGCAGTACCACGCTTAAGATTGGGTACCTGGCAATATACACAGCGCCAGTTACAGGCGTTGTTCGGGTTGAGATTGATACCAATCGAGAGTCCACCGGCGCGGCGCGAGATAACGGGATAAACGTAGGTCAGCGCGGCACTGTCACGATCGTGATTATCAGTGCCTAAGATTTTGCTGTTAGTTGGCAATGGTATAATGCCTGTTTCATTTGTTGAATGTAGATGTCAGCGTACTTCTAAAAACTAATTCTCGCTATTATATCCAGATAGCGATCACCAGATGGTGACCAGAATTTGTTCTCATATTCGATTCCCACTGTTACCCATGCTGATTACCCGTAAATTTGAATTTGATGCTGGACACAGAATTTCGACGCACGCCAGTCAATGTCGGAATTTACATGGACATCGCTACGTGCTGGAAATTACCCTGTCTGGCAAGATTGTCAGTGACGAAGGTGTTCCGGAGCAGGGAATGGTTATGGATTTTTCGCAAATCAAATCTATCGTTCATCAGGCACTGATTAATCAATGGGATCATGCTTTCCTGGTTTATGCCCAGGACAAAGTAGTGCTGGATTTTTTATTATCAATTCCTGAGCATAAAACAGTTGTACTTGATTTGCAGCCAACGGCCGAGAATCTTGCGTTGATTGCTTTCGACATACTCGATCATGCCTTCAGAAGGTGCTATATGGAGCAGTTGCAGCTTGATCATGTACGATTGTTTGAAACTCCTAATTGCTGGGCAGATGTCGCCCGTACTAAGGCAGAATCTTAACTATCATATGTTATGTTTGTAGACTCGCATTGCCATCTTGATTTTCCTGATCTGGCTGATCATCTTGACGAATTATTACAGAATATGCGGGCCAGCCAGGTGTCGCACGCATTGTGTGTCGGCGTTGATCTTGAAAACTTTCCACGTGTACTGGCACTGGCGCAAGCCTATCCACATCTTTTTGCATCCGTTGGTGTGCATCCTGACCATGAATTGCCTGAAGAACCTGATGTTACCTGTCTGGCTAAATTGGCTGATCAACCTAAAGTTATTGCTATTGGGGAGACCGGGCTGGATTACTTCCGGTTGACAGGTGATCTGGAATGGCAACGTGAGCGTTTTCGAAAGCATATTCGTGCCGCCAGACAGTGTGGTAAGCCCTTGATCATTCATACCCGTGCCGCAGCCGAAGATACGCTGTGTATTATGGCGGAGGAAAATGCTCAGTCTATCGGCGGGGTAATGCATTGCTTCACAGAAAGCTGGGAAGTCGCCAGGCGTGCGCTTGACATGAATTTCTACATTTCCTTCTCTGGAATTATTACTTTTAAAAATGCAAAAGTCATTAAAGAGGTAGCCATGAAAGTGCCAGCTGATCGTATGCTGATTGAAACTGATTCTCCTTATCTTGCCCCCGTGCCACATCGTGGAAAAATTAATCAGCCAGCTTATGTATGCCATGTTGCTGAGGAAATTGCACGTCTACGGAGCATGACGCTATCTGAAGTCGCTCAGATAACCACTAATAATTTTTTTAATCTATTCAATATCGAGAAGGCCAATGATAATCCGGAAGCAGGGTTTTCTTAACCTAAGCTCAGGAGCTGTCCTCTTATGGATGTTGGTTCTGAGTATGCAGATTCAGGCGGGTGTAGATGAGGATTTGATACGTGCAGTAGAGAATAATAGTACTCACCAAGTCACAAATTTACTTAATAAGGGCGCGAATCCAGATGCTCGCAATTCACGTGGTTATACCGCGCTGATGCTGGCAGCTCGTCATAAAAAAACTAAATTGGATAAGTTGCTCCTGTCGGCCGGTGCCGATGTTAATCTGCGTAATAAATATGGGGAAACAGCCATCATGCTGGCAAGCTATCATGGTCAGATAGATGTGGTTAAGCAGCTCCATAAAAATGGGGCGGACTTTGACCATGCAGGCTGGAATCCACTAATTTATGCAGCCACCAATGGTTATCACGAGATCGTTACATTCTTACTGGATTCTGGTGCGAACATTAATGCCACAATCGACAACGGCGCGACAGCTTTGATGATGGCAGTACGCGGCAATCATTATGAGACTGTCAAACTATTGATCGCACGGGGGGCAAGTTTGCAGATCAGTAATGAAACGGGAGAAACCGCGATCGATTGGGCAAATAAAGGAGGGCGCAGCAGCATGGTGCAACTATTGCTGAAGTATGGCCATACAGACTGATATGGAACCCTCCAAAAGCACTATTAAACATTAACTGTTACGGTTGGTTCTTGAATCAGTCACTTGATTCCTGATTTATAAAAAAACTGAATTACCTCAATATCATACATCTTCAAAGCGCATCGATAGATCGACCGCCTGGATGTGTTTGGTTAAGCTGCCGACCGAGATACGGTCTACGCCGGTTTCTGCCACCAGGCGTACGTTGTCAAGCGTGATGTTCCCTGAAGCCTCCAGCACGGCTGGCTGACCAGCAAACTGTTGATTGAGCTTGACAGCTTCACACAGGTCAGCCACGCTGAAATTATCAAGCAGTACCATGCTTGCGCCTGCCCGCAATGCCTGTTGCAGCTCATCAAGTGTTTCCACCTCGATTTGCACCAGGACATTGGCGGGTGCGATTTCTGCAGCTTTGTGCAGAATATTTTCTATGCCACCGGCAGCGATGATATGATTTTCCTTGATTAGAATGCCGTCAAAAAGTCCGATACGGTGATTTATTCCACCCCCGCAACGCACGGCGTATTTCTGGGCGATACGCAATCCTGGAATGGTTTTGCGGGTATCTACAATAGATGCTGCCGTGCCTTGGATGGCCGCCACGAATTGCCTGGTTCGGGTGGCCACCGCAGAAAGAGTCTGCAGAAAGTTAAGTGCGGTTCGTTCCGCTGTCAGCAAAGGCCGCGCCGCACCGCGCACGCCACATAAAATCTGCCCAGCCGATGCGGATTGACCATCGGCAATATGCCAGTCAATTCTGATGGAGGGACAAAGCTGCCGAAAACAGGCTTCAAACCAGGCCGTGCCGCAGACAATAATTGATTCGCGCGTTACCACGCTGGCGCTCAGACAAGCGTCACCCGGCACCAACACAGCCGTCAAATCGCCAGCACCCATATCTTCTGCCAATGCCTGACAAACCTGGTTGATAATGAATTCATTATTCAACATACTGCATATCCATCCCTTTATCGTTCAAAAAGACCCTGCCCTATGCCTACCAGCCTGTTTAACCTGATTATCTTCAGTATTGGCACCATCCTCGGGCTGATCGTCGTTGGTGCAATTGTTACCTTCTTCATTCGCGATGTTACTCAAAAAGAACACGCTATTCTGCGTAATTATCCCATTATTGGCCGATTGCGCTACTTCTTCGAGACGCAGGGAAAATATTTTCGCCAGTATTTTTTTGCCAGTGACCGCGATGAAATGCCGTTCAATCGCGCGACCCGGGCATGGATCTATAAAAACGCAAAAAATAAGGGGGGTATTGTTGGCTTTGGTTCCACTTACGATTTACGTGAGCCGGGAGCATTTATTTTCGTCAATGCCGCTTTTCCCATCCTGGAAGAAGATCAACTGCCCGCACCAAAATTATGTATCGGAGACGGCTACTGCACACATCCCTTCCAGGCCAAATCCATATTCAATATCAGCGGCATGAGCTACGGCGCAATTTCAGCACCAGCCGTGCGCGCGTTATCGCTTGGCGCTGCTAAAGCCGGATGCTGGCTAAACACCGGCGAAGGTGGTCTTTCTCTCTATCATCTGGAAGGAGAGTGTGACCGTATCATGCAGATCGGAACCGCAAAATACGGTATTCGCGATCAACAGGGTAACTTCTCGGCTTCCCGGGCAAAAGAAATCGCAAGGCAGGTCAGTGCGTTTGAAATCAAACTTTCACAAGGCGCTAAACCGGGTAAGGGCGGGGTGTTGCCGGCTTCGAAAGTCAGTCTGGAAATAGCCGGGATCAGGGGGATATCCGTTCATCAGGATTCCATCAGCCCGAATCGTCACCATGATATCGGCAGCATTGACGAGTTGCTCGATCAGATCAGCTTCATTCGTGAGTTGACCGGGCGACCCGTTGGTGTGAAGACTGCGATCGGAGGCTGGAGATTCATCAATGAATTGTGTGATTCGATCCTTCGGCGCGGACTGGAATATGCGCCAGATTTTCTAACGATTGACGGTGGCGAGGGTGGAACAGGCGCGGCACCCCAAACATTGATGGATCATGCCGGCTTGCCCATTGCCGAAGCATTGCCAAGAGTAGTGGATGCATTGATCGAATCTGATTTGAAACAGCGTATTCGCGTTGTTGCTGCCGGTAAGCTGGTCACTTCCGCACAAGGCGCCTGGGCACTGTGCGCCGGCGCGGATTTTATCAATTCAGCCCGAGGTTTCATGTTCGCGCTTGGCTGTATTCAGGCAATGCGCTGTCATTTGAACACTTGCCCAACTGGTGTGACCACGCATAATCCACGCCTGCAGCGAGGACTGGTCGTGGAGGAGAAATACCTGCGTGTCGCCAATTACGTCGCCAACGTGAACCGCGAAATGGACATGATTGCACACTCATGCGGATTGCGTCACGCACGAGAATTTACTCGCGAGCATGTGCGTATCGTGCAGACTGCCGGGCAAAGCACCGCACTCAATATGCTGCATCCTTATCCGCAGGCAAAAGTCTGAATACTTGAAATTTGCAGCTTACGCCGCATATTAGTAGTGACTCAACCTATTTCAACCAGGAGATCATATGCGTTTTGACAAATTCACTACCCGATTTCAACAGGCTCTCGCTGATGCACAAAGTCTGGCGACCAGACAGGATCATGCCTACATCGAACCTCAACATTTATTGCTTGCGTTACTGCAACAGGAAGATGGCGGCACGGTTTCATTGTTGCAGCGGGCTGGCGTCAACGTGCCGCCCCTGCGCCAGGCACTGATACAAAACCTTGAGCGCTTGCCCAAAGTGGAAGGGACTGGCGGGGAAGTTAATGTTTCCCGCGACCTGGGCAATCTTCTGAATCTGACTGACAAAGAGGCTCAGAAAAAGGGAGATCAGTTCATTGCTTCGGAAATGTTTTTGTTGGCCGCACTGGATGACAAAGGCGAAACAGGCAGCCTCCTGAAGCAATATGGCGCTAACCGCTCCGCACTGGAGCAAGCTATCAATACGGTGCGTGGTGGCGAGAAGGTAGCCGACGCGGAAGCAGAAGGCAGTCGTGAAGCACTGAAAAAATATACGCTGGATCTGACCGAACGGGCACGCATGGGTAAGCTCGACCCGGTTATCGGCCGCGACGATGAAATCCGGCGCACAATTCAGGTATTGCAACGACGTACCAAAAACAATCCGGTACTGATCGGTGAGCCGGGTGTGGGCAAAACCGCTATCGTCGAAGGACTCGCGCAGCGGATTGTGAATGGTGAAGTTCCGGAAACACTGAAAAACAAGCGCGTACTCTCGCTGGATATGGCTTCATTGCTGGCAGGCGCAAAATACCGGGGAGAGTTTGAGGAGCGGCTTAAAGCGGTTCTGAAAGAATTGTCACAGGATGAAGGGCGTA
>Ga0154020_10009669_pt1 | contig 11093 bp, 5 predicted proteins | sample Klosneuvirus_201_FD_109709 | JGI IMG/M metagenome (GOLD analysis project Ga0154020, IMG submission 109709) | Active sludge microbial communities from wastewater, Klosterneuburg, Austria - Klosneuvirus_20160825_MG | ecosystem: Engineered > WWTP > Aerobic digester > Activated sludge | place...
CGATGCCGTGCGCGGCGAGAGCGGCGATCGCGCGGGCGCGCACGAGGCGATCGCGATCGCGCGCGAGCTCGCGGAGGCGCTTGTCGAAGTCGTTCGTGCTGCGCGCGCCGAACTGTCGGCTCGCGGCGTCGGCGCACGTCGCGCGTACGGTGGCATCCGCGTCGCGAAGGCCGCGCGCGATGACGGCCCTGCCCTTCGCCGATGCGGCGGCGGGTTGCGCGGCGCAGACCGCGGCGCGCGTGCGGGCATCGCCTTTGGAGAACCACTCGCCGAACCGCGCGTCCGCAGGAGATGCGGTGCTCGCGAACACGATCGCGTGCGCTTGCAGCGCGGCGAGCGGTGGTGCGGTGACGAGCGCGTCGGCGACGATCTTCTGCGCGCGATCGGCGGCGCCGAGATCGACGAGCGCGGACGCTTCGGCGAGGGCGATGCGCGGGTAGTAGCGGAGGTCGTTCGCGAGCAGCGAGGCGAGCTTGTCGATGGACTGCGTGTCGCCGAGCTTCGCGAGCGCGGTGGTCGCGGCGAGGCGCAGCTCGGTGTCCGTGGTGACGCTGATCAGCTCTCGCAGGCGCGGCGCGAGATCGGTCACCTTCGCGCGCCCGATCGCGTCGATCGCGAACGAGCGCGAGCCGCCGATGCCGCCGAGCGCTTCGCGCAGCGCTTCGGTCATCGCGAGGTGCGTGGCTTCCTCGCGCGCTTTCGACGTGGGCTCGTCGGCGATGCGGCGCGCCGCGCGTGCGAGCTCGCCTTGCGCGATCAGCCGCTTCGCGACCTCGCCCACCGGGAGGCGGCGCATGATCACGTGCGCGGTCGCGGGGCCCGCTTGGCGGACATCGCGCGCGAAGATCCACTCGACGTAGGCGCGATCGTCGTCGGAGAGGATTGCGGGCGGCGGCGCGTCGACCTTCGATGCGTCGCGTACGACACCGGTGGCCGCGCGATCGAAGTCGCCGTTCCCGCTGCCGGCGATCGCGGCGAGCGAGAGGGCACCGCGGCGATCGATCGCGAGCGTCAGCGTGGCGAGGAGGCGAGAATCGTTGAGCGCGTGATCGATCGGCAGCCGGATGCGGCAGTCCTCGAGGAACTGGCTCCAGTTCGGCTGCAGGTGCGTCGCGAGCGTGGTGAGGTACTCCGCACCGGTGGCGGTGAGGTCGACCGCCGGCGGTGGAGGCAGGCGCGCCGGGCGCGACACCGGCGGCGCGGGCCGCGGCGCGGGTCCGCACCCGGCGACCAGTACCACCACCAGCAACGCGCGAAGCATCGCGACTAGCGTGACACGACCGCGTGCCCGGCGTCGCACGGCGGTGCGATCAGATGCCGGCGTCCGCGGGCGTGTCGAACGTCAGCGTCGGGTTGAACATCCCGGCGCCGACGAACGTGTCGAACGTGTGATCGCCGAGGACCTCGTCCGCGTCGTTCTTGCCAATCACGTGCAACGTCGCCGGTCCCCACGGCACGGACATCACCGTCAGCGGCGCGCCCGTGCTCGGAACGCACGGGATATCGGTCGAACCGTCGAGCGGCTGATCGACCGGGTTCGTCGTGCGCTGGCTGACCACCACGCCATTCACGGTGAGCGTCAGGCTGTGTTGCGTGACTGCCGTGGTTCCCGAGGATACGCAGCTCGCGCCGAGCCACGTGAGCTTGAACAAGAACTGGCCCGCGTAGGACCGCGCCCACGACTCGTACTGCACGTTGACCGTGACCTCGGTGCGCGCACCGGGTCCCGCGGCCGCGACCACGCCTCGCCCCGGGGAGTCCGCCTTGATCAGCGGATTTCCGTCGAGGTCGAGCGGAGTCACGGCGACGTTGTAGTTCATCACGAGCAGGTCGGAGAACGTCGCCTGCCCTTCCGAGCACTGCACGTCGCGCACGTCGTACGCGGTCGCATCGTCGATGCCGATCACCTCGACGCGCACCGTGGCGACCGACAGCTCCGAGCACGTGTCGCTGTCGAAGCCGATGTCGGGATAGTTGTTGAACTTGAACTTCACGACCGTGTTGCCCGGCAGCGTGCAGTTGCCGGTCGGGCACACGGGCGGGCCATCGTCGCCGCACGAGAGTGTCACGCCCGAGACCAGGACGATCAGGGCACCGACGAGCGCGAAGCGCGAGGACATCGACGTCCGCATTTACGCAGACGCCTCGGCGCGGACATGGAGGCCCAGGTGGCGGCGAACCATGAAGTACGACTCGCTGACCGAGTACGCGAGCAGGTCGCGCAGGCGATCCTTGACCGACAGGTTCGACATCGCGGCGCCCTCGGTGGCGATCGCTTTCGCGGCCGTCTCGAGATCGTTCGCGACGATGAAGCCCACGCGGTTCGCGGTGAGGTCCGTCGCCGTGCGCCACGACGAGATGAGCCCGTTGCCGAATCGGCCCGAGAGCTTCGTCGACAATTCGCCCACCTGATCGAGGAGCGGCCCCGGCACCTGCGCCTTGAGCTGACCCGCGAGCTTCTTCGTGTCGTCGCTTGCCGTCTCGAGGAACGAGTGGCCATCGTGCGTCTTCACGCGCGCGCCGCTCGCGAGCACGGATGCCGCGAACGCAGCTTCGAGCTTGGGCAGCGTGCCGACCGCGAGCGTCACGAACCGCTCGGGGCGGAGATACGCGATGCGCTTGCCGACCTCGAACGCGAGCTCGCGCTCGTCGGTCTTGCCGATCTGCGGAGCACCGACGAGCAGCGACGGCACGAGGCGCTGCCGCTCCGCACCGAGGCCGACCGTGTTGGCGACGCGGAGGCCATCGCCCTGCTCTTGCAGCCACACCATCGGCGCCGGATCGATCGCGAGCACGCCGGAGACGTACTTGACGATGCGGGCGACGATGCGGCCATCCTTGTCGAGATCCGCGCGCCCCTCGGGCGACAGACCGAACGCGGTGACCGGCTGCGCCGAACCCGCTGCAAGTGCCCCGAGCGTCGACGAGAAGATCGCACCGACGTGGCGGTCCTCCTTCGGATGGATGATCGCCTTCTGCCACAGCTCCTCGGTGAGCCGGCGCGGAGCGGGCGTGAACTGCAGCGGACGGAGCTGCTGGTACAGCATCTTCTCTTCGTCCGACGCGGCACCGAGGAACACGAGCGCTTGCGCGACGCAGAACGCCTTGTCGAGCTCGTGCTCGGCGCGATACAGCGACGCGAGCGCCTTGTACAGCTCCGCGCGATCGGGCGCGTGGCCGAGCAAGAACTGCAGCTCGGCGATCGCTTCCGGTCGGCGCGCTTCACCCGCCTCGAGGTAGAGGTCCGCGAGCTGCTCGTGGCGCTGGATGTCATCTGGCGCGAGCTCGCACGCGACCTGGTACGCCTCGGTCGCTGCTTCGGTGTCGCCGAGGTGATCGAGACAGATGTCGCCGAGGCGAGTCCACAGCTCGAGCATGCGATCCGGCGACGCGTCCTCGCCCATGCGCTTCAGCTGACGCCGATACGCGCGCGCGAGGTTCTTCCAGTCCTTCTTCTCCGCGAGGAGCGCATCGATCGCGTCGAACGCCTTTGGCGTGAACGGCGCGTCGTCGAGAGCCGCGTTGAAGCGATCGACCGCGAGGTCGGTGTCGCGCAGCTCGTCGCGCGCGATGACGGCGGCCGTGTAGTGGAAGCGAGCGCGGCGATCCACACTCGTCTCCTGCGCGCTCAGGTGATCGAGCGCGTCGATCGCCTTCTTCCAGCTCTTCTGCTCGGTGTACGCCTCGAGCAGCTTGTGCAACAGCACGCGCGAACCAGGCGAGAGCTTGACGCCCTCTTGGTACGCGTCGACCGCACCGTTCACGTCCTTGATGCGCTCGGAGTAGATGTCACCGATCTCCTCGAACAGCTTCGCGCGCCGCGCTTCGGGCCCATCGGCTTTCGCGACGGCATCGATCTGCGCGCGCTTCGCGTCCGCGACCATCTTCCACTCGCCACGCTGGCCACCGAGCTCGACCATGCCTTCGAGCGTTGCCTCGTGCAGCGGCTCCTTCTCGAGCGCGCGACGGAAGTTTGCCTCCGCCTTGCGATCCTCGCCGGTCGCACGCGCGACCACGCCGAGGCGGTACCAGATGTCGGCGACCTGCCCGTCGCTGATGCCCGCGCGATGGCGCGCGAGGATCTCGCGGTAGCGCTTGTCGACTTCCTTCCACTGCTCGGCCGCGGCTTCGCTGCCCTCGTTGGCCTTCGCCTCGAGCATCAGCACCGCGGCGAGACCGATCGCCGCTTCGAGCGACTCCGGGCTCGCTTCGACGGCGCGGCGATAGTGCGTCGCGGCCTTCTCGGTGCGATGCAGCTGCTCGTACGCCTTACCGAGCTGCGCCTCGCGGCGGCTGCGCTCGTTCTTGTCGAGGCCTTCCGCCTTGCGCGCGAGCATCTCGAGCACCGGCAGCGCATCGTCCCAGCGCTTCGCCGCGACCAGCTGATCGGCCACCTTCTGGCCGGCCTGCACGTGATCCGGCTCGAGCTTGAGCACGCGCTCGTAGAGCTCGAGCGCCTTCGAGTTGTCCTTGAGCTGCTCCTCGGCGAGCGTCGCTGCCTTGTACAGGTGCTCGACGCGCTCGAGGCGATTGCCCGACGCCGCTTCGGCGCGGAGCAACAGCTCCACCGCCTGGCCGGCGTTTCCACGCGACTCGTGCACCTTCGATAGCGCCGCGAGCGCGGGATAGTTCTCGGCATCGATGCCGAGCGCCTTGTCGAGGTGGCGCTGCGCGACCTCGGGATCGAGCAACTGCTCGAACGCGATCTTGCCGGCCTCGGCGTACATCGCCGCGCCTTTGTCACCCTCGAGGGCCGCGTGCTTCGTCAGCACGTCGACCGCGCGATCGTACTGCTCGGTCTTCGCGTAGAGACGCGGCAACGATGCGAGCGACGTGCGGTTCTCGTCCTCGATCGCGAGCACGTTCAAGTGACTCTCGATCGCCTTGATCGAATCGTCGAGGCGCGTCTCGTACGTCTTCGCCGCGGCGAGATAGATCTCGACGCGCTGCGCGGGCGTGCGTGCGGCCGCGATGTGGCGCGCGTACGCGTTGACCAGCTTGTGCCAGTCGCCCTGTCCTTCGAGCACGCGCTCGAGACCGCGGTACGCGTCGTCCGCGTTCGAATCCGCGGCGAGCAGCTTCTCGTACGCATCGCCGGCGCGAGCGGGCTCGCGATCCTCGAGCTCCGCGGCGAGCTTGCGCAGCGTCGCGAGCTTCTCGCCTTCCGGCGCGACGGACGCGAGGCGCTCCATCGTGCGTAGGTAGTCATCCGTGCGGCCCGTCTTGTCGTACAGATCGACGAGCGACTTCAGCGCGGCGACATCGCTGCCGTTCGCGGCGACGGTTGCCTCGTAGCGCGCGATCGCGCCCTCGAGATCGCCGAGCTTGTCGGCGCGCATCGCGGACAGCTCGCGGCGCAGCGCCGCAGCGCGGCTCTTGTCACCACTCGCTTCGGCGAGCTCCGCGCGGCTCTCGAGGACCTTCGCGAGGTTCGCCCAGCGCTCGTCGCGGCGATACAGGCGCTCGAGCGCGGCGAGCGCGTCGTCGGACGAGTCGTCCGCATCGGCGGCCGCTTGGTAGGCCTCGACCGCCTTCGCGCTCTGCGCGAGCTGCGTCTCGAACAAGTCACCGAGGCCGAGCAGGATGTCGACCTTGGTCTTTGGATCCGTCTCGATCTCGCTGTGCGCACGCAGCGTCTCGGCGAGGTCTGCCCACTTCTGCTGCTTGCGGTGCGCTTCGGCGAGCGCCTTGTACGCGATGGTGCTCGCGGGATCGAGCTCGAGTGCGCGACGCAGCGACGGCAGCGCGTAATCGATGCGATCGAGGCGCGTCGTGTACCAGTTGCCGAGGCGCGCCCACCACGTGGCCGCGATCTTCGTGCTGCCTGCTTCGGTCGCGATCTCGCTCGCGGTCTGGACGAGATCCGTCCAGTTGCCCGTCGCTGCTGCGAGGCGCTCGGCGGTCTGCGCCGCTTCCGCATCCTCGGGATCGACCTGACACGCCGTGGTCACGGCTTCGAACGCGCGCTGCAGATCGCCCAGGCCGGTCTCGTAGACATCGGCGAGGTTGCGCAGGAGCTGCGCTCGATCCGGGCCGTCGCCGGCGTGATCGATCTTGCCGAGCACGACCTCGATGACCTGCTCCCAGTTCTTGGTCTCGCGCGCCTTGCGCTCGATCAGGTCCAACGCGTCGCGCGCTTCCGCGCCTTCATCGCCGCTCTCGCCGAGCAGCGCGGTCCAGCCTTCGATGTCGTCGGCGTCGGGGCGCGTCTGCGCGAGCGTCACGCCCGCGGACGTGCAGGCCTCGCGCAAGGCATCGAGCCACTCGATCACGCTGCGCTCGGCGACTTCATCGCCACCGCGACCCGCGAGGTTCACGACCTCGATGTGGTGATCGGCCATGAGCTCGTCGACGGTGACCGGGCCCACGCCCGCACCGAGGAAGTAGTGCGTTCCGCGCGGCGGCTCGAACATACCGAACACGCGATCGAGGAGCGCGGACAGATCGGGATCGCCGTAGCGGAACCCGACGAACACGAGCGAACCCTCGACGTACAGCTTGCGCGCGTAGTCGCGCAGATCGACCGCACGCGACAGCGCGCGGCGAACGCTCGCCGGCGTGACGACGTACGTGTCGAAGTTGCCGAGCATCTTGACCAGCGTGCGGCGGCGCGGCGACAGCTCGCCGAGCTCTTGATAAGTGACGATGCGCGCGCTCGGCCAATCGGCCGGCGATTGCGTCTCGAGCGCGTGCTCGATGACGTCGCCGGGGAACGTGGTCCAGATGTGGCGGAACGGCAGCGACGCGAGCGTCTTGGGCAGCGGCGGCGTCTCCGCGGGCGCGGCCCACATCTCCTCGACGATGCGATCGCACGGCTCTTCACCGAGCGAGCGTGCGAGGAATCCGACGGCGCGAGAGAGGCTGCCTTTGTGCAGCAGCTTCTCGAGGTCCTTCGTTGCCACGTCGTCGCCATCGCGACCACGGGTCTCGAGCGCTTTGGTCATGCGCTCCAGCAGTTGCTTCCAGGAAGGAACTCCGATTCCCGCACCGACGACCAGGGCTGCTTTGCCCGAACGGATCTGCTCGATGAGAGTCTCGGGGATCGTGTGCTCTTGCATCCTAAACCCCCAGTGACGTTGTTGTTCGGGCGGGACCCTATCCAGGCGTTGCCCCGGGAGCAAGGGCTAAGCTCACCGCCCGAGCGTGACGGACTCCGCCGCGCCGCCGTCCCGTACGAATGCACCTTATGCGCAGCCTTCCCACCCTCGTTTTCGTCGGAACCTCCCTCGTCGGCTGCGGTCCCGATCCGCTGATCGCTCTCGAAGCCCGCGGCTTTCTCGCCACCGAGAAGACCGAGCTCCGCGCACACGTGTACGAGGAACACGATCACGGTTCCGTCGACGGAGTCCACGGCTTCGACGTCCAGGCCCGAACGCCCGCGGGTGAGGTCGTCACGCTCGAGGAGGTCTTTGGCGAGCTCGACGGCACCTACGTCGCCGTTGCCTCCGGGATCGCGGACTCCTACACCTTCTATGTCGACGGCAAGGAGTACCGGTTCGAGTCGCCGCAGCAATACACGGCAACGCTCACGCTCGGCTCGGAACCGCGGATCGATTGGGACCCGCCGACCGGCGATGGCGAGCTGACGCGCGTGTCGTTCTCGATCGGCACGTCGAGCGGCAGCATCGGACCGGCCCCGGACCACGCGGCCCTCCTGGGCCTTGCCCCCGGGAACACTCACTTCGTCGTCAGTCGAGAGCGCCGGCCCCCGCCGGGCGCGGACGGCGACAAGTGGACGCCCCATGGGTTCGTCAGCTTCAAACGCGAGTTCGATGCCGTGATCGAGTAGGAAACATAAGGCGTTCGTAACCGACGGAGACGAGCCGATGAATGCCTCCGTGCGTCACCGGAATTTCGAGGACGAGGTGATACGTTGCGCTTGAAGGCATCTGCGTGCGACTCCGTCGCAAGATCACGGTCGCGTTCTTCGGGGTCAGCTCGCTGGTCTCGATCGTGCTTGCCTTGTTTCTCTATCGCTTCGTCGAGACCAAGCTCGGCGACGAGCTCTCGCACCGCCTGCGGGACATCACGCATGTCGGCTCGCACGCGATCGACGCGACGGCGTATCGCGCGCTGCTCGCGCAGATCGGTGACGTCGACGACGCGAAGGTGCACGACGTCGAGCACGGCGAGACCTACAAGATCCTGTACGAACAGCTGCGGATGATCCGCCGCGCCGAGCCGGGCCTCATTCGCTACGCGTATCTGCTCGCGCCGACGGCGGATCCGATGAAGCCGCGGTTCATCGCCGACGCAGACGTGCTCGAGCTCCTCGCGAAGGTCGCCGCCGGGACCTCGCCCGCCGACACCGAGATCTCGCACTTCAACCAGGAGTACGACGTCTCCGACGTGCCGCTGCTCGCGAAGGCGCTCGCCGAGTGCACGGCGCAGCTCGAGCCAGACTTCGTCTACGACGAGGTGTTCCGGGTGAGCTCGATCTCCGCGTATCACCCGATCGCGGGACCCGACGGGCAAGCGCTGAGGGGTCCGGACGGGACGTGCCTCGGTGTGCTCGGCGTCGATATCGCGGACACCGACATGCGCACCGCGCTCGACGAGGCCGGCAGCCTCGCGATCAAGATCTCGATCGGCGTCATCATCCTCGCGCTCATCGTCTCGATCGCGATGGGCACGGTGCTCACGAAGTCCGTGCTCGCGCTATCGGAGACGGTGAAGCGGTTCGCCGACAAGGACTTCACCGCACGCACGAACATCTCGGCGAAGGACGAGATCGGCGCGCTCGGCACGAGCTTCAATCAGATGGCCGACACGATCCAGGAGCACAGCGAGAACCTCGAGGACAAGGTCCGCCAGCGCACGAGCGAGCTCATCGACGAGAAGGCGACGAGCGAGCGCCTGCTCCTCAACGTGTTGCCCGCGCCGATCGCGGAGCGCTTGAAGACCGGCGAGAGCCAGATCGTCGATCGCTTCGATGCCGTCACGGTGCTGTTCGCGGACATCGTCGGATTCACGTCGCTGTCATCGCGCACGAGCCCCGAGAAGCTCGTGACGATGCTCAACGAGCTGTTCAGTGCATTCGACAAGCTCGCCGAGAAGCACGGCCTCGAGAAGATCAAGACGATCGGCGACGCGTACATGGTGGTCGCCGGCATCCCGCATCCGATCGCGGATCACGCGACCGCGATGGCGCATATGGGGCTCGACATGATCGCGGCGATCACCGCGTACTCGAAGAAGCACGCCACCGATCTGACGATCCGCGTGGGCATCCACACGGGCTCGGTGGTCGCCGGGGTGATCGGCCAGAAGAAGTTCATCTACGACCTGTGGGGCGACACGGTGAACACCGCGAGCCGTATGGAATCGAGCGGCGTGCCGGGACGAATTCACGTGAGCGAAGTGACCGCGAAGCTGATCGGCGAGAGCTTCGAGCTCGAGAGCCGAGGCCCGATCGAGGTCAAGGGCAAAGGCACGATGAACACGTTCCTGCTCGTTGGACCACGAGGCACGGCGGTTTAACGTTCGTCGTGCCTCGCGCGTCCTAGCCTCACATTCATGAAGCTCACACATGTCTTGTTCGTGTTCTTCGCATTCGTCTTCGCTGCTCCCGCGTACGCGCAGCGCTGGGACAACAAGGGCTGGGAGAAGCTCGGCGAGCGCGAGGTCGATCGCAACGGCGACCATGATCGCATCGAGGTCGGACGCGTCGAGGGCACGTTCACGAAGCTGACGCTCGACGTCGAGAGCTCGGATCTCGAGCTACTCGACTTCGAGATCACGTTCGCGAACGGCGAGAAGTTCAACCCGAAGGTGAAGCACTTCTTCAAGGAGGGCGCGCGGACCCGCGTGATCGATCTCCCCGGCAAGGAGCGCATCATCAAGACGATCGATCTCAAGTACAAGAACACGAAGGGCGGCGGTCGCGCGAAGGTCTCCGTGTGGGGCTGGAAGTCCGGCGAAGCGGCACCGCTCAAGAACAGCGTCGCGGCCGCGTGGAGGTTCGACAACAAGGGCTGGCAGCTCCTCGGCGAGCGCGCGGTCAACGGACGCGTCGATCACGACCGCATCGCCGTCGGCAAGTACAAGGGCAAGTTCTCGAAGATGACGATGGTCGTCTATGACTCGGACCTCGAGCTCGTCGACTTCGAGGTGAAGTTCGGGAAGGGCCCGGCGTGGCACCCCGAGGTGCGCCACGTGTTCAAGGAAGGCGAGCGCTCGCGCGTGATCGACTTCCCGGGCGACGAGCGCAACATCAAGTTCATCGACTTCAAGTTCAAGAACATCCCCGGCGGCGGCAAAGCCACGGTCCAAGTCTGGGCGCAGTAGGCTGATCTCCGCATGGCGGACGTGCTCGCGGCGAAGTAGCACGCGCGATCGCACGGGTGTACGGTGCCGTCGCTGTGTGGTCCGACATCGTCGGTATCTATCGTTCTTCGAAGAAGAAGAAGGACATCAACTGGTTCACCGAATGGATCGCGCGTCCACCGGCGGCCGTTGTCGTCTACGTCCTGCGCAATACGCGGATCACACCGAATCAGGTGACGTTCATGTCCGCGATCGTCGCGGCCGCCGCGTGCGCGATGTTCGCGCTCCTGCCGTCGGAGCACGCCGCGAGTGCGGCCGGCATCGCGCATGGTTGGAGCGTCGATGCGCTGACGACGTGGAGCACGGATCGCACGTTGCTCCTCGTCGCCGCGCTCGTGTTCGAATTCTCGTTCGTCCTCGATTGCGCGGACGGGCAGCTCGCACGCCTGCGCAAGATCGCGTCGCCGATCGGCCACCTGCTCGACTTTCTGATGGACGAGCTGAAGGCGATGCTCCTCCTCGCCTGCGTGACGATCCGTCTGTGGCAGGAATCCGGCGATGACCGACTGATGATCGTCGGCCTGCTCGCGTCGTTCTGCCTCGCCGCGGGCATCTCGCTGACCTCGTTCACCCGGCGCCCCGAGTACGGCGCGAAGCCACCGACGGAAGATGGCCAACCGGCCGAGGTCGGTGGACGCAAGGGCCTGGTCGGGCTCGCGCTGACCGCCGTCGAGTTTCCGGCGCGGATCGTCGTCCACTACCCGCAATACCTGTGGCTGTGCGCGCTGCTCGATCGAATGGACGTCTACTTCTGGGCGTACTCCGCC
>Ga0154020_10009670_pt1 | contig 11091 bp, 5 predicted proteins | sample Klosneuvirus_201_FD_109709 | JGI IMG/M metagenome (GOLD analysis project Ga0154020, IMG submission 109709) | Active sludge microbial communities from wastewater, Klosterneuburg, Austria - Klosneuvirus_20160825_MG | ecosystem: Engineered > WWTP > Aerobic digester > Activated sludge | place...
TATTCATATTATTCCTGTTATAACCAAGCCAGTTACTCCTGAGCTTAGCCAAGAAATGATGAATTCGTTTGAACTTCGGTTTAATTCAGATCAATGGTCATCACTTAAACACCTTCCTCGATTAGAGGCACGATTATAAAAGAAACTTCTAAAGTTTTTGAGCTATTTTTCATCGGATAATATAAGTCAAATGAAAGGAAGCTCGTGAAAAAAGTAGTACTGTTTTTTTTATTGCTCACACTCGCTTTAACTCAAAAAAATTTTCCTTATATTGGGCAACATTTTATTATCACACTTCCCGAAACTAAAGATTTTAATCAACTTGAAAAATGGCTTAAGCTGATCAAACCTGGTGGAGTAATGCTCACCGCATCACACGTTGCCAATCGAGCTCAAACTAAAAAACTATGCGCTTTCTTACAGAAGGCTGCAAGCAATATTGGAATAAGTCCTCTTTTTATTTGCATCGACTGGGAAGGAGGTATTGTCTCTCGTCCTAATGAAAGTGGCGGTTTTTTTTCTGTACCAAGCCCTTGGTCTCTTGCACAAGCAGGGAGGCCTGCTTGCTTTCTTGCAGGCATGCTGATTGGACATCAGCTTGCAGATATCGGCGTGAACGTTGATTTTGCACCACCATTAGATCTTTTTAGCCCCAATAACTATATCCTTGGCACCCGCTGCTTTGATGCAAGTCCAGAAAAAGTTGCTGAATACGGTATCGCGTTTGCTCAAGGACTTTTGAGTCAGGGCGTCTTACCGGTCATCAAGCATTTTCCTGGATTAGGACTTGGATTACACGATACGCATCTTGATGAAACAATAATTAACATCGATAAAGATATGTTTGATCATCACAAAAAACCATTTGAACGTGCTCTTCAAGCAGGTATGCCTATGATCATGGCTGGGCATGCTATTTATAACCAATTTGGTGACCAACCGGTGACGCTTAATAAAAATGCCGTTAACTATCTTAAAAAAATTAACCCTGAAACTTTGCTGATAACTGATGACTTTTGCATGCAAGGGGTTCGTGAAAAAAGGACACTTACAGATGCTTTCAAGCAATCTCTTGAAGCTGGATATCATCTGATTATTTTCTCGCCTGCTCATGCTCCAGAATTTATCAAGAAGAGCTCTTCTCAGGTAGAACTGGAAACACTTTTAAAAAACCTTTCTTTAATTTGTGATAAAACTCAAATAAATAACGGAATTAAACAAATAAACCAAATCAAAGAACAGTATGTGAATAATAAAAAAACAGGCCCATCAATTGACGAACAAATACTGAGCACTTTTCTTGCAAAACGCTGCCTGAAAACTGATACCATCAAACAACCACTTACTGGTGCTGTAATTTTAATTTCGGCCAAACTTACCTCTATTCGCACAGCAGAACAGTGGTTGATACAAAATAACCAAAGCTATCTTTGTAAGCAGTTAGATGCTCACGCTATCCAAGTTCAAGAATATATCTTTGATCCAATCGATAAGAAAAGCAGTGAAAAAATGGAGCATCTTATCACTCAACTTGAAAAAGAACCAAGAAAAAAAATCTTATTGCAAACTATGTTTTATGGTGGTGGAATATGGAATACAATTCAAAAGCAATGGCTTGAGAAACTTGCTCCCTTGCAAGACCAACTCATCATACTATCGCTTGGGCATCCTTACGAACAGACAATACTGCCCAATGCAACAGTGATTAATGTCGGCTCATTTCAACAACCCCTACTCGATAATCTAGTAAAAGCACTCTGCATACAACCACTCAAAACTGGAGCTGATAAGCTTGTTGCAAATATGAAACAAGAACTTTCAGGAAAAAAATTTGGCCTTTTGTGCCATCGTTGCAGTGTTATTCATAAAAATGGATCTTTAAAGTTTTTACCTGATGTTTTAAACGAGTGGGCTGATTCACAAAAAAACCAAACTAAACTCGCCGCCCTTTTTTCACCTGAGCATGGCCTGTTGGGCACACAAGAAGCTTTTGCGTTTATAAACTCCGAGCAAAAAAGCACATGGAATTGTCCAAACTATTCTCTGCACGGAAATAACAAAAAGCCAACTCCTGATATGCTCAAAAATCTTGATACGCTTATTATCGATTTGCAAGACATCGGTACGCGCTGTTTTACCTACTTGAGTTCAATGAAACTTTCGCTGGAAGCAGCAGCAGAAGAAAAACTTCCTGTCTTAGTACTTGACCGACCAAACCCCCTTGCACACTGGGGAGCTGCAGGTCCAAATCTTAAACCAGAACATGAATCGTTTATTGGGGCAATTTATACACCATTTTTACATGGATCAACCATTGGTCAACTTGCACAAAGTTTAAACGAAAAAAATCGGGCTGATCTAAAAATTCTGACATGCGAAAATACTAGTGACGACTACTTTTTATCACACACATTTATCCCTCCTTCACCAAATATCATGAGCATTGATCATGCTTACGCATATCCAATGACTGTTTTTATTGAAGGGACTAATTACTCCGAAGGACGTGGTACTAACTATCCATTTTTGCAAATAGGTGCGCCCTGGGTTGATGCAGAAGAACTTGCACGCACACTTAATCAAAAAAACTTATCTGGCGTATATTTTGAACCAATTAAATTCATACCTCACCCTATCACTGGAGTAGCAGACAAACCTAAGCATCTAAACGCATTGTGCAAGGGAGTTTTTATACATGTGCATAATCGAGAAAAAATAGAACCTATGCTTGTTGCAAAAACTATTTTAGAAACTCTTTTTACGCTCTATCCTGAAAAATCTCAGTGGATTCGCTATGGCAAGCGGTATGCCGTTGACTCTCTTATTGGAACAAGCTTATGGCGAAAACAAATTGATAATTCTAACGATGCTAGCGATATAAAATAAACGCATCCGCAAACTGCGGTGATGTTTTCATGTATTGAGAAAAATGCTGTCGGTTGTTAAAAAGACCGGCAAACAAATCAAGCTGATACAAATTATTTGAAAATGCACTTCCTGTATCTGCAAGCACACCCAGCCTCAGAGAAATTTTACTCGATATTGGATCCTGATATTTTATAGCAATAAGCTTACCTACACCCAAATTTTGAATATCCCCAGCAAAAACTACCTGTGCACGTTGTGCAATGTGTTGAGCCGCTTGATTTGCAGGTGCCCCGGAACAAGCAATGCGTCTATAATACCAATAGCGCTGTTGATCTCGAGGATTCTTAACCTCTTTGTCATAGGCAATACCATTGTCTCGATCAAGTCCAAAAACATCCACATTGCCATTAGGCATGCGAACAGCAATAGTCCCCTGCATAAGCGCATCCTCAACGCCATCACGGCTGAGCCAAACTAAAGGTTTCACTTTTTTAGATCGCATAGCCGAATCAAGTACCCCTGCAAATACTTGTTGCTTGGTATATTTTTTTTGCAGCGCAGCATCTCGCAGTTGATAAAGAGCATGAGGACACCTTGCGGTTCTAAATGGACTTCCTTCAACACAAAAAACTGCATAATTCGTCAATCTAATCTGCCCATCAACAGGAAAATCCGGATTATTCTTAGAAGCTTGCTTTGAATCGGCCAACCATTTTAATGCTTTAAAATTTTCTTGAATAAATTGAGGATTAAGAATTCGAAATTTTCCAGAAGGTAGATCTTGCTCAATTGTTGAGGCAACAAACTCAAGCGTTTTTTTAACCGCAGTACAAGAAAGCCAGTCATTATTTGGATACAAGCTAGAGGTAGCTCTATAAGTATCAAAATAACGTAGCGTGTCTTTAATTATTCTCAATAAAGCACGTGGTTCAGTTACCACCTGGGCAGCATTAAAGTGCTGTTGTATGGGTAAAAAAAAGTTGCGTACTTGTGCAGTCTTTTCAGAACAAGGACTTCCAAGTTTTCCGGAATAAAGATTATCAATGTGAAAAGCTGAAGAACAGCCTATACTCATCAAGAGAATAAAAAAAATAGCTACAGTAGCTTTGATGACCATATAAAGCCCTCCCCAAAAACAAGAAATTAAATGCCCCCTCCTGCTCTTAGTTCATCAAAAAATAATCCTACATGTCAATATTATTGAAAATAATCACTAATAAAAAAGAAAATTATATTGACGAAAAATATTTCAGTATGAAATTATACAACTAATAAAGCTCTTCTTTATTTGAAGATGATGGAACCAGTTGCTGCTCAATGGCTTGCTGTATTTCTTGAAACTTTCCTCGAATATCCTGAGCCGCATTCCGGGCATCTTGCAATTGCTTATTGATATCATTAAATTGCTTATCCAGCATTAAAAAACTCTCAGAATTTACTTGCTCTCGATTACGAGCATGCATAAGTCGAGCATTTCCTTGCTTTGTTTTTGGATCTACAGAACGAGCTAAGCTTCTTCGCACCGTTTTTTGAATCTGTAAACGCTGCGCCGCTATTGTTCGATGCGCATTAATTTTTGCAAGCTGATTTGCAAGTTCATTGGCCAACTTCTCTTTTTCAAGCAAGGCACTTTTTGACGCTTGTAATTTTTGAAGCAATGATTGAGCTTGTTCTACCTGTTGCTGCTTAACTAGTGAAAAGTCTTGTTTCTGACCAGCTGCATCTGCCTTTGCTTCAAAAGTTTTCCACACCTTTTGTCGCATCTTTAAATACTCTTGTTCTTGCATAGAAATCAAAATTTTCAATTTACGATTATCTTCCGCTAACCGCTCCTCAAATATCTTTTGAGCTTTTTTTTGTGCATCAGTTAAAATACGATCTTGAGCTTCAGAACCGGTGCTTTTAAAGTCTGGTGAAACCTCTTTTACTTGTACTATTTTTTCATGCTGAAAATCTTCAACCCCTGTATCGATTTTTTCAACCACTTCTCCATTTTGCTTAAGCGGAATAAAGCCTTCGTCTCTATGCGCTGCATCAGAATAATTTGAAAAGTCCTTCGCTTGCACGGTTTTTTCAAAATTATCATCAATCTCAAAAGGAGTATCCTGATAAACAAATGGCTCAAAGGCAGCCCCACCGTAAGTGACAAAAAGATTAGTTGAAAGAAAGAGGACTATGAGGCTGTGTATCATCTTCATGAAAATCTCCTTGTTTAATTATTAATCTGGAACCGAGCTTTTATTTTTTCAGAGAGACTGCTGCCTTTGCAATCTTTTTTAAACAAAACTAACACTCAAAAGTCTCTCGTGATAAAATAAAAAAATAGAAGCATAACAACATAAAGAGTGATAGTGGATTTTATGGATAACACCAGAGAACAAGGTTTTATTGTCCGACGATATTTACCTCATAAACAAAAAATAAGTGTTATAACACACACTCAAGGTAAAATTTCTCTTTTTATTAAAAACCCTGTAGCTTGTAGTCGCTTTTGGCCGGGAATGCTGATTAATTTTACACTTTCTGAAAAAAAAAATTCCTTTCATGTAGTTCAAGAAATCGAAATTCTAGATCTTTTTGCTTATTCATCACCCGATGATACACTGTGGACACATCAACTTTTAGAACTTTGTTATTTCTTTGTCCCAACCAACAGTATGTGTGATGACATTTATCTCTTTCTTCGCCATTGCCTTTGGTTTGCTCATCAAAAAGATCGATTTTCTTCTTTGCCTTCAGAACTTTACCTCATGAGTTTTGTCCGTTTTTTTGTACTTATCGGTTTTTATCCAGAACCTCATATTCTCCAGCTTGGAATTTTATTTGAAAAATTCCTTACAAACTCTATTGACTTTAATGATCCCCAAAACATAGAATCAGTCAAAGAATACCTTCAAGCAATTCACAAAAAGACCCTCCATGAAGCGCATTTGTGGGTAGCTAAGTGTACAAAGAGTCATCCTAATTTTGCATCATTCAAAACGATGGATATACTACGATGATTAATAGAAAAAAAAGCTTAAGAATATAGGAGCTGACATGCGTCGATTATCCATGCTCAAAGTTGCTGCATTATTTACACTCCTGATGTACTTGCCTAGCAATTGTCTTCTTCCTTTTGCCGAAGTAGACAAAGCCGTTGCACTTACTTTCTTCAGTGCAATTGAGCAACGAAAAAAACGAGTCGATGAACTTGAAAAACAGCTTACAGCCTTTAGAAAACGAGCTGAAAATGAGAATATTGCTCTCACTAAAACAATTACAAAAGTTAAACTTGATATTAATAATGTTCAACAGTTGCTCAAAAAAGCGTCTGATGACAAATCACACAATACCGATTATTTAAATAAAAAATTAATGCTTCTTTATGATCGGAAGCAAAATATTGGCCGAACACAAGAACTCTGGAAAAATGGCACTGAATGCATTGAAAAAAATATAAAAATTAATCGTGAAATTATCGAATTTTTACAGGGAAAAAAAGAAGAGCTTAAGCCTGTATACTCATGGAAAGAGTTCCGCGATGCACAGATTCGTACATCAGAATTCTCAGCTAAAATTGATGCTTCTCGGAGCAAACGTGATCACCTGGCAAAACAACGTGATGCTGAACGAGAAAAGGTAGTCACGCTCCTCAAGCATATAGAGGTAAAAAATAGAGAACGAGACAAGGTTATTGCAGGAGCTCAAAGTGGAACAACTTCTACTCAAAAAAATGAAATTTCACATGATGCAGATCTCTTGCACGAAGAAATTAATACCTTAGAAGAACAAGCGCAATTTGCGCGCCTAACGATCGATACGCTTAATTTAGAAGCAAAATTACAAGATGACGAAATTGACTTCTTAAACCTTAGGCTTAATGAACTTAAGTCCTCACTCGGCTTTATTGAAAAACGACTTGTTCTGGACTATGACGACGTAGAGATTGCTCGTAGTGAATGGAATCATGAAGCTCAAAAAACACTACAAATAAAAGAAGATATTGATTTTGCCGCAGAATCTAAAAAAGATGAAAAAGTTAGACTTGGTATTGAACTGGATCAAGTACGCTCAGAAGTAAGCAATCTCAAAACAGCCGGGAAGAAGAATGATGCTTCAACAAAGCAACTCTCTTCTTTGCTCAAAAAGCTCGAAGCCAAATTTAGTGTTATTGAAAAAGAGCTAGCGCTTTTTGAAGCAAAAAAAACATTAGCTGAAATGAGCAGAAGCATCAAAGAACAACAGTTTAACATGATTGATCTTCAATATCGCTTGCGTCGCCCTACTATTGAAAAAGCTGATCTTATCCAATTATGTACAAATTTCAGAACACAAAAAGAGTTTGCTATAAGCATACTTAAAAGCTTAAACAACAAGCGAAATGAGTTTTATTCTGAAAATAGCCGTTCGCGTTCGCTTGAATCGATTCAAGCTCGAGAAGAAAAGATCAAAGAGCAAGAATATACTATCTTTAAAGACAAGACTCTTCTCTTTGAAGAAACTTTAAAAAACATTCGCGAGGCTGAGGCCGATTATCTTAAGCTTGAAAAAATTAAGGAGCAATACCTTTCAGTTAATTCAGACTTAATTAGTAATCAAGAGAAAATTATAAACCAATATGACCTCATTCTCAATGACCTAGAACATCGCCTCAAGACTATGAGCATTTGGAAGCGATCTTCCAAGGCTATTACGTTCAATGAATTTACGAGTGCATTTAACGAAGCTGATATGCTTTTTAGGCGCATGTTTTGGGAAACGCCAATCTATTTTTCTCCCTCAACGATAGCTCATCTTTTAAAAGATTGGGTTGTTTATGACACTTCCCTTGTATTCCTTTTAATCTTTTTCTTCTTGATATCGTTTATGGGAAGTCGTTTTTTATTAAGAAAAATTCGTGAAAAAATACTTAACAAGCTGACAAAAACTCACCCTTCACAGCGAGCATTTTTTTATAATAATATCATTTTGGCGTGCATTAACTTTGCACTGGAACACTTCATTCTTTTATTCACGTGGTTTTTTCTTTACCTGCACATATTATTCAGGTTTTCTTATATTTTTGCTGGACTTAAAAGATTCTCAGCACCTTTTTATCTGTCAGCATTCTTTATTTTCTCTATTCCAACATTAGTTTACTTATCGCATCAACTACTGTCTGCACTCAAAGATCTGAATAAAAAATTGAGTTATCTTTTTTTTGCAGAAAAACTACAGGATCGATTGATTTCGCTCTTAACAATGTTCTTCTATTCAACCGCTATTTTAATTCCTCTCAGACTAGCCCTCATTTCTTACGCTCAAGCTCCATCACAATTTGCAGTTGTTATTCTTGCAGCTTATTCGCTTATTCTTATTATTATTTTGGCTCTGTTTGTCAGCAAGGAATACGCGTTAACACTTATACCAGTTAAACATCCTATTTTAATGTGGTTTAAGCGCCTAATTGATAGACATTACTATCCAGTTTTCTTTTTTGTTATTGCTTTATTGATTCTTTCAAATCCCTACATTGGTTATTCAAACCTTGCCTGGTATTTATCTTTTGTTGTTCCATCCTCTGTGCTGCTTGTACTAGCAATTTTTTCACTCCATCATTACATACGAAAATACTCGGTCTTTTTGTTTATGAAAGAAGAAGAAGATGAGATTAGCGATAAATTTGAATATGCAAAAACCTATTATGGATTTTTTGTTATATTCACCTTTATTGTCCTTTTATTTGTTGCATTTTTGCTTGTCTCTCGGTTATGGGGCTACAACTACGGACCGGCTGATATCTGGAAGATGCTTGCAGAAGAATGGGTAATTAGAATAGACAGCTCAACTTCATTGGGCTTTGTACAATTTATAGTACTTACCTCATTTATTGCAGGCGGATTTCTTATCTCATCGCTCACACATAAATTTGTTTTCAATAAATTATTCGATATTTTACGTACAGAACCAGGAACTCAAAATACCTTTTCTCGCATATTTCACTACACAACCATCGGCATGGCAATTATGCTCGGCTTTACCGCTATCAAACTTGGACAGTTTATTGCATGGGTTGGAGGATTTCTTATTATCGGAATCGGTTTAGCGCTTAAGGATTTAGTAGTCGACTTTGTTGCAGGATTTTTTGTTCTTATTGAACGACCAATCGAAATAGGCAACTACATTTCAGTCGATGCTATTGAAGGAACCGTACGTAAAATTGCTGCACGTTCGACCATTATTACAACTGGAAGAAATCAATCGGTTATTATCCCCAACAAAGATTTGGTAAATAAACAGATTATTAATTGGGGCCATGGACGCTTTGCAATTGGCGTGGAGCTCTATCTTCGAGTTGAACACGATGCAGACCCTGAATTGGTAAGAAAAATAATTACCTCTGTTTTGCAAAGTAATCCATTGATTTTACGAGTACCCAATATTGTTGTTCGCCTAGAAGGACTTGAAGAGAACTCCTTATACTTTTTAGCACGTGGCTTTATTAGCGCTCGCCGTGTAAAGGATCAATTTGAAATCGCGTCAAGCTTACGTATTGAAGTTGTCAAAGCGTTCAAAGAACATAAAATTACACTTGCACAACCTCATCGAGTGTTACATATGGCATCGGATTGGGATAGTGGACCTAAGTCCCCAAGCCCACTAGAAATTAAGTTTGATAGGCCATAGAAACTACCAAAAACAATTTTTTGCATTGGTTTTTAAATCCAAGAAATCAAAATTCATAGAAAATGTAAGAAAAAGAGAAAAACCCAGCTTTCGCATAAAGCTTACGCCGTTGCTAAAGCTATTGCGCACAGGTCGGCGGGCAATCTACGCCTTGTACTATCAAAGCGTAAATTGTTATCGATATCAAGCCATTAAAGAAACTGGCTTGCCAACCGTAGCCTTGGCGTAGGTTGGTGGAGGCGATGGGAGTTGAACCCATGTCCGCAAAAGCAAACGCATAAAGCACTACATGCTTAGCTCTTGAATATACTCTTATCCAACCTCAAGAGCGGGAATAAATAAGAGCCAGTTTTGTGTACAATCTTATTACAAAACTAAAAATCCTCATAAGAAGGTTCTGTCGAATTATACGAGTAAATCTAGCTGACAGACACGCCAAACTTACAAGTATCACAAGTTACCCTAATTTAGGCGTAAGCTTGGATCATGCTGTTCCCAGCATTATTAAATACGTCTGCACGTATGTTTCTGAACGTTTTTTACGAGCCACATTCAAAACTCGGCATGCTCTTTAAACGCATTCAATCACGTCAAGACCAGTACGCCCCCAAAATCTTTCAAAGAACTTATAGATAAAGTATGTATAAAAATTTTCAGCGTGTCAAGAACTGACCCTGGGCTGAACGCGAACAGGGCCAATTCTTCACTGATCTTTTTATACTTAAAACAGTTTAAAGCCTGTAATTAATTTCCACATAATATTTGCATCTGTAGTATTAGCTGCTGGAATATCTACAGGAGGTTGGGCATTCAATACAGCTTCTCGAGCTTGCTCTGCAGCAGAACAGATAGCGTTGGCAACTGTTTGAGTGCAATTTAATGGATCAACAGCCTCAATAACCTGAGTGCAGTTAAGGTTTCCAATTACTTGCTGGATTTCAGCAAGTGAACAGTCACATGTTGCTCCTGCAGCCTCTGACACAACAGGACATACTGCATCTGTAATTGCTTGAGTACAATTTGATAAAGGCTTAATAAGCTCAACAACCTGCGTACAATTAAAGCCTTCAACCAACCTTTGAGCTTGCTCAAAAGAAGTTGGAACGACTGGAATTTCAAAGCTCGGATTAACGTTCTGTTGTATAAACTGCCTTAATGCTCCGGCATACTCTGGACAATGCTCTAAAAAGAGAGCTGTTTGCTCCGCGGCATTAGATGCCAATGCAACAGAACCATTTAAAATACTTTGAATATAGGGATGTGATAAAAATCCATCTGGTGCGTTATTCCACATTACAACAAGCCCAATAATTGTTGCCAAGATAACAGGCACAGCAACTTTCTTTTTTTTCATATTTGCTAACAAAGCATTAATTACAACTGTAAGAGAAGTAAAGACAAGCTTACTTGAATGATTTTGAGCAAACTGACAAACGCCACCACAATGATCTCGAATAAGCTGAATTATTGCATTCAAATAATCAGAACTTAGAATGCCTGCTGCTGATATAGGACATATTGACAGCAAATATCCCAGGTATGCAACAAGAGAGACTCCCGTTATGCCAGTAGCAA
>Ga0154020_10009671_pt1 | contig 11090 bp, 7 predicted proteins | sample Klosneuvirus_201_FD_109709 | JGI IMG/M metagenome (GOLD analysis project Ga0154020, IMG submission 109709) | Active sludge microbial communities from wastewater, Klosterneuburg, Austria - Klosneuvirus_20160825_MG | ecosystem: Engineered > WWTP > Aerobic digester > Activated sludge | place...
AGGGTATACAGGTTGTATTCGCCATTGGCCTCATCAGAAATGAAATAAACATTTCCCTGCCTGTCGATGCAGGCTCCAAAATCCTTGCCGGTCCAGTCGGTATATCTTTTATACTGTTTTGTCTTTGGGTTATACGATTGAATGTCGGGGTTGAACGGCCCCTTGTACCTTTTACGGTGCACCTGGCTGATGCTTTCCCAGGTATCGTTAAAGAATATCTCCCCGGTTGCAGGATGCTCTGCTAAATTATGGTCGTACTGGAAAAAATAATTACCAAAAACCCTTTTTGCGGTACCTCCCGAAACAGGAACTGTAAACCCGGCAACCTGGCCCATGCGGCCACTGTTGAAATAGATCATTTTTGAATCCCAGCTCCAGCTGCTTACATCATCGCTGCTGCTGTGACTGGTAAGTTGTTTTACCGCTCCGCCGTTAGCCGGGATCAAAAATACATCCGGGTTTCCATATTGCCTGCCGGTAAATGCGATCCATTGACCGTCGGGCGAAACCCGGGGTGATGTTTCATATCCCTGCATGGCTGTGAGCCTTGTCGCCTGCCCGTTACTGGTATTAGCTTTCCACAGATCGCCTTCAAAACTAAAAATTACCGTTTGCCCGTCGGGCGTTAAGCAGGGGTTCGACAGGAAATAAGCCTGGTTATCCTGTGCGTTACCAGTTATAGAAAAACTGAAAATAAGGAGGGCTAAAAAAGATGATCTCATTGCACTTGTTTTAGGCAGTGAATATACACCTACACTAAATCATTGCCATACCGTTTATAGAAAACCGGCCGGGGAAATGGGGTTATTTTCCGCCAAATACTTTTTTCAAAATGCCCGTTACCTGTGCGGCCGGGTCCTTACGTATCTTCTGTTCTTCCAGGCTTATTTTGTAAAACAATCCGCTTAAAGCCCTTTCGGTTACGTAGGCGGTAAGGTCTGTATTAACTTGTGAAGCAGAAAAACGATTGTATGTAGTGAAGAGGTCTTTCCAGTATTTGGTGGCATCCATTTTTACCAGGGATGCTTCAATAACCGGCCTGAATTTTTCCGTTAATTCCGTTGTGGTTACCGATCTTAAATATTCGGTTGCTGCAAAATCGCCTCCACGCAGTATCTGTACCCCGTCTTTGATACTCATACTTTTAATGGCATCCCAGAAAATGGTGCCCACGCCGCTTGCCGCATCTTCAGCAGCACGGTTCATGGAAAGTACGGCTTTGTCGACCATGCTGCCCATACCGATATTCCGTAATGTACGCTCCACTTTTTTTGCTTCTTCCGGCATTAATACCTTTACAGCGGCATCGCCAAAAAATCCATCCAGCTTGCTTAGTTTTTTACTGCTGCTGTCGGTGCCTACACGCAAAGCTTCTTTTAACCCACTGATAATATCATCATTGCTGAGGTTGCCTGATGAAGGGGAAACAGCATTGGAAACTTTATCAAAAAGGCCTTTAACACCCTGGGCAGATATGGATATAAAACCGGTTAAAACAAATACGGATAATAATATAATTCTTGTCATCATGTACATTTTACAATACACAGCAAAAATAACGCCATGGATGCTAAGAAAGGGTTAAAAAACATATGCTTAATTCAGGTATTGATTTTCAGCAAGGCTTTAGTATGAAAATTTCCACATCTATATTTATGTCAGGCTGAGCTTGTCGAAGCCGGTTATTTGTAATACAACCCATCTTCGACAAGCTCAGGTTGACGGCTTTTCTGAAAATATAAATTTTCATACTAATGCACATACAGTTTTCCAAAGCTGGCTCAAACAGCTATTAATTACTTAAATTTGCCGTATTAAAATTTGCATATGAAATGAGCCAACCAGCCAATATCAGGACCAACCGTGATATTAATTGGCGAACCTGCCTGATGGCCTTGCTCCGCAGTAGCTACACGAAGGCGAGCAGTCAGGTTCCATATGACAATTAAAAAACAATAAATTAAACACATGAAAAAATACCTGCTCCTGCTATTTATCAGTATTTCCTTTTTTTGTAAAGGCTTTGCCGAAGAAGGCATGTGGTTGCCCCAGTTGCTGCAATCGCTGAATGAAAAAGAAATGAAACGGATGGGCATGAAGATCAATGCTTCGGATATTTATAACATCGGCAAAGGAAGTTTAAAAGATGCCATTGTCAGTTTCGGCGGCTTTTGTACTGCCGAAGTTATTTCCGATAAAGGATTGCTGTTAACCAATCACCATTGCGGGTTTGACCAGATCCAAAATCATTCTTCCATTCAGAATAATTATATACGGGATGGTTTTTGGGCATACAATACCGGGCAGGAATTAAAAAATCCCGGGCTGTTTGCTACGTTCATCATCCGCATTGATGATGTTACCAAAGCTGTTTTGAATGGTGTGAGCAGCAGCTTACCTGAAAAAGAAAGACAGAGCCTGATCGATAAGAATATGACTGCAGTAAGATCCGCCGCGCAAAAAGAAGCATACCAGGATATACTGATCCGCAGTTTTTTTGAAGGGAATAAATATTTTTTATTCATCACGGAAACGTACAGGGATATACGCCTCGTGGGTGCCCCGCCATCATCAGTAGGTAATTTTGGAAAAGATACCGACAACTGGATGTGGCCAAGGCATACCGGAGATTTTTCAATGTTCCGCATTTATGCCGATAAAAATAATAAACCAGCTGCCTACAGTCCGGATAATGTGCCTTACAAACCAAAACGTGCCCTGAACATTTCCCTGGATGGGGTTAAGGAAGGCGATTTTACAATGGTTTTCGGGTTCCCGGGGCGTACCATGGAATACCTGCACAGCAGCGCCATTGCTCAAACGGTAAATGTAAGTGACCCAGCAAAAATTGCCATCCGTACAAAAGCGTTGCAGGTGATAGATGGTTTTATGCGCAGCAACGAGGAGATCAAGATCCAGTATGCTGCAAAATATGCCAACATCTCCAATGCCTGGAAAAAATGGCAGGGCGAGATCCTGGGACTTACCAAGACCAATGCTGTTGCCAAAAGAAAAGAACTGGAAGCCAGTTTTGAAAAGATCGTGTTGAGCAAACCCGAACTGAATATGGCATATATGGGCATTTTACAAAACCTGGAAAAAGCATACAATGCTATTGAACCCTATGGCTATGCCCGTGATTATTACAGTGAGATATTTTCTAAAATTGAGATACTTGGTTTTGCCAACCAGTTAAAGAGCCTGGTAAATGCCTATACAAACAATGGTGAAACGGGTTACAATACCACCCAGCCAAAAGTTATAGAAAGATTGGGAGAACTGTATGGTGAGTACAATGCTGAAGTGGATAAGAAACTGTTTGAAGTGTTGATGGAAATGTATGTGGCCGACCAGAAAGATGAATATGTTTCGCCTTACTTTAAAAACCTGCTGAAACAAAATGACCATAATTATGCAAAAACGGCGGCTGTTGTTTTTGAAAGATCGAAGATCTACAACAAGGAAAATTTACTGGCTTTACTTACCGGTAATGCAAAAGATGTGGTGGATGCCATTAAAAATGATCCTGCTTACCAGCTTACGCTTGATATGCAACAGACTTTCAACAATACCGTTGCCGAAAAACTGAATTCCATCCAGGCAGAGATCAACCAGCTTCAGCGCAAATATATGCAGGCGCAAATGGATGTGTTTACGAAAAAATCATTTTATCCCGATGCCAACAGCACCCTGCGTGTAACCTATGGCAATGTAAAACCATACCAGCCCAGGGATGGTGTGAAATATGAGTTTCAGAGTTATATGGATGGGGTTATGCAGAAATATGTACCCGGTGATTATGAATTTGACCTGCCTAAAAAACTCATTGATCTTTATAATAAAAAAGATTTTGGGCGCTGGGGTGTAAACGGCCGGCAGCCGGTTTGTTTTATTGCTGCCAACCATACTACCGGTGGCAATTCGGGCAGCCCGGCACTGGATGCTTATGGTAACCTTGTTGGACTGAATTTTGACCGCGTTTGGGAAGGCACCATGAGTGATATCAATTATGATCCTTCCATCTGCCGCAACATTATGGTTGATATAAGGTATGTAATGTTCATCGTTGATAAATATGCAGAAGCAAAGAACCTGATCGCAGAGATGAAATTTGTGAGCAGGAAGAAAAAATAATGAAGGGCATCCCAATAATATTATTTGTAATTGTTTTGCTGTTTGCTGCCTGTGATTATTTTAATGATACGCCCATACAGCTGGTAGGCAAAACCTATTTACTGAGTATGGATGGCGGGAACAGGAAATCGCTCTATTATAAAACGGGTGAGGGTGAATTTTCAATGGTTGATGCCAGCGGAACGGTAACTACTGCATTGGCAAATGACAGTTTGATCTATTTAAAATGCGATCAGCAGCCTATGCCGCAATGGCACCTGGTCACACATGTAAAAGGTGAAAAGATCATGACCATAAAAAATATCGATTCACTTGAATTCATACAATTTGAAAAAAGCAAGGGCTATAACTATTCATATTATTCCAGGTAATTTGTTCATTAAAAATACATACGCACATTTCTACAGGCTCTCTGCCTATATCTCCATTATGATGAATGGGACCGCGTGATTGTTTAAATGAAGTGTCAGGCTGAGCTTGTCGAAGCCGGTATATTTCGTTATGGCAACCCGCCTTCGACAAGCTCAGGCTGACAATGTTTACTTACACTACTCCTTTTTGTTTTATGGAGTTTTAAAAAATTATTTTATGCAAATAGCAATATTAGGTGCCGGCATGGTAGGCCGGGCCATGGCCATTGACCTGGCCGCAAAATACCGGGTAACTTCTTTTGATGTCAGCAACCATGCGCTGCAGTTACTTAACCGTAAAAACGATGCTGTAAAAACCGTAAACGCCGACCTGGGTGACCATACCCAATATGGAGCCATGCTTGCGGATTTTGATTTTGTGATCTCTGCCGTACCCGGTTTTATGGGATACCGTACGCTGGAAGCCATCATCCGGGCCGGTAAAAACGTAGTTGATATTTCTTTCTTCCCCGAGAATGCCCTCGAACTGGATGCACTGGCAAAAGAAAAAAATGTAACTGCTATTGTAGATTGCGGCGTTGCGCCGGGGATGAGTAATTTAATTTTAGGTTACCATAATGAACACATGGCCATCACCAGTTTTGAATGCCTGGTTGGCGGACTGCCTAAGAAAAGGGTTTATCCCTTTGAATACAAAGCCCCCTTCTCTCCTATGGACGTGCTGGAAGAATATACCAGACCTGCAAGGTATGTGGAGAACAGCCATATTGTTACCAAACCTGCGCTCAGCGATGCGGAACTGATTGATTTCGAAAATGTGGGAACACTGGAATCCTTTAACACAGATGGTTTGCGTTCTATATTATTTACCATGGGGCATATCCCCAACATGAAAGAAAAAACATTGCGGTACCCGGGGCATATTGACCTGATGCAGGGTTTGATCAAAGCCGGGTTTTTAAGCAAAATCCCGGTTTCTTTTAAAGGACAGCAGATCACTCCTTTGGAATACACATCCACCCTTTTATTCGACCAGTGGAAACTGGGGGAAACAGAAGAGGAATTTACGCTAATGCAAATTAAAATAAGTGATCCATCAAAAACGATCTGCTATGATCTGTATGATGAATATGATATAGTTACACAAACATCATCCATGAGCCGAACCACGGGGTATACCTGTACGGCTGCATTGAATATGCTGATCGAAAAATTGTTTACTGCAAAGGGTGTTTATCCGCCTGAACTGGTTGGTAAAGATGAAGCCTGCTTTAATTATATAATGAATTACTTAAAAGAGAGGAATATTCATTACCAGGTAACAGAACGCTAAAACTGTCCTTGCCTGGTTATACAATTCAATTTTCAGGTAAGAATATCTATCGTCCCTACGGGACTATATGAAATGGTGATTATTTATTTTTACCAATCTTTCGTCCCTAACGGGACTATCACAATGCCTAAAGATTATGAGAATCGTAAAATAATCACCAAACTACTAAATGTTCCATATGGATGATAGATGTTAAGAATGACTTATCTGCTGTTTAAGAACCAAGAGACTATCTTGTATTCTTATCATACAATGCCGTAGGCATTTGAGGTTGGTAAAAAATAAAATCACACAGCTACATAAATCCCGTAGGGGCGAAAGGTTCTAGTTCCTGCTTTTAAAAGTTACTTTTACTTATAAAGAGCAATGTGGTATCCCGCATGATGATCAGTTAACTAAATATTTGCATTCTTTTATCATGTAATGGCTGTTGCACCAAAACAGTTTGTTATTTTTACGTATATTTTGAAAAATTTACCATGATTAAATATGTTGCTTTATTGTCACTGGTCATATTGGCTGCCTGCAATGGAAATGATACGGAGGAAAAATATATTGATAACAGTATAAAGCCAAGACCCATTCCGGCAATACCCTACACGGTAGTAGCAGAATACCCGCACGATACCAGTGCCTATACACAGGGGCTTGAATTTTTTAATGGCAAAATGTATGAAGGCACGGGTGATTTTGAAGCGTCTTCATTGCGGATCACCGATCATAAAACAGGCAGGGTTGAAAAGAAACACATGATGGGAACCAATGCTGTTTTTGGAGAAGGCATCACCATTTTTAAAGACAAACTTTACCAGCTAACCTGGGAAAGTAACATTGTGTATGTGTACGATATTAAAGACATTACCAAAACCATTAAAACATTTAACTGGCCATATGATGGCTGGGGACTCACCAATAACGGCACCCACCTCATCATCAGCGATGGTACTCCCAAACTTTATTTTGTAAACCCCGATGATTTCAGGCTGATGCGAACGATCAGTGTAACGGAAAACGGCAGCCCCGTTTATAATTTAAATGAACTTGAATTTATAGATGGATTCGTTTTTGCCAATGTTTACCAGAAAGAGATCATCGTAAAGATCGATCCTGAAAGCGGCTTTGTGGTTGGCAAAATGGACTTTACCGGGATACAAGAGAAATTTTTCCCGGATAAGAAAAACAGCCGCACAGATTATTTTAACGGCATCGCCTATGATTCGGCCAGCAAAAAAATATGGGTTACCGGAAAGCGCTGGCCAAAGATGTTTGAACTGAAGCTGAATTGACCTCACCCAACCCGCTCCTTGAGGAGAGGGCAATGGACCCTGAAATTTTAAACATTTTTTTTTATAAAAATGAGTTCAGGTAAATTAATCTGAAACCTAACAAATGTGGTTACCGGATGAATGTTGGAGTTTTTATGTTTGATTGAACCATTGCAATATCTCTGCTTTTCTTCTCCTGGATACAGGAATATGCATCCCGTTACTCAATTCCAGTACGCCTTCCCGGTCAACTTTGATAACATGGTCCTTGTTTACCAGGTAGGATTTATGTACTCTTAAAAACCGGTGTTCCATCAGTATATCTTCATATTCCTTCAGTGTTTTTGAAACGACCAGGGAGCGCTGGTTGCTGAAAAAGAATTTGGTGTAATTGCTGCTGGCTTCCAGCAACACAATATCACCGGGTTCATACAGGAAGATCCCTTCACTGGTTGACAAAGCCAGTTTAAACTGCTGCAGGTTCTTTTGCTGCAGGTTGTAGATGAGATTGTCAACCAGCGGCTGCTGCGAACTGCCGGTTAGTGATTGTTTTTTTACGATATGCCGGTTTACGGCATTCTTAAGTTCAACAATGTCTATTGGCTTTAATAAATAATCGAGGGCGCTGAACCGGATTGCCTTGATGGCATATTGATCGAATGCGGTGGTAAAGATCACATCAAAATCCCATTCACTGGCCCTGTTCATAAAGTCAAAACCATTCATACCCGGCATTTCAATATCCAGCATTACCAGTGTAGGCTGAAATGTGTTCATCAGTTCCAGTGCTTCTGCAGGATTGCTTGAAATTTCGATCTGCTTCTCCACAGAAATATGTTTTTCGATCAGCAGTTTTAAAATACGCACTGCCGAAAGTTCATCATCAATAATCAGTATTCTGATCATCTGCTTTTCAATTATTGGTTTTTAAATTGGTTGCCAATGTCACGATCACTTTTGTACCTGCAGCATTTCCGGCATCATCATAAAGGTCAACCGTTTCAATTTTTGCCGAGCCGGGCCTTTCGCGGTTCAGTATCTCAATTCTTTGTAAAGCCAGTTTGGTTCCTTTTGATTCAAAACGGCCAGCACCCAGTTTATTCATTTTTATTTCAGCAGCTTTTTCCCTTCCGATCCCGTTATCAAGGATGATACAAACCAGGTTTCCTTCCTTTTCTTCAAATTGCAGCAGCAGTTTCTTTTCTCCGTCTTTATTACTTAACCCGTGCCAGATGGCATTTTCAACAAAAGGCTGCAGCAATAAGGAGGGAACGAATATATCATCTTTATCAAGCTCTTCATTTAATGCTACCGAATAAGTAAAAGACTGGCTAAACCGAAGCGCTTCCAAAGAAAGATACAACCGGATCGTTTCCAGTTCGCTGTTCAGTGAAATGAAGTTTTTTTCAGAATGATCCAATACCATCCGTAAAAGTTTGGAGAACCGGGATAAATAATCATAGGCTGCATCCACTTTTTCAGTGATGATGGTTTCCTGTATGGCGTTGAGGCTGTTGAAAATAAAATGAGGATTCATCTGGGCACGGATCGCTTTGGCTTCCAGCTCGGCCAACTGCTGTTTGATGGTTGCTTTTGACTTATAAGACCGCATACTGGCCCGGAATATGGCATAAAAAACTGTCCCTGCCAGTAATAGTACAATCAGCATAAACCACCAGGCTTGCCAAAAGGGCTGCCTGATGGTAAAATGATATTGCAGCGGTTCACTTGTCCATACATTGTTGTTGTTGCAGGCCTTTATTTCAAATGTATAATTACCGGGCTGTAAAAAATTAAAATCAACATTCCGGTTATTGGTGTAAGTCCAGTTGCTGTCCAGTTCCTTTAACCGGTATGCATACCTGATCTTGGAAGGGTCTGTAAGGCAGACTGCAGTATAGTAAAACTGCAGGGAATTATTTTTGTATGATAACGTTGCCGCTGATTCGCCGGTAATACTTTCACCCGAACCTCCCGTTACAACCCGGCTGATGAGCAGTACCGGTGGTAGCGTATTGAGTGCAATACTGTCGGGATGAAAGGAAACGATACCCATTGATGTGAGGCCCCATATCGTTCCGTTCCGTTGCTGTTCCAGTTTCAATGTTTGATAATAAGAAGAGATCAAACCGTCCTTTTCATTGAAGCTGATAAGCTGTTCCCGGTTACCGGGGTTCAGCAGCACGGAGAAACTCATATAATCACCTGACCAGACATGATCATTTTTATCAACGAGCACAGACAAAGCAATATCCGAAGGCAACCCGTTACGGCTGTCATATTGCTTATACATCACCAGCCGGTCATTTTCAAACCTGCATTGCAACAACCCTTTTCCCAGTGTAGCCACCCAGGTATTCCCTTTTTTATCAGGGGTGATCTTATTGATATATAAACTGCTAACCGGCATATTTTGTATGGAATCTTCAACCAGTTCACCATTGACCAGTTTATACAAACCCCGGCTTCCATAAAACCAATACCCTGAATTACCGGTTTGAAAACATCCGAATAACTCTGGAGGCCTTGCATATTTTTTTTTGAATGGATAGTGTGCTGTTAACGGATCACCGGCCACAGGATCAAGCACGGTAACGCCGTTCTCTGTACAGGCTAATAATTTACCGCCGGGTACCTGGCAAAGGGCCTCGCAATTATTGTCTTTTAAAAAACCGGTATTTTTCCAATTGGTAAGTTTGTTATTTTTAAACCTGCTGATCCCCTGGTATCCGCTGCCGGCCCATATTCCGCCTTCCCCGTCTTCATACATGCACATTACTTCTGCCAGCGGGAATAACGCAGGTATTGTTTTATCTGCAACTATTTCATCCAGCTTGCGGGTGAACACGAGCCCGCGGTTACCGCCAAATAACAGTTCGCCGTTCTTTTTTTCCAGGAATGAAAAAGCCTCGTTATGTATATCATGCTTTATTGTATACTGATCAAAAGCAGTTTTCCTGAATTTCAATAATCCTTCCCAGCTACCCACCCATATATTTTCTTCGGCGTCTACAAGGGCCGTAACTGCATTATTGGTAGTATTTCCAAACAAAACAACCGGCTTTACAATTCCGTTAATAATTAACCCTACACCGCTTGTTGTTAATGCATATGCGTTGTTTCGGCTGATAAATACGGTCCTGCCGATATAGGCTTCCGTTAAACCTGTAGTGATCTTTCCATTGATCATCTGCATTGGGTGACGGTCAAGGCAATTCCAGAAAATACTGTCAGGCGAATAAGCCGCTACTGAACGGACAGCCTGAGCGGGATCGGGGTTCAACCAGGCAGTTTTATAACTGTTGGCATTAGCTGCTATTTTATAAATACCGTCATAAGAGCCTATATATATATTGTGTTTATTGTCTGCTGCAATGCTGAATACTCTTTTGGTAAAAGCCGCAAAAGGAGAAAGATCAATAACTGCCGGATAGTTTTTATGAACCTGCTCCATGTGCTGCCGGTTTATTTTATACAGTGCATTCAGATCACCTGCCCATACATTGCCTGCTGCATCGGTCAGCAATGCTTCTACTGCCAATGCAGTTCTGCTCTGCAGTTCCACTTTTTTTACTGCATTCCCCTGTACAAAAAAAAGTCCTTTATCGCCACCGATCCACATCCCGTTGAGGCTATCCTGTGTAATGCACAGGATACGGCCGATAGATTCATTGGCAACTGTGTACTGGTAATTGGTAAAGCTGTACCCGTCATACACCGTTACCCCCAACTCGGTTCCCGTCCATAACTTTCTGTCGCTGCTTTGTGCAAGGGCATACACTTTGGATGACAACATGCCATTACGGGTACCAAATGTCTCCAAACGGTAACGGCCTGGTTGTGCAACACTGTTTACCGCCAGGGTAACAGTGAACATCAAAAACAATATGGGTAAACAGCGAAGCATTTCCGGGTAAAAATATACATCCTTTTTCCGATTGTTTTGCCATTCGCTCATTCACGCAACCGTTAACTAATTTTTTGCGC
>Ga0154020_10009672_pt1 | contig 11090 bp, 17 predicted proteins | sample Klosneuvirus_201_FD_109709 | JGI IMG/M metagenome (GOLD analysis project Ga0154020, IMG submission 109709) | Active sludge microbial communities from wastewater, Klosterneuburg, Austria - Klosneuvirus_20160825_MG | ecosystem: Engineered > WWTP > Aerobic digester > Activated sludge | place...
CGAGGGAGGCCTTGCCACTGACCTCGCGCTTGAGCTGTTCCTCAACCTCGGCCTTGTCGGTGACTTGGTCGCTGAGCGAGGTGACCTGCGAGGTCAGCTTCGCCATGACGCCCTCCATCTCCTCGAGCTTCAGGCGGAACTGGGCCGTCTCCTTGTCAAAGAGGGCCTTGTTGTCGACAACGACAGTGCCAAAGATGCTGCCATTCGGCTGTGCATCTACAAGAGCCTGCCCTTGAGCAGGAGCAGCTCCTGGGAGGCGCGAGGGCTCGACTCGAGGCTTCTTATTGGGCAGCGAACCGTCCTGAACGTTGGCGGCTTGGCGAGCCTTGGAGGCGGCAGTGGGCTGAGTGAGGCGAGAGACGACCTCAGCCTTCCGCTTCAACTCTCCGGGCCTGCGTAGAGCAGCAGTAGCATTGGGAGCATTCTCGCGCTAAAATTATACAGGAAACGTGAGACCAGGAGTCACACAGAAAGGGCGGGGAAGGTGGGTGGGGGCGGCGAGGTAAAGTGAACGTTGGGCGGGGAGGCGAGAAGATTGCTATGGCACGACTCCGCGCGCCACAAAAGCCATGAAAATAACTTGAAATTTAAATTTATAACGAACCTGGGCACCAATGGCGCTTCCAGTTCCCGCTGGGCGAGTGGCAGAAGCAGAAGAGGGCACCAAGGGCTTGCGAACGAACGTTCCAGTCGAGCTCGCAACTGGGCGCAACGGCGCGCGCTATATCCAATCTCGTTTAAAACATGAAATTGGCTATTCTTTGAGCTGTATTCTGAAGGAAAGAAGGCCATGACGAACGAACCTGGGCCACAGGCTTGGCTTGATTCGCTCCCGAAGGGTTCATTCTCCAGAGCGGCAAGAGAAGCTCAACGGAACCTGTGATGACGAAAGAAAGTGACTTTTAGTGCCTGAGTGCGTGGTTGAGTGCGCGTAGCCTCGCTCAATTCCTCTACACAGCTCAGAACGAGCGAGGCGTTGTTGGAAAGACCGGCTGCGACCCTAACGGCTACTTCGCGGCGGGGCGACCGTTGAAGGCGAATCTTTTCGCTGCCGCCCCTTTGAAAAGCTCAGCAGCGATGTCTTAGTAACGACGGTAATTGTGTGCTACAAGATATTGCGGCAGTCATTCTCAATTTGTGCTGTGCCGCGAACCGGGCTTCGTGCTACGATGAGTGACACGCCGAGCGCCCTCTTGTCGCCGTCGACCCCAGAATTTAAGTTTCCCTCTCCAGCGGCTTCCACGCCATTCCTCAGGCCGTCTGACCTTCGTGATATGACGAATGTGACTGCGTCGCATCTCTTCAGCTCGCCCGGCACGCCCGAGTTCCCCTCTCCCCCCGCGACCCCGATGATGAAGCCCACGCCCTTGACCAAGCTCACCAAGAAGCCCATCATGGACGAGACTGCAAATGATAGCTCCCCGCCCACACCCACATTTTCTTCGCCTCCCAAGTCGATGCATTTGCTCGAGAGCGACGCGGCTCCTGCTGCGTACTTCGCCGCTTCTTTCAACGGCCATTTGAATCAGCATTCGACCTCCAGTTTTCTCTGAGCATTGTTGCACGAATTAAATTCGATGATTAATTTCTTACTAACATACTAGTTGATAAGCAACTCCCGATATCTCACTCTTGGCCTTAGCGCATTTCACGAGACGTTTGTCGAGCCATCGCCTCTGCCTCCTCCGCGCTTCAACAAGCCTCTCCTCGCGCCGCCGACCTCCATCGCCGCCGCGCTCGTGGAGATCGAGACCCCTCAGCTCTCCGTCGATCGCTCCAAAGACTTTAAGTCGTTCAATCCCTCTCCAATGACTCCATATGTGCACAAGTCGAGGTATGGACCTCTTTCTGCCGTGCCGTTGTGATCAACTTGACAGTGTTTTGGTTGCAGGGATGGAACTCCCGCCGAGTCGCCAATGAACCTTGACTCTTCACTCTCATCCCCTCCCACCCAATTGAGGCCAATTAAGTTCTCCGACCTCGACGTTGAGGCGGGCGTTCTGTCTCCTTCGCATACGACTACCCTCGAGATCCCCTTCTCGATGATGCTTCCCACTGGGGCCGAAAACGTTTACACTGAGAAGTTGCCTAACATGCGCACGGCAGAGCCGAAGACTCCGCTCCGGAGCTCCTCGAAAGCCAAGCTGCTCAATCGACCTCCGCAGACCCCCAACGGCCCGATTGCCTATAGCTCGGAGACTGCCAAGGCGCTCGAGAAGGCTAAGGCTCAGCTACGCGAGCTTCACGAGCGCAAATATTCTGCCAAGGCCTCCTGGGATACATCGGCACCTGCTCCTCTGCCCGACATCCTTGCTGCTGTGGAGCTTGAGGAGTTGCAGCAGATTGATGACAGCGATGAGGGCGTTGATGCGCATGCGCCTTCGCTCAGCGAGGCCGTTCGTGGCTGCTTCGTCCACTCTTTCACCGATAATGTTGAGAAGCGCAACGCGCTCCCCGCCTATGTGCGTCAATTGCTTTGCAAACACGTCCCCCTTCCGCTCTCACCATCTTTGATCTTAGAATATGGAGCAGGTTCAGCTCATGGTTTGGCGTCAAAAGCCCTCTCAACAGGACGTATCGCGCGAGCTCCTCAAGCTCGAAGGCGACGGACTCATCTCGCGCTTTGACCTTGGCGGCCAGCGCTACTGGCGGAGGAAGTAGATTGGCGGGAATCTCACCGTTCTTGTAACATACTTGACTGCATTTTGACGACGGATAAATCTTCGTTTTATTGTTGTGGAGACGGCATTCAGCAATTACTGAGCGGGAGCGGAGACAGCGGCCTCCTTAAAGTAAGACGCGGTCGGGAACCGCACCGAGGCCGCCTTCTTGAGGGAAGCTGCGACCGCTTCCTGCTTCTGCTCAAGAGCGAACTCGTGGGCCTTAATAGCATCCTGGACAAAGGGTCAGTACAATAGCAATCTCCATGCACAGCAAGAATCGCGTACCATGTAGGTAGCCGTCGCGGTGGCCAGATCCTCCACCAAGAGCTGCTCGAGCTCCTTCGCAGAGAGGGCGGGAGACTCCAAAATCAGCTCAGCAGCAGCGAAAGCGACGCGTGCGGCAACTACACCAAAGAAATGAGTATAGCAGACTCACATCAAGACCACAGCACTGTCTCGTGTACTCTTGGGCTTATTGCGGGCAAGGAAGGCCTTGTTGTACTCGCGCCAGTCCTTAGCATCACCTTGGAGGGCCTTGAGTTCCTCATTGAGGATCGCCTTAACGTGCTCATTCAACGCCGCTTGCACGGTTGACAGGGAAACTAGAGCCAGATAATACAACTTCATAAACTATTCACATAATTAGCAGATAATAGGAGCACGAACCACGCTTCGCCAACTTGACGATGCTTTGATGAACGCGAGCGTCATTGACAGTAGCGAGCTGGATCGAACGCTTGAGAGCCTTGAGAGCCAACAAGTACTTCTCTACATGGAACGATGACATCTACAATCAAGGAGGAGATGAAAGACGAATAACGGACCGCGACGGAACTGCACTTCGAAGGCGAGAAGGTGCGACTCGATCTTGGAATCGCAGTACTGGACGAGCTGCTTGGCGTACTTGTCAGCCTCGGCCAGAGCGTTCTTGTCCTAACGAGGAACCATGCAAATGAAATTCGATCGAATACAGAAACAAAAAGGGGAGCGGACATCCATGAAGTGCTCGGCAGCGGGATCCGCGTCAAAGTGACCCTGGCGCTTCTTCGAAGAGGCAGCTATAACTCAACGTCAATGCGGAAAACAAGAGTGCGAAGGGAAGGGATAACTTACCAGGAGCATTCTTCTTCTTCTCCTCCTCTTCGCGCTCCTTGCGGGCAGCGTCCTTGCGGCGCTACAAGAGAACAAAGATAAGAACTGAGATATCGCTGAGTAGTAGGAGGTGAATGAGGACCTTGGCGAGAACTTTTTTGCGTTCTTGCTCACTCAGGCCCTCAAGCTCCTTGTCGACGGTGGCGCCGGAAGCAGAATGGGGACGATCGATGAACTCCAAGTAGGTCTAAAGAGAGCAAACACATAAGACAGAACGTGCTGCAAAAGGGAGGAGGAGCCTCGGGCACCTCAACGAGCCGTGTGGCAGCCTTGAACCAGAAGGAGTGGTCGCGAATCTGATCCTCCATCTTCACGAGCTGCATGTACTGACGCAATGTGTTCTTGCGCAGACAATACGCGTGATAGTCGAACTCATCGCTGCGATACTGAGTGAAGTGCTACAAAAAACAAGATCATAACACCAAACATGGCGACCATTCAGGGCAGGGCAACGAACCTCGTCCACTTCCGAGAACTTCTTGAGGGCCATGGGAAGGTTGCCGAGCTTACGCCAGGCATCACCCTCCTCAATGGCGTACCAGTTCACCTAGAGAAGAGCGTTCAGGGGACATGTTAATGTGACATGAAACTTCGCGATAGATACCTGGAGGTCGTAGACGTTTCCGTACTCAGTCGCCATATCCTCGGGAATAGCCTTGGTGTAGATGGAGATGAGCTTGCGAGCCTCCTCAACCTTACCAGCACTAGATAAAACATGATTGAGTGAGCAGACCAGACCATATAGAGACCATCGGAGAGAGCGAGACAGACGCACCGCAGCAAGTAGCGGGTGTTCTTGTTGTTAAGGTAGCGATCGGCAAGGTCCATCGAGCGGGCCTCCTCAATATGGGCAACAGCTTGGTCGACGTCACCGTGATCCTTGTAAACCCTGGCCTTCATGACCTCGAACTCGATGCAAGTGGGCGTGTGCTCAATGCACTCATCCAACAGGGCAAGCGCACGCAAGGGCTCGCCAACGAAGCTCGCGTGTTGCGCCAAGTAATAGCGAATCCTAGAGGCAAAAAAGAGCATGAATGGAAGAAGAATAGTAAGCGAAGTGCCAAGCCAGTACCAGATGATGGTGGAGGGAGGCTCCTCCTTGGCCTCCTCCTTGCTGAGCTTCTTGGTGGAGACGACACTCTTCTCCATCTCGCTCACAACCTCGCCGGCAATCTTGACCTACGGGAGCGAGAAGATGAGCTCAATCGTCGAAAGTCGAATCACTGAGATGAGCAGGAACCTTCTCAGCGTCAGCGTAGAGGTACTTGATGCTCGCGAAGAGCGAAGGGGTTCCCTTTGTCAAGGGCTCCACGAGAGAGCGAGCAAAGCGAGTACTAAGCGGTAATTATTATTACCTTGAAGATTTGAACAGCGCTGTTTGCAATTGGCATACCGAAACTCTTCTCCAGAGACGAAGCTGAGTGGAATCATCAAGGGAGCGCGAGCCTTAGGATAGAGCTACAAGGTGTCGTGAGAAACCAGAGAAGGAACGTTATCTAAAACACCAATGTACCTTGGCGAGCTCATCGCAGACGGCAAGAAGCTTAGAGGGAGCCTCCAACTTGGTCGACTCACGCAATGATTCTAAAGCAAAGAGCAAATTAGTATTTGCGCCCTAACAACGCAGATAATGGGTTGTACTGATATTCTCGGGGAGCGCCTTGACAACAACGAGAAGGCTCTGATAATAAGTGAAGTTCTCAGGGTTCACTTTGATGAGTCCACGAAGGCTGATCGAACAGAATAGCTTAGAAGAGACGTGAAGCCTCGAGGCGAACGAGGAGTACATGGTCTCAGCCTCATCCAAACGGTTGAGGCGGCGAAGAAATTCCGCCTTGCGCGACTGCAAGCCTTCCTTGTCAAATATCTGCACCGCGAAACATATTAGAAAGCAGTAAACACAAGAGCAAGGCGGTGGAGGAGGCACCTTAGCAGCATCCTGGTCGAGCTGCTCAAGAGCACCTTGGAGGTTGCCAGTCTCCTCGAGCAGCTGGTTCTTGTAGAGATAAATCTCAGTGGAATCAGCGGGATCCTTGAATGAATCCTATATAACCCAATAAATCATTTGTCCAATCGCTCAACGCAAAGAACAGCCCTTGTACAGGAGTGGCCTTGAGGAACGAGTCGAGAGTGATAAACGCCCTGTCCACTTCACCGTTCAAGTGAAGAGCGGCGACAAATCCTATGAAAGGGTGTAAGCGATCCAGAGAGATGATAATTGGGATGGGGGAGAGTCACACCAGTCCAGGAGGTCAAGCCCTTGCTGTTCTCGTTCAAGTAAAGTTGGCGCAGACGCTAGCAGAGATCGAAAATCAGGCCAACATGGTATCAGTATCCACACATGCGCACCAAGTTCTCTTCATAGTTTCGATTGTAGGCGTGAAGTTGGGCAAGATCGCGCATAACTTGAGCGTTGGTCTGCAATCAGTGAATCAGCGCGCGTTCACATGCAAAGACAGAGAAAGGGATATGGAGCGTACAGGCTGGTAGGCATAGGCGTGCGCCAGTGCCTTGGCCGCATCAATGTACATCCTCTCCGAACGGTAGAGGATCGCCAACACGTGCCAGCAGACAAAGCTCCTGTCAAGAAATCCGTAAGCAGGTAAGATGGACACGGTGGGTAAGGCGCCGAGACCTGATATCATATTGAGCGCCCTGACGAGCGAGCAACCAGGCCTCCTTCTTCTTCTTTGCGTCACCAGAATGAAAGAGAGACAAACCCTTCAACGATAAAGTCTCTGCAAGAGGAGAGCATTGAGGACAAACCACAAGGAGATGGCAGAGGGGGGTCGACCTCCATGGGTCGGATGCGTCTTCAAGATCGAGTCCGCCGCCTTGATTGCCTTCTTGTACAATCCATTGTCGTAGTTTTTCTAAATCAGGTCTCACAAATCAACCAGTTGAAGACGAGGCGCAGGAAGAAATGAGATACAGGTCGAGTGGAAGGTCAGCAAAAAACGAACAAACCATGACACAGCAAGAAATATCACATCAAATTTCAAAATAAAATTTAATGAAGCCAAATGATAAAACGAGTTCGACCAGGGCAAGGAGTGAGGCAGGGAATGGGGCGGGGGGCGAGGTCAAGGAAAGGGGAAGAGGCGCGTGAATCGCAGTCGTCGACGCGAATGGCGGATAAGGCGCGTACCAAAATCGAACGGAAAGTCGAATGGAGATTCGAAGGGAGATTCCTCACAACCGATTGATCGTGGCTCATCGCAAAAACGAAAGGCGCCCGCCACGAAATGAAGAATGATTGGGCTCAATACCTTGGCGAAGCCTGGGTGAACGTCGGCGGCGAGTGCACCGTTGGACTGCCAATCGCAGCGATTTCATATTAAAATGTTTGCTTTTTTAAAATTGCATGTTTTTTTCTTTGCCTTCAAGACTGTGGGAGATGGTCGATATTACCACATAATGATGAGTCCACTAATTATACTGGTAGCATTCGTCCATGACCATAGTCAATTGTTTGAATTTCGATCAAAGAAGGCAAACCATTCAGCCTCGCTTCCGCAATGTCAGAAGAAGGAAGGATCACCGCTTGTCACCGCCGCCGCCGCTGCTGAACTTGGGTTTTCCAAAGGAGAAAGGGAGGTACTTGTGCTTGATCATGTGAGAGACGCGCTGGCGGAGAGTTCCCACAAAGAGCATCACGAAGTAGACGAGCAATATGGGCCAGAAGACTGGAACGTCCAGGAAGGGGAAGAGCGTGCAGGTGAAGCCCAGCAGCACCGCCTTGGTGGCGCGATACCAAGTGCTGAATTCGGGCAGCTTGCGAATGAATGGCCGGTACCTGTCAGGCACCAATCAAACCCGAGGGACAGAAAGAGCTTTCACAAAGGTGCATACTCGTCATCTGAGCGGGTAGGAAGCTCGGCCTCAGCGTTGTCGACGTTCTCAGGGTCTTCCAGAGGGCTGAGGAAGTCGACGAGCAGGTTGAGCAAGTAGATGCCCATGCCGTAGCTCACAATGTAGAAGCTTGGCCAGATTATCACGCGCAAAATATATACCGCGAGAGACACAAAGAAGAATACCCACCTAGAAGTCGAAAGTGAGGAGGTGACGAGGAGGAGAGGGCGAGGGCGAAGACGTAAGTAAAAGGCGACGTCACCTTCCCACGAGGTGAGGCACAAGTTTGTCGAGCTCTTTCTGCACGCGCCGCGACCACGCCGCTCGCAGACGCTCCGCACTGGCGAGCAGACCCGACGACTCGGCCTCTTCTCCGAGCATTGGACGACTGCGATTGCGTGAGGAACAGTGGGGCGACGCTACTCACCCCAAGGCAGCCAGGCTCATCTGACTCGAACGGCGATCGTTTCATCAACTGTTCCCTCGCGAACTCAGCGGTCGCTGCGCTGATGCAGCACCAAAAATCGTCCCACAATTTTTCGACGTGTTCGTCTTACGAGCTATATAATCCGGGGCCGAGGCACGCCATCAAAACATTTTATTGAGTTCTCCGGCACACTCGTCGATTCGCTGACTCGAGTGCGTCAACGGTCACTTCTATCTCTCCGCCAAAGCCCCCTCGAACGCCAAGTTAGGATGGTACGGACTCGGCGACATTCTTTACTATCATATTCTAATGAGAAGCGACCTCGACACGCCGTGCTCGTGTAGGCGCGGACAACGTTCAAAAATCTAGCCGTTGTTCTCCTACCTTTGCCCTCGCCCTCACGCCTCTCCTGCAAATCATGAGCCTGCTTTCAGATTGGATTCCACAAAATTTATTATTAGATTCAATTATTTGAACCTTTCGGCCGCAAGTGGCTGAGGTGGAGAGACTTCGTTCCGCCTCGAGTTTAGTCTGCGCGTGTGTCTTTGTCGTTCAAACTCATTTCTGGTTAGAACGTTCTCACTGACGCCACGAACCGCAAGCGCATCGCGGACGTGACTTTGTCCCCTCTCCGCACTCCTACCAAAGAATCGTACGATGGCGATGCCAATGTCGACGACGACGGCGGCTCGGACGAGTTCGAGCGGTACTTAGCCGACGACTGGGAGCCTGAATACGACGAGGTCGAGGACGACGTCGATATCAATGCTGCTGATAATTCCACGCAAGGACAGAATCTCCTTCCTGAGGTTGAACTCGAGCTCAGCACCCCCCCTGCGCCGGACCTCAGCCTCAACTCAGAGCTCGACAAGACCACCAGCATCAAGCTCTACACGGAGGAGGAACTAACCGCCGAGGTGGAGCGTGCCGTGGCCGAGCAGCGCACGCAACACGACCAAGTGGTCACTGAGAAGCTTGAGATGGAGGCTTTGCTTGAGCGCGTCAAGATCGAGCTCAAACGCGTCGCGGCTGTGAGCGACCAGCAGCGCTCGGATCTGAAGATGATGGAGGATGCGTTCAGCAAGCTGAAGCAGCGCTATGAGCAGAGCAAGGAGGTCGTGCTCAAGCTCAAGGAAAGCGATGAAAGCTCGCGCAGTCAACTTGAGCGCGTCCACGACGACAACACGCGCCTCGCCGAGCAGTATACCAAGCTGAAGGCGCACGCGCAGGAGAAGTTGAAACGCGCCAATGCCGAGATCGTCCGTGTCCGCAAGTTGAACGAGCAACAGTACACAGCCCTTACTGCGAAGGTTCTCCGCCAAGAGTTCCGCGCCAACTCTCTTGCCCAGCAGCTCGAACTGAGCAAGAAGGAAGTGCAGACTGCTCGCCTCGTTGTCGAGGAGCTCGCCCAGGCTTTGGAGGCCGAGGAGAGCGCCGACGTCGACGCTTAAGTTTCTCTCATGTCCCATTTTGACTATTTTCATATACTAACGAACTATTTACCGAGTATTCTGAAGGGTTGGCTTCGATGACACCACTGAGTGGTAGTCATCTCCAGTGATGACTTCAATCTCGGACTCTCAGTTCATTTTCCTAATTAAAATACTTTTCGAATTTCGGTATTTACCTTCTTCCTCAATTTCTATTAATTTATTTCAACTAATTCGAGCCACGGGCTTTGGGAGGCCAATGTTTGTAGAAGTGGCGAGCGCAGTTAATTTTCCGTCCGTCGTTTTCGCCCTTCTTCGGACCCTGGCCAGCCCCTCGGAATCTTTTGGCCGACATTGTTCGTCCTGGGAACTTATTTTTAATATTCATTATACTATTTTTCTATTTTTTCACACAATTTTGCTCTCATCAGACGTGGCGGGCATTATTTTGTTCGCTCGACTTATCTGGACAAAGGTCGCCCTGTGACATCTCTTCGCCCCTCAAGCGTTCTCTCTCTGATTCGATTTCTCATTTCGATTGTGTCTGGTTTTCCATCGTTCTAAAATGTGCATCATTATTATCCAATTGTAGTATGGCCTCGTCACCCCTCAGCGTCAAGATCTGCCCGTCCATCCTCTCGGCCGACTTTGCTCGCCTCGGCGAGGAGAGCAAGCAGATGCTCTCCCTGGGCGCCGACTGGCTCCAGTGCGGCTCCGCTTTGATTTTGGTTAAGATATCAATTCGTGATTTTACTTAATATGATTCTTTCTTCAGCTGTGACGTCATGGACGGCCACTTTGTCAATAACATTACCATTGGCGCTCCTGTGATCCAATCGCTGCGTGGAAGCGTACCTCCTCTCTCGCCTTCAATCCTCCTGCCCCGTCCCCTTCCATTAATAAGCTGATTATCTTCCATTGAGAATGACCAATACTTCTATGAGCTTATTTCGGATTATAGGTTGGACCCGACGTTTTCCTCGATTGCCACCTCATGATCGAAAACCCTGAGAAGTCCTCTCTTCCTCTTACTCCTGCTCCTCGCTCCTTTGATTTCTCCACATTGATATTGACATTGGTTTTGTTGTTGTTTAGATATGTTCCCGCCTTTGTTAAAGCGGGCGCCTCGCAAGTGACCGTCCACATTGAGACCTTGAACAATCGCGCTACGGAATCGACCGAAGAGCTGCTGAACTCACTTCGCGGCATGGTCGGCTCGTCTTGCAAGCTCGGCATTTCGCTCAAGCCTTCAACTCCACTCACGGCAATTCTTCCCTTTGTCCCACTGGTTGATCTTGTGCTCGGTACGACACGTCCAGAGAGTTTGAGCCCCCGCCACATCACATGCCATTTGACCTAGTGATGACTGTTGAGCCTGGTTGGGGCGGCCAGGCTTTCATGACCAACCAGATGCCGAAAGTCAAAGAGCTCCGCTCAAAGTTTCCGAATCTTCATATCCAAGTCGACGGTTCGCTGACATTCCCACGCTTTTCTCCTTTTCTCCGTCTGACTCGATTCTATGCAAGGTGGTCTCACGGAGCAGACCGTGGTGGAGGCTGCCCAGAA
>Ga0154020_10009673_pt1 | contig 11089 bp, 7 predicted proteins | sample Klosneuvirus_201_FD_109709 | JGI IMG/M metagenome (GOLD analysis project Ga0154020, IMG submission 109709) | Active sludge microbial communities from wastewater, Klosterneuburg, Austria - Klosneuvirus_20160825_MG | ecosystem: Engineered > WWTP > Aerobic digester > Activated sludge | place...
AATGCAACTGTTAGAAGACGCTGCATCCGATGCCAAATATAAAAAATGGAAGCGTGATAACGTGACGTATCGTGGAGTTTCTGAAGATACTGGATACCGTTCGGCTATCCTCGGCAAAGGATTGTACACAGCCCCGGCTTCAAACAAATCGTTTGCAAAGAGTTATGGCGATTTGCGGCTGGTCGTTGGTGGTGTTCCAGAAAAACCAAAGGTATTTAACACCCTAAATGATTGGGAAATATTTTTCTACAATCAGTTAGTGTATCCATACTCTAAAAAGAATGGTAATGATATGCCAGACAAGCGAGATTTTGAAAAAGAAACGACCATCGAAGATGAGATGACTAAATTAGGGTATGATGGTGTGATAATCAAAGGTCGCGAAATGGTTAAATACGATGCCGAAGACGTTCGTATGTTCAAGACAGAGAACGAATTGCGTTCGTACTTCGATTCGGTCGTTTCAGGTCAATAAAAAAATAAAAAAAAGTTTGTGTATCCGAAAAACGTCGTATATTTGCAGTCACAAACGGTTTAAATATGAAAATCAAGACAATTCTTTTAGAAATGACCGCCGATCTGGCATTGAAAGCGTTGGATATAAGTCAATCCGATGCCCGTGATGCTTCGAAATTAAAGGCGGCGTATAAGGCTGCATCTTTAAAGAATCACCCGGATCGTGGTGGTAGTGCCGATAAGATGAAAGATGTCAACTTGGCATACGAATTTTTATCAAAATATACTGGTAGTTCGACTGGCGGTAATACATTTGATGCAAAATCATACGATGACTCCCGCAAAGAATACTTGGACTTGGGTAAAGCGGTATTGGAGGTATTGAAGGGTGAATTTAGGATTCAAAATTTCATCAACCATTTTTCAAAGATATATAGTACGACGTTCCAGTATAATATAGCGAGAGAATGGCCTAAAGCTACTGATCGCAGTACGTCGCATGCTGGAATGGACGTGGAGTTCTTCAATGATACCCGCGACATCGTATTCAAGATCAATTTTTCCGTTTATTTGATAGACGTGAAATACAATAAATCCATCGGCGGTGGTACTGGTAATATCAGTTATCCGTTGGGTGTATCTGCCTACGGATTTTTCAACAACAAAAAGTTGAAGATTACGCAGCGAGATTATTTACGGACATCTGACCACGATGTACTGTCCAATCCGGAATTGGCATTTCCTACAAAGCGATTGGAAAAATTCAAAACGACTGCATCTTCCAAGCAATTCCGCAAGGAGGATATGATATTGACCCTCAAAAACAAAATTGCGGATGGTGCGTGGTACAATGATGCGTATGCAGTTAAGTTGACTGATGGTCGCCCTCGATTGACCATACAATTTAATCGACATACTTTTAACCGCCTTCCGTATTGGGATATAAATTATTTTGTAGATGGGAAGTACCAACAAATAGAGCGTGTAGGCGTGATGTACGAAACTATCGAAACGGCTAATTTCTTCATAGAATTGGCTAATGGGGCGAAGAATAAAACTCCAGAACAGGTAGTTTCGTATTTGAATAGCCGTATTTCTAAATACAAATCAGAAAAACCCGCGAATTAAGCGGATATAATTTTCAAGACCATCTAAGGACTAATCCCTGTCACTAACACGCCTCATAAACCGGGACGAATTACTGTCCATCAACGATCCCCAGTATGGACAACTGTGGACGGATAGGGATTTGTCCATACTGGATGATGTTGTACTCATCCCGGATGATCCGAACATAGTCAAGGATCATCGTTCCGAAATCCACATATTGAGTTTTTACGGTGATATGATCGCATCCAACCACGATGCGGTCTATACTGTATTTGATAAGACCACGAACAGTTTACTGGTCGATGTACGCTCTACGTTTGCTGATGCTGGTATAGAGAAGGGTTCATATCTGATCGTCGTTAATATGTTCAGCGACGTTTGGGGTTCGTTTGGTAATGAGAAGGTCATACTCCGGGAATTATCCCCGGATCGAACTGAACTAAAGTTTACGGTTGACAAGACTGCACTTGGTGAGTTTGGTTGGTTTAGGGATTATTTTATTGACCTTTCGAATGAGGATGTGGTCAATGGGCTTGTAGTCAACTTTGGCTACAACCGAATCCAAAAGGTAGTCAACGCGTGGTTTGATGGCGATGGAAGTACCTTTTACGTCAAGTTGTACGGTCCTATTGATGGTGAGATTGACGTCAAAGATACGGCTTGGTTTGGGTACGAGGTTGTCGATCCGTACATAGACACGGTCGTACTTGCTACGCCTACGGTAACCGCTACCTACAATAACATTGGCGGGCCTAACTTTTTCATTGATACTGACCAGTTTCAGTCCACGTCGACCACATACAAGTCGTGGGAGGATGTGCTTGACGCCAATCTGACAACCCGCCAGCGGATCATCGAACAGTCGTTGTCTGGCTCGGTGAACGTGAAGTTGAACATAGACTTCACGAACTTCGCCAACTATGTGTTCTATTCGTCGGCCGAAGAACGGCTTCGCAATTTCCATTACAAGGTCAGTAAAATAGAAGAATACTCGTCTTCTATCGCCGTCCTGTTCAATTCAACGGCATCAAATACCCCGTACATATCCGGGTCAATAGACCTGAATACGCGTCGCATAGATCAAATAACATCAAACTTTGATCCGTGGGAAAAGTGGTTGTATTACGAGCCAACAGCATCGTTATTCACGCACGATGTATCCGGGTCAGTAACTCCGTGGCCAAAGCGGATAATATCCGGCTCATGGCATCCATATCCAATATCATCTTCACAGGTAGATAACTGGTACACGACCTTAATCGTGTCGGCATCAGAATATGACACATATAACAATAACCGGTTATATTGGTCTATTCCTGAACACATATACATGAATCCGGCCAACTCGGATTTCATCACGTTCATCAACATGGTTGGTGAGCACTTTGACGTTTTGTATGCGTACATTACGTCAATGACGAAGGTGCATGAGCGTGACGAACATCCGCAGCGTGGAACGCCCAATGAGTTGTTGTATTACATAGCCAAGTCGTTCGGCTGGAACTTGCAGAACACGCGGCAACTGGCTGATTTGTGGACGTACAAACTCGGCACGGATTCGAGTGGTGTGTTTGCTGATACTGGGACGATGAGAAGCCGGTCTGGCGAAGATCAGACTTCGCAGATTTGGCGTCGGATAGTGAACAACTTGCCCTCCTTGCTCAAGACCAAGGGCACTTCAAGGTCAATAAAATCATTATTATCCATATACGGCATTCCACAAACCTTAATATCCATTAAGGAATATGGAGGCCCGGCGAGAAAATCAATCCAACCATATTGGGAAGATGATCGGTTTAGATACGAAGCTAACTTTACCGGCTCAAATTACATAGAACTAACGCGTGGAATCATCCCACCTTCATCCGGTTCGTGGGGTGGTGTTACGCGTGTACCAGATACGATAGAATTTTCATTCAGGACGAACTACACGTCGAGTGTATCGATGTCGTTATTTGCTATTGAAGATGGTACATCTCGTAGCCGTGTATTATACAATTTGTACTTAGTCCATAACAAGTACATTACCGGTACAAGTAGTTATTCTGGATCAAATGATTACGGGAAATTATATACCGAAGTTGTCCAGTGGAATAGTTCTAATAATTCTATCCTTAGTTCGACGGTATCCAGCGGAACATACGCACCATATTTTGATGGTGATTTATGGACTGTTAGGATCGGTACGAATGTAGTATTTACCCAGTCATATAGTGGCGATCAGATAATTTCAGTCACGGCAAGTAAGCACTTTGATTGTTCGAAGGACATTATCAGCGGATATGTGGAATCATCCGCGACTGGTGCCAATGGATATGTGTATTCGTGGGGTGCTGGTTCTGGAAGTGCGGTATCTCCGCATATAATCGTACTTGGTGGCACGACCGGTAGTGTTAATTCGGCTGCTCCGACGTCGAGGTTTGATGGCCAAATATCTGGCTATAAGGAATATTTTATTGACCTTTCGGCGGATACATACACATCGCACGTATTGAATCCTACTGCATACGATGATGGTACAGTTAGTGGATCATTCGATACGCTGCACCGGTATTATCCGCTTGGTGAGGATCAACAGCGGTGGGATCATACATCATATATTAGCGTATCGTCATCACAACCAAACCGGCTGTATTCGTTCAGGACAACGGCATCGTTTGTAAATTGGGCTGGAAGTGAGACAGATCAGTACATATCGTCTGTTGAACGACATTACGTAGAAACACCTACGCTTGGTGGGAATTTACTATATAGCACCAAGGTTAGGAAAGAAACTACTACGCTTGCTCGCGACCTAAGCCCATCGGCTCGTTCGGAGGCTGGTGTTTATGATTATGACGGGATTGATAGTAACCGCTTGGCGATTGTATTCGCCCCAAATGACCATACGAACTTTGACATATTCAATCATTCAGGATTTTTCGAGTTGGATGATTATGTTGGTGATCCGATGTGGGAGTATGAGGACGAGTATTTGGATTTGAATCGGCTTCGAGGTCAATACTTTAAAAAATATGCAAGCAGATACGATGTAAATGCACTAATCAAAATACTTGCCCTATATGATTACACATTCTTTGAACAGTGTAAACAACTAATCCCGGCAAAGTCAGATGCAATACTCGGAATACTACTTGAACCGGATGTATTACATCGATCCAAAGTAAGGTTAACAAAGCGACCCGAAGTAACTAATCCGACATACGACGCGGATATACCGAGATATGAAGCAAGCCAATCCGGCGAAGTACCTGTATTGGACGCATCCGCTTCAAACAACGTATTTGTTACTGCCAGACACACATACATTACTGCATCGGTTAGCCGTCAAACATTTGTAAGTGCGTCGCATAATTATATCACGGGTTCGATCAATTGGTCGACCTGCTTATCCGGGTCTGTTTATTCACATAATGAAGACGGCGATCCGAACGGCGGTGAAGTCGAACTGATACCGAATAAGTTTAGCGGCTCGCAATCGCCTACTATGTCCTATGTGGATAATTATAGATTGAATTGCTGCTACAAACGAGTAATATTTCACTATTCGGCATCTGGTGTATTTTCGACCGAATATGAGCGTAAGTGGCGAACAGCGGTATCGATGTCATATAGGATGCACTATTCAAGGTCATTAGAATGTACATCATACCAATACATTGAATGTTCGGCAGAAAATCGCTGGCGTTTTGAAGGGTCTAAGTTGATCGGTGCGGATTTTAATATTGCGTCCGATAATACGATTGATGGCGGACCGGTAGTGACGATATGGGAATCTAATCCAAATACATTAAAAGCGTCGGATAGTCCGTTTGGTGGTAATCTGACAGTTGACTAAGGAAAAATATGGCTTATCTATCATCTACAAGTTTGGTTACCGACTGCATCTTAACTGCTAAGGGTCGGGAACTTTTGTCCAAGGGACAGTTTAATATTACACAATTCTCACTCGGCGACGACGAAATTGACTATTCGCTTTGGAATACCGATCACCCGCTTGGGTCTGCGTATTACGGGATTGTCATTGAAAATCTCCCGATTACTGAGGCGGTTCCAGATGAAACGCAAAACCTGAAGTATAAGTTAGTGACCTTGCCCCGCCGCACGGTTCGCTTACCACAGATCAGCGTTCCGCAAACGTCGTTCACATTATCGCCCGGCCAGTCCATCACGATCACGCCCCAGACGATCAATTACACGCAAGGTAATACAACCTTCGGGTATTCGTTTACGCTGGCTGATAGTGACGTATGTTCGTTGTATGTAGGTGAAACGGCTCCGGGTCAACAATATTCTGGTACTGGCAACACTATTCCGGCTCCGATGTCTGAAAGTGAAATCGGACAGGCAATTACAGTCAACGGTAAGTCGGTGGTCATTACGGCCAATATGCTCCAACTTGCGGCTCGGTCGACCACGTTGACCATCGTCGGAAACGAGACGGGCGGACGCATTGTAGTGAACATTACGGTTCGTAAGCAAACGCTGAACACAACCCCGAACGTACCACTCACCGGTAATGCCCCTATTTCGCTTCCATAAGCCCGTGGAGCGACGATCTAATGAAATGGGTGGAATACTGCCACTAAATTAGATCGTGTCTCCTACGGCTTCTCACGCGGTCGTAGGTCAATAAAAAAAGAAATACAATGCACCAAATTCGTGATTTTGTTAAGCGATGTTTAAATGAGTGTCGGGTACGTATAACCGAAAGTTCTGAAGATAGATTTGGTTTAGACCCAACTACCGATGTAGATAGTATGGTATCAAATTTATTTAAAATATCTGGAGAAAATGGCAATCGTAAAGTAGTTGTAGATTGGGCAATGAAATATGTGATGGAATACCCGGAAATTACAAAAAAATTTAAAGAAAAATACAATATAAATTCGAAATCAGACTTCGAAGCATTTATGGGTAGGATTCAAGTTAAATCCAGATCATTGGTCAATAAGCAGCGAAAGAATGATGGTGAGGAATATAAACGTTTCAAGGCAATGGATGATTTATCCGCGATAGAAAAAATGGCGTTAGATCAATCTAAACAATGGGATGACATGATTGCCAAAAAATACGGTAGTCAATAAAAAAATACATTTAAAAAGGAAAATATGGCATTTGTCAATAAAGGTACTAATCCACAGGCTGCATCGGTATTTACCGGCAACAAGATTGATAGTTCGCAGATAGGAAAACTTGAGGAAGTTGGATATTCAGCAACTCCGGTAAGTAATAACCCTAACGTATTATCGAACACGTCGCCGAGCACCAAGCAAGTAATGCCCGGCGTTACCGTTGAGGGTTATACCGATATGCTTGGTAACTTCTACGTTGTGGATGAGGGCAACACCGTAACCAAGCTACAATATCAGGGTGGTAATCTGAACAATTCAGCCCCGCCGCTGATGTCCGCACCGTCGTATCCGACTACTCCAAGCGATGTGCCGCCCGGATTTCCAACTACGCCGATAATTCCCGGCGGTGGATCGAACCCGCCCCCACGTATACCAGTCACCCCTACCCCACTTCCACCGTCCAATTTAGGTTCTGGTCGTATATACACCCGGTTCGATTCGGGTGATGTAGTACCAAATCAACGCGAAGTCGTTACGCGGGCGATGTGGAGCGGTAATGTAGGCAATTTGCTGACCTATTATACGTCGAGTGCCCAAACGGCTACGCAGAAGCGGTACTATTATGACGTGTACAACTCGTCATCTGGTGATTGCGGTACCGCCGTTCAGTTTTCAGTCGCCTATGGGCACAAGCAAGGATCGGGTTCGGCGGATGAAGGTGGACAGATCAACGATACGCCGAGTCGTGCCATATACGGTCAGTATAAGCAATTATGCCTTGAGCGTGACGTGGATCGATTCATCGTCGGTGGAACGGCTACCGATAGCATCTATGCGATTAATATCGCCCGTGCCCGTATGCGTGAGTTCGTAGACGAAGGTAACTTCGAGATCAACTTACAACGCCTGTCCGGTTCCCAGTGGTTAGCCGGTGGTCGTGCCCAAAACGCGTGGACTGGGTCGAATGTTCGTGTCATTCAGACCCAAGCGGTTACGCGGTTGATCGATGACTCGCGTGTGGCTTCGGCTACTATCACGTCGGCTGGTGAAGTGTATAACATCGTATCTGGTACGCTGGAGGATGGGGTATATAATTCGTCTGCACCACACTACTACGGACTATTGTACCGTCGGTTAGGTGTTGCTATCTTGGACGGAAATAAACTTGATTTGTCTGCATCATTTCTTACGGTAACAGGCTCCGAAGTAGCTGGTGACAACTCGTACAAACTGTTCTTGGCAATGTCCGGTGCGGCTAAATACACTGACACGTCTGGTGATTATTTGGGCTTTCAGGCTCGTTCGGGTGAATCGGTCAAGTCTACCCACTACTTTGTCCGGGTCAAGAACAGCGAATACAACTTTTCCAACAATCCGACATTTGTGACTGGCAGCGAAGGCGATTTGTCGGAGCCGACGATGATTGGCAATCCAACCGTATATGTTACTACGGTAGGTCTGCACAATGACAACCACGAATGTTTGGCGGTTGCCAAGTTGAGTAAGGCGGTTAAGAAAACGTTCTCGTCCGAATTGCTCATTCGTGTAAAAACGGATTTTTGAGGTCAATAAATTTAAAAAATGATCCTACGAATAAAAGATTTGATTGATCCAGACTTATTCCGGGAGATTAGTAATGATCCTCATGGTAGTTGGGAAAGATATATTCTATCCGAATATAAAGACCAATTCAAGTTAAATGAGGGACTTATTCTAACACAACCGGTATATAAGACATTGGCAGTATTGGATAAGTCAGGCTTCAAAGTCGTACAGCCGGAAAACACTAATATATTTCACGTTATAGTCGATGAAGATTCGGATGTAGACAAGTTACTCAAGATAACGAACAACCTTGGATGGTTCCCATCGGCGGTAAATAATAGTTTATTGAAAAATTTCGACAAATTTACTCCATCGAATTTACGGTCGCTGATTATGTCCTATAATTTAGCATATATTCGGTTTGAGGCAAAATATGATATTGAAGTAAATTTACATGGCGTTGATTATTTGTATCACTTTACCAGAAAGATTTACTTACCAAAGATATTGAAAAATGGATTGATGCCTAAAACCACATCAAAACTGTCACACCACCCGGATCGCGTGTACTTTACATACACTATACACGAGTCGGAGCGTTTTGCCAATAAATTTGTAAATAGGATAGTTCCGAAGAATATCGAAAAGACATATCCGAAGGAACATATCGACAGTTACTTGACTGGAGTTATTTTAAAAGTAAATGTTGATATGATTCCGCACTATTTTAAAGTTTTTGATGATCCAAATTATCACCGAAAGGGTTGTTTCACATTGAATACGATCCCGCCAGTTGCATTAAAAGTGATTAAAGAGTTTTCGTTGAATTATTAGATCAAAAACAAAATAAAATGTGGATACGAACTACAAATGGGATTTTATTCGTAAAAACTACGACTACAATTCAAGGATTGACTATACCAAATTTTAAATAGAACACAAACATGAAACAATTATTGATAGTTTTTCTTTCCTTTTATTTTATTGACCTTGCAGCCCAACCGGCAGTCGTAAAGGCAGTACATGACGGCGATTCATTCAAAGTCAAGTACGATGATGGTAGAATCAAATGGATTCGCTTATGGGGTGTAGACGCCCCGGAGGTAATCAGTAACAAAATCAATGCCCGCCAGCCATACGGCAAAGAATCTGGCGACCACGTTCGTAAGTTGATTAAGGGTAAGCGTGTGCAAGTAGATTCAATACGAACCGATTTATACGGACGCACCGTCGCCAAGGTGAAGTTAGATACGATTGATTTGACTACACATCTAATATCAACTGGAAATGCGTGGTGGTTCAATAACAGCAAGATTCGAACGAATGAATTAGATTCGTTGAAAGTGCTGCAAGATTCGGCACAAGTGAACAAACTCGGTCTATGGGGCTTGCCCGGACGTAAACTGCGTCCGTCATCTTGGCGTGCATTGAATACAAATTGAGGTCAATAACAAAAAACTATGCCACTAACCTTTCAAGGCACATGGACGATAACGGTAAAGGTAAAGAATCCACAAGCCTTACCGCAGCGATACATAGTGTCCGGTGCCACGACAGGTAACGGAACATACATAGGATATGTAGGTGCTCCACCTATAACTGTATCAGGAACCAACTGGCAACTGAATATACAGGCGAACGAAACCTACGAACAAGATGGTCAGTGGATTTCGTCTTGGATGCGTCAGACGATGCCCGTATCGCTACTGAATGGTAGTACGATGTTCGACGTTGAAAGTGAAGACCTGATACAGGATAATTCGTGGAACGACTTGGTACTTACCCTCACAGGTCCGGTACCCGTGCAACCTCCGGTAATACCACCACCCCCTCCCCCACCGCCAATAATTCCGGTAGTACCAGTTAACCCAACTCCGATAAATCCACCCCCTACCCCTCCGGTAATACCGACCTCCCCTCCAGTAGAAATCGGTGTAGGTCGAGTATATACCCGGTTTGAAAATGGCGACGTTCTACCTAAGCAGACGATTCGTACTACCGAAGGGATTTGGTTAGATTATACCGGATCAAAAACCGGCAATCTAACCACGTTTTTTACCTGTTCAGTCGATACCGGATCGTACAAACGCACCGTGTACCAGTCGCATTGCTTCACCTGTTCGGCTGATGCTCAATTCGACATCGCTTACGGGCACATTGGTGGCTCTGGTAGTCGAGATTTGGGTGGATATGATTGGCTGACACCGTCCAAAGCGGTGTATGGGCAGTATCGATCCATTATCGGTGAAGATTTGTATGTTGGAAACAAACGCATTACGCACTTCTATGCGTTGAATGTTCGTCGAGGCCGTTATGGTGATCGACTTGATACTGGACAACTTGAAATAAATGTAGCAGAACTGTCAGGATCGTTATTCGGTGATAGAAACGCACATACCGGTTCTAATGTCAAGTTGTCCGGTACTGGTAAGGTTATCCAACTTATTGATGATTCGCGGATCGATTTTTCGGTACTTGGGACTACTGCAAGGTCAACAAATTATTTGTTTTTGACCTCAAGTTTTTGCCACCGCGTAACCGATGGCGGACCTACATACTACATTGTATCCGGTTCACTTGAAGATGGTATTTATACACAATCCAATCCAACGTTATATGGTCTATTCTATCCAAATTTGGGTATAGCCTTACTTGACGGTGATATGCTGGACGGGCAGGCTGGATTTCTCACCACTTCCGGCTCCGATGTTGCTGGCGACAATTACATGAAATTGTTCACGGCGGTATCCGGTGCTGCACTTTATACAGACGATTCGGGCGATGTAAAGGGCTTAAAATGCCGCAAAGTCAAGCATAGTTATGTAGAGCAGTATTTTGTTCGGGTAAAGAATAGTGAGTACAACTTTACGAACAATCCAACGTATGTATCCGGAAGTGAAGGC
>Ga0154020_10009674_pt1 | contig 11089 bp, 12 predicted proteins | sample Klosneuvirus_201_FD_109709 | JGI IMG/M metagenome (GOLD analysis project Ga0154020, IMG submission 109709) | Active sludge microbial communities from wastewater, Klosterneuburg, Austria - Klosneuvirus_20160825_MG | ecosystem: Engineered > WWTP > Aerobic digester > Activated sludge | place...
AATGCTCAACAAGCAGCGGGGTGGAATCGGTCGAAGCGTCGTCGCAAACGACCAACTCGAAGGGGAGTAGGCTCTGCTTGAGGAGACTCTCCAGCTGCTCGGACAAAAAGCGCTCGCCATTGCACGTGCACATCGCAATCGAAATGCGCGGCGCATCCATTTCAGGACGCTGCTTCCTGCAATTCATGGTTCCTGTATAAGGACTCGTAGAAAAACGCCTCCTCCTCCACCCTATGCGGTATCCACAAGCGTTTTCGCCAGGTCTCGATCAAACTGGCATTCGCGCACAGGTCAGAGATGGCGGACTTCCAAGCGTTGACATCATCATGGGGTAATACGCGTCCAGCCATGTGCATATCTACGAATTCGCATGGGGCCCCTAGGTCCGTGACCAGCGCGGGTTTGCCCAAGGCTGCGGCTTCGTGCAGGACCATCGAAAAGGATTCGGGCACCTGGGAAGGTATGCATAGAACATCCAGGGAACTTATGAATTCCATGGCCTGTTCCGGCGTAAGATGGCCGCGCCATTCAATACGCTTGTCATGCGCTGATGCAGTGCGAACCTGGTCCGCAAAGGCCGTATTACCATACGTGCCACCGGCAATAAGCAGCCGCAAGCGGTCGTCCGGTACTTTGGAAAACGCCTTGACTAGCGCGTCAATTCCCTTTTGCGGGATGATCGTGCCCAGGAAGCCCAGTGTGATCGTGTGTTTAAGAGGTTCGGCTTTCTGCCGTAGATGCTTGGCCAACGGTAACAAATCGATACCATGCGGTATGACCCGGAAATCCAGATCGGGAAATTCCATGCGGTAGCGATTTGCAAGAAACTCCGATGGACAAATCCGAATGCTGGCGGATGAGAGCATACCGGCGGCCTGACCGTAGCGTTGGGTAAGGCTGGCCGAACTCCAAGGCGCCACCAGGCAATCCTCCCCGCACTGCCGGCCCTGAATCGAGCCAGCGCAGGGTTCGCCGCCCAGGTTGATCATGTTTACAAGAAAGCATGGTAGGAACAGATCTGTCAGAGTTACGACGTAGGGCAGACCGGAGCGTTGTACTGCAGCGAGCGCCGTAGCCATGCGCATGGTATGCAGGACATGCACAATGTTGAAGCGTTGCTGCCTGATCCACGAAGTCAGGCAGCCGATAAGGGCCGGATCAGCGTCGAAACTGATGTCTGCTGTGGGGGGAAGGAGTTGGCGTGGCAGCCGGGTGACAGGCAGGCTCCCGAACGATCCGTGCAGTGCGCCAGGAAGCTCCGGCGATGACCTGCCATCTGCGCGCCCAGGATTGACGGCGCAGGTGAGTATGTGGGCGTAATGGCCTGCTCTCTGGGCGGCACGGGCAATGTTATAGGCGACACGTTCAGTGCCACCATGGAATTCAGGATAAAACTGATGCAGGGCGAACAGAATGCGCATCAGACCCCCGAACTGAGTTCGTGACGAATGGCTTCAGCCATGTCTCTATCTGGCCCAGAGGACTTCGATAGATCCAGATACATGAAACCCAGGGAAGAGCCTGCGGCAGCCGCAAAATTCTTGCTTATGGCGCCGAGCACCTCGCTCATGTGCGGGCTATCCAGCGATTCGTAGGTCTCTCCGACAAAACGTGCAAAGTGGTCAAGTCGCGCCAGGAACGCATCAAAAAAGGATCTTGCTTCCTGCCGTGCAATTTTGTCCGGATGCCATCCGGGAGGGATGTATTTGATGGCTAGCTGTGACAGATAGGCGTCGAGCGTATCCGCATCATTTGGCGGAGAAGCCAGCTGAAGGCCAATGTCCCATTTCCTTAGCTGTTTGATCCACTCCATGAGTAAGGCTCCCGCGCTTCCGTGGCATTCATGCGGTGCCTGCTGCCCCAGCCAATCGGTCAGCCGGGATGCTGATGAAGCAATGCCCGCGATCAGTCCCAGATGGGAATCTACGCAAGGGTAGGCGTAGTCATCAAACATACGAACAAGATAAATTGTGTCCACAAAGCTGCGCTTAAGGTAGTAGCGCGAGGACCTGTTGTGGGAATGTATGACCCTAATCGAAGACAGCATGGCAACCTTGTAGCCGTACCGAATCAGCCGTATGCCAAGGTCCAGATCCTCGGCATAGTCGCCCCGGAAATGGTATTCCTGAAAAATTTCCCGAGACATCAGGCAGGCCACATTGCTCAGCTGGCCATAGGATCTGAGAAGGGTATGCTGCTCGCCGCGGAATTCCCCGATCCTGTCGAACACGTCACAGCCGAGAAAGCTGTAATGGTTTTTGATCGACCAGTCATACATCATGTCACTATCGCTGCGGCTGAACTCGGCACAGGAGACCGCGGCCAGTTTGATGTCGGAGTGTTCGCGTAGAAACGAAAGCATGCCGTAGATCCAATAATTTCCTATCGGATAGGCATCCTGGACCATGAAAAGCAGATAGTCTCCCGAAGCGGCATCAGCCCCGGTATTGCGACTGTTGCCATGCGAAAAGCTGCCGGAGGGAATTTCAATGACTGAACAGCCACAATCCCGTGCAAGCTGCACCGTCCCGTCTGTAGATCCGGAATCGACGATCACGATCTCCAGGGAGCCGATTCCTTGCTGGTCAACTAACTTGCACAATAGCCAGCGAAACTCGATTCCCGCGTTCAATGTCGGGATGACGATCGATATTTTGCATTCGATGGATTCAGCGGGCGGGCAGAGGTCGGGGTGAAGACGCAGGCTGCGTGAGGCCGACGGCGTGGCCTCGAAGGCGAGCGAATTCCCGGCAGGGGGAGGGGCGGCCAATCGCCTCCAGTGGCTACCGAGATGCCTTAGGTGATAAGGCAGGCGCCTCAGGAAGCCGGCAAACCCGTGCCTCCGCATTTCGGCAGCTACAGCATTCAGTAGCGTGCGAAGCAGGAGGAGGCGCTGCGCCTGAAATGATCGTCTGGACGGTTTTTTGTCAGGCCGCATCAATCAGTTCCGTAACCTGCGGAGCGCACTCTGAAGTACACGGAGAGGCGCAGAGATTCGCCATGAGAGGCTTGATTTGATGCGATGGATTTCCGCTTCTTGTGCTGCCAGGACATCGTGGATGCTGCCGGGCAAGCAACACGCTCCGAGAGGGGCGTTCATTACATCGAGCATGCGTTGCCCCTGCAGGTTCCTGATGCAAACCGCGGATTGAAGCGCATTCTCGAGCATGGCGGCTTGCTGATAGTCTGATTCAGTCAGTTCATCCAGGTTAGCCGCAGCCACCGCCTGCCGCACCACATCACGAAAGGTTAGGTCACGAAGCTTGGGTGAGAGGGGGCAAGCGGAGAGAGCAGAGTAGAACCCCCTGATGATTACCCATGAAAGCGGAACAACATCATCCGCCTTCCATTCCTTGTCGATTAGTTCCAGGGTTCCGCTGGCTGTCTGCACCAGGTTGGACGGGATTGCGTCCAGCCAATCTCCGGGAAGGACACTGATATTGCCATTCCCGGAAGCAGCGAGTTTCAACAGTGCCAGCCATGGTCCAGCCCAGGCGGCCACATCATCCGGACCCCCGCCGCGCGTCATGATGGGCATCAGTTCGGCGGCATGCAACAGCCCCGGCACATAACGACAGCGCTCTGCAGGGGAATGCCTGATGTGGAGGGGGCCGATGGCAGTAGGCTGCGCCCGCTTGTCTTGCGAAAGAGGTTGCTTGGAGACTGTTATCCGGTTCGCTTCGTCACGGAATACCGTTTCAACCGAATACTCGGCGCGGCGCTGCGACGTGTAGGCGCGAGCCAGCCAGCCCCGGGGTCTGTCGGTGATGGATTTTGGGCCGGCCAGAATTAGAAAGGAGTTGGACAAGGCTGGCAGGATGCCATTCCGGCGCAGGATCCGCCAGACAAGAAACTCTCTAAACCATGAGGGCCTCTCGGTTACATAGTCCCTGCTTTCGGATCGGTATAGCAATTCCGACGCGTTGAAGTTCTGGTGGTTGGCACCTTCGTCGGAGAGGATTACATTCGGCAATTTGTAATCTGGGAACGGGTAGTGAAAATCGATGTGTTCGAATCCGGCTTGCCTGAGGATGGATTCCAACTCGTTCTTTCCGCATGTCACTGGTGTGCTGTCCGAGTAGAGTCCGTGTACTCCAAAGAAGGGTATTCCGGTGTGATCCTCTGAACGGCCGTTGAGATATTTAAGCCCCAGCTGGTTCTCGATAGCCAGCAGCACAACGCCATATTCTTTCAGCATTGTCCTGGCATGCCGCAGCAACTCGACTTGGGGGTTGCTGCCATTGATAAAGAGCGGGGCGTATTCGAGGACGCCGATGAGCGTAATGATATCGAATCGCTCGCTTGTGTCGAATCCGGAGATGTTGTCGCAGGCAATCAGGACGTTTGACAGGTCCCGGCAACGCTCAGCCGAAATTCGTGCCCGTTGCCGGCTTCCTTCTACGGCAACAACGCGCGCCCCTGTCTCGCCGAGGTAGCGGCTGATTGCGCCGCAGCCGCAACCCAGTTCGAGCACGCTATCGCCACTTCCGATACTGAAAGGGCGCAGCAAGTTATGCCGGGCGGGACTGAAGTGATATTCGGTGGGCCAATCTGTTATGTGTTCAGGTAGCATTTTGGAACCCGAGCTCACATCAGGGCACTGCCGTAGGATGGACAGGAGTCGGTCTTCGGTATCATCGCCGTCCGAGTAGCCGATCGACTGGTAGCCAGGTTTGCACCAGAGCCCCGTCTCTTCGTCAAATAGGTAGTTCGCAAGGCTCATGATCGTTTGGCGAATCCATACAGCAATTTTTTCAGAGCTCCGACAAAGCCTCGCTGGTCATTATTGCCTGCTTCCTGGCGAAGAATTCCTATTCCGCTGGTCCGCTCGACAAGATAGTCACGATAAAAGGTATCCGCGTCGAACGGCAATAATGCGGACGGCTCGTATATGAAGTTGTGCCCGGTCCGTATGTGGTCATATTGGCTATGCCAGCCAAGGGTGATCTTTTCCTCTCGATTGAACCGAGGCTTCCTATCGACAAGTACTTTCTTCTCGCCGTGTCGCTGGGAGCGGACCGGATAGTGGCGCAAGAGGAATTTATATGGAAAAACCCTGCGGCCAGGGAAGATGGCCTCATGGCCACCGCTAACGGCAAGGCCGACCCTGACGCCGAGGTTCTTCCAAGCCTTGATCTGGTTGAAATGCCCCCTTCTTCTGCCAAATTCCCAGTGCCGGAAATAAGCACTGAAGTCGCCTCCACTTGGGAAAGCTTCATCAGTTGGCCGGAAATCCAGAACCGTATGATCCACCGCATTGAAGCCCAGGCAGTCTGCGTAGCAGAGCGCGTCCCTGAGACTGAGGTTCGGCCATGGAGACTCCCGGATTTCATCAACATCATGGTGTATGAACCAGTCTGCATCGAGCGTCAGCGCCACGTCCTCAACGCGTTTCAATAACGCTTGCCAATCATAGGACTGGGAAGGGTTTTGTGAAGGGAAGCGCTCAATTGCAATCAGTCCCTTTCCGAGCAGGGGCGACGCTGCTGAGGCAGTGTCGTCGGTCGACCAGTTATCAATGAGGTACACCGCAATGCCGTTGTTGATCAACTGGCAGAGAGAAGGGTAAATGATGTCTGATTCATTGTAGGCTGTCATTATGGCGATCACCTTGAATGAATCGTTGGCGCAAATTTGCGGAAGGGGCATCGCTCCCCCGTGCAGAATGGCAAGAATCGTTCTTTTCGCGTAATCCCGATTGTTGTTGCATGTCAGTCCAAGAAACGCCGTCTTGAAGGAAAAGTTATCGAGCAGTTCCCTGAACTCGGCTAGATTCCATTCGCGTACGTGCGCCGGATTGGCAGGGGGGCCGCGGTCGGCGGGACCGCGCACAAGATCGCGCTCAGGGGTGGTCACGATGGCCACAGGCGCATGGGCTAGACAGTGCTGAAGGGTACCAAGAAGCCCGATAGGATTCGCCAGATGCTCGATCACATCCGAGCATACAACGAGCGTCTTCTCTAGCACATCCACCGGCACCAGGTCGGCATGGACTTGTTCCAGGTCCCGCTTATGCCACATCCCAAATGGATAGTGGGCATTGCAGTAATCGATGTTTGATCCGATATCGATTCCAACAACCTCGAATTCGGGAAAGAGGGCGGCGAGTTTTTCTGCCCTCCCGCAGCCGATATCGAGAATGTGAGTGCATTCGAACTTGTTTGCCAGATAGCCCGCGAGCGCATAGACGTCCGGCTGATGGACGATCTTGTCCCGGCTTTCCGGGGCATCCTCGAAGTACTCTGCTTTCTCCCTGGCTATATAGCCGGGTTTGATGAAATAGTTGTCTCCCATGAGCCTCACAAAAATCGTTCTCTTTCCATGGAAATGCCGATGGGCGGGGAAAATATCCCATGCTTGGCCGGACCAGTCACCTCGAAGGAAAGATAATCGGCACGATGATCATGGGCGGTCAGGCTTCCATCCGCTGCGGCAGCCTGCGAACCGATCGAGAGAAAATAGTTTCCTGGATTGAGCAGCATGTTGAGCTTGAAGCGAATAATGATCCGTTCGCCGGATTCGAGTTGTCCCACATCGAAGTGTTCCATGCTCGTATTGCTGCCCAGGAGAATAGTACCCTTTGTGTCCTTGATGACAAACGAGACGATGGGTTTTTGGTATTTTGAGCGACACAGTAGGCGTATGGCTATCAAGTATTCATCGTTGCGGTTGAGGACTTGCGTTGGCGTCTGGTCGGTAGCGAACAGGCCAGCCTCAATGATTTCGGTGTCCAGACTGCCATACCGCGTCTCACCCGGGTTCAGGCGGAAGAAACTGGACCATGCGGGGGCAATGTAATTTTCGCCTTGGATATTTTTGGGCAGGCGTTGGACGGATTCCGAGGCCAGCAGTCTTCTGTAGGCATTGACGGCATCATTGGGTGTTCCTGCCATCGCTAGTTCACCCTTATCCAGAAGGAGTACCCGGTCGCAACAGGCAAGAACCTGGTCCAGGCTATGGGTTACCAATACGATGGTTATCCCTTTGGCGCGGAATTCCATGATTTTCTTGAAACATCTGGCCTGGAATTGGGCATCCCCGACTGCGAGAGCTTCATCGATTATCAGAATTGCAGGCGCGACATGAGAGGCCACGGAAAAGGCCAGGCGTACATACATCCCGCTTGAATAAGTTCTAACGGGTTGGTCGATGAATTCGCCTATGTCCGCGAATCTGGCGATTTGATCGAAGCGCTCGGCCATTTCGGGCTTGCTTAAGCCCACCAGAGCGCCCTGGAAGAAAGCATTCTCCCGTCCGGTGAATTCCGGGTTGAAACCGGCGCCCAATTCCAGTAAAGCGGAGATGCGTCCATTGGACTGGACCGTGCCATTGCTGGGTTTGAGAATGCCGCAGATCAATTGCAGCAGGGTGCTCTTGCCCGATCCGTTGCGGCCGATGATGCCGACCGCTTCGCCTTTCCTGATATCGAAGGAGATGTCCTTCAGCGCGGCGAACTCGCGGTGGTAGCGCCGCAGGCCGAGGCTGAGGAACTGCTTGACCCGGTCGCCGGGATGGCCGAACAGGCGGTAGGCCTTGGTTAGGTTCCGGGCCGAGATGACGATTTCGTCAGAGGGCATCGGCGAACTCGTCGCGGCTGTGCTGGAAGAAGGCGTGGCCGAGGAGGACGGCGGCGAGGCCGGCGGCCAGCGCCGCGCTCCAGGCGGCCCACGGCACCGGCAGGCCGAAGGCGGCGGCGCGCGCCGCCTCGATCGCGGCGCCGAGCGGATTGGCGTCGTAGAGAAAAGTCAGTCCCCCCGGCACGGCGCTGGCCGGGTAGAACACCGGCGAGAGGAACAGCAGCATCTGCACCAGCAGCGGCACGATCTGCGTCATGTCCTTGATGAACACGCCCCAGGCGGCGAGGAACCAGGCGGCGCCGATGGCCAGCAGCACGACGGGAATCAGCAGCAGCGGGAAGAGCAGCAGGCCGGCGCCGAGGTGGCCGGTCCAGGCCAGCGCGGCGGCGAGAATCAGGAAGTTGAAAGCGGCGTGCACCAGCGCGCTGCCCAGCGGCACCAGCGGCAGGATGTCGAGCGGGAAGATGATCTTCTTGACGTAGGCGGGGTAGCCGCGCACCGCGGCGGAGGCGCGCGAGACGGTTTCGCCGAAGACGTTGAAGACGATCAGGCCGCAGTAGAGGATCAGCCAGAACGGCAGGCCCTCGGCCTGTTGCGGCCAGCGCGTCTGGAAGATGTGGCCGAAGACGAAGGCGAAGATGGCCAGCATGATGAGCGGGCTGAGGAAGATCCACAGCACCCCGAACATCGCGCCGCGGTAGCGCAGCAGCACGTCGCGCTTGACGAGCTGGCCGAGCAGGTAGCGGTGGCGGGCGAGGCCGGCGGCGATGGCGAGGGGGTTGAGCGTGATGGCGCTCATGCTGTATTCAATTCAGATCGCGGGATGACCGGATTTCCGAAGAGCCGGCGGGTGGAAATGACGATGCCGCCGTGGGACATTGCGGCTAGTTCCAGCCTCTCGATTCGATTTCGCCCAGCATGCGGTCGGCCGTTGCGATGAGGACGGCCACGAAGCCGTGCCCTGCCTGCAGCGCATTGGCAACTATTTCCGGGTCTTCGACGTATTCATGCACCATCTGGTTTCTCAGCTTGCGCATGGCCAGCCAGTCATCGACGGAATCGGTGAAATGCAGTCGCTCTGCCTTGTCCAGATTGTCGATCATGGCGGCCGACGTTTCACCCAGCGCAATCAGGAGAAGGGGCAGCAGCTTGTCGCCGAGCGTGTCATGCAGGCGGCCGAAGCTCCCGACGAAGGCTTCCACGCGTTCCGCCATTTCCGCATCGGTTTCGAGCCTCCTGGCTTGCTCGGCGGTAAATGGCTTCTCGAACAGGCGCCGGTCGGTATGGGCGAGATGCCGGCATTCCTTGCGGATGACGCGCGACAGAAAGGCCAGCCGAAGCCGGAGGCTGGAATCGGCAATCATAGCTTTCGCCCTTCCCTGAGGGCGGCTTCGTGAATGGGCAGGCGCATGAGATTGGGTGCGGACAGGAGGACATCTACCTTGCGACCGTCGATCAGCCGGCTGACCTTTGCCGACAAACGTGCGGCGATGAGTGCGGGCTCGGTCACGGGTTCAGCCAGTTCGATCAGGAGGTCAAGGTCGCCCCCCCTGGCGCGATCGTCGAGCCGGGAGCCGAAGACGCGCACATCGACCGGCATTCCGGCGACTTCCTGTGCCAGTTGCAGGATGCGGGCGGCTTGGCGTTCGGTCAGGCGCATGGCGTGGATTCCATGCGAATGGCGTTCCGCCGGCTCACTGTCGTGGCGCCAACCTCGTCCAGGGTGAGGGGGGCGAGTTCGAGAGGGTCGATGCGCCCGGTCAGGGATTCCGCCGCCTGCCTTGGGCCGAGCAGGGCGATGGCCGGGAATTCAGCCAGGGATTGCCTGAGGCGAGGAACGATTGTTCGCTTGATCATCCTTGTTTATTGAAGCAATGACTTTCAATAGGCACTAATAGTACGCGGGGAAACTGCATTTGCAATAGGCGAGGGCGAGATAGGGCCGAGCGGGCTCTCATGGGCGCTCGGGCAAGGCGCAGTCCTCGCGCGAGAAGGCGTCGACCATGCCAGGCAGATGGGCGAAATCCTTTAGCACGGCGGCGGGCGGGCTGGAAACACCGGCCGCGCCGTAGCCGTAGGCGGCGTGGATGAAATACAGGCCGTTTTCCCGCGCCGCGGCGGCATCCTCGTCGGAATCGCCGACGAAGCAGGCGCGGGCCGGGTCGATGCGATGCTGGCCGATCACGCGCCGCGTCACGGCGGCCTTGGATGGCGCCGGCGGTTCGGTCTCGTCGCGCGAATGGATGCCGGCAAAGTGCCGCGCCAGGCCGAGGGCGTCGAGGATGCGTCGGCTCGGCAGCAGGCGCTTGTTGGTGACGATGAACAGCCGCGATCCGGCTCCGGCCAGTTGCGCCAGCCCGTCGGCGACGCCGGGGAACGCCGTCGTCGCGCGGTAGCCCTCGCTGTCGTAGTCGGCCTTGAAGGCCTCGACCAGCCTGCCGAGCAGGGCGTCGTCCCCCGTCTCGCCGAGGCCGCTCAGCTGCCTGAGGGTGACGGCCAGCGGCGGGCCGATCAGGGCGGCCGTCAGCGGCACGGCCGGCGCCAGCCCGTGCATCGCCAGCACCCGCTCGAAGGACCCCAGGATGCCGGCCGAGGAATCGATCAGCGTGCCGTCGAGATCGAAGAGCAAGTCGGGGGGCATGGCCGTCGTCATCTGTCGATCAGCGGGTTGCCGACGGCGAGCTGGGGAAAGCGCGAGAAGTCGCGGTCCGCCGACCACAGCTCGCGCACGCCGTGACGCAGGCAGAGGGCGGCGATGCGGGCGTCGTGCACCTGCGTGCCGGCGATGCGCGACGATCCGATCAGGCCTCGCAGCAGCGGCCAGTGCTCGCCGCTTTCGGAGAGCAGCGCCAGCGAGGGCGATTCCAGCCAGGCGTCGATCTGGTCCAGCGCGCGCTCGAGCGGGGTGGGCGGGGCATAGATGCGCGGATGCGTCACGATGGCGTAGAACTCGTGCAGGCAGGGCCAGGGAATCGCCCAGGCGGCGCGGCTGGCGGCCAGCCTTTCCAGGCAGGCGAAGGCGCGCGCATGGAAGGGCGAGTCCTCGCGGTAGGCATATACCAGCAGATTGGTGTCGACGGCGATCATCCGCCGCGACCCTCGTAGGCCGTCTCGCGGATCCGCTCCCAGCCGGCGTCCTGCATGCCCGGCTGCAGTCCGTTGCCCTTGAAGCTGGCGCGACGCAGGCGGAAATCGGTCGAGCGCTTCTTTTCGGCGATGACCCCGCGCAGCCCCTGTTCGACCAGGGCCCGCAAGGTAGTGTTCTCCCGGGCGGCGAGCCGGCGGGCCTGTTCCATCAGAGCGTCTGAAATCTCTATTGTCGTCTTCATATGGGTGCCCATATCTGACATGCAACAAAGCCACCATACAGGAGCGCGGGGGGGGGCGATCAACTAGACGAGGTCCGGGCCGATCGTCGCGCGCAGCAGGGTCTCGCCGCCGCCGTCGCGCAGGCGCCGGGTGAACCACCACAGTGCGCCCTTCCTGACGCTCCAGTCGGCGGCGTCGCCGGT
>Ga0154020_10009675_pt1 | contig 11089 bp, 9 predicted proteins | sample Klosneuvirus_201_FD_109709 | JGI IMG/M metagenome (GOLD analysis project Ga0154020, IMG submission 109709) | Active sludge microbial communities from wastewater, Klosterneuburg, Austria - Klosneuvirus_20160825_MG | ecosystem: Engineered > WWTP > Aerobic digester > Activated sludge | place...
AATGGTATCGCACATGTTGGGTTGATTTCACCGGTACGTATGGAAGTGACATCGTTGGTCAACTCAAGCGTCTGCAGGATGTCGGTGCGATAGAAGTGATGACATGCGGTGTTACCCACGGCTTTCTGCCGCTTCTCGCAGAAGATGCCAGTGTCGACCTTCAGGTTGAGTTGGCAGTGAGTTCATATATACATCGCTTTGGACGCAGGCCGCGAGGCATTTGGCTTCCTGAGTGCGCCTATCGTCCGTCCTATCCTTGGCGAACGTTACTCTCAGTACCGGCATATAGTGTAGCCAAGAAACGACTCGGTGTGGAGCAGGTGCTCTCGCGTCATGGCTTGGAGTATTTCGTAACGGACGAAGAAGCACTTCATACAGCAAGACCGATCGGCGTTCGCGGACCCAACGGTGAGCGAACGCCCTATGCCGGAACGTATGGAACAGCCCGTGAGATGCTGGATGAGCGGAGCGTCTTCGATCTCTTTCGTGTGACTGGCGACGATCACAATGAAGGAGCTACTGTCTTTACGCGTCACATGCAGATCGCGCTCCAGGTATGGAGCGGAGAGTCGGGCTATCCCGGCGATCCGGACTATCTGGACTTCCACAAGAAATACTTCCGGTCTGCTCACCGCTACTGGCGTGTGACAGACGTCAAGGGAGATATGGGGCTCAAACAACCATATGTTCCTGAATGGGCCGAAGCCAAGGTCATCTCTCACGCTCAACACTTCGTCAATATTCTCGATGTAGCGGTCAAGCATCGCATGGCATCCACCGATCGTGTTCCAACGTTATGCCTGCCGTTTGATACAGAGCTCTTCGGACATTGGTGGTTCGAAGGTCCGGTGTTCCTTGAACATGTGATCCGCGGCATTCACGCGTCGTCCATCCTCTCCACGTCAACTGCCTCGGAACGTCTTGATGCCGTCAACCCTACATGTGAGATCGGGTTGCCGGAATCATCATGGGGCAAGAATGGCAATGACACTGTATGGATGAATCCCGAGACACAGTGGACGTGGGAAAAGGAGTATCAACTTGAGCGCCGAATGCGATTGCTGTTTGAGAAACATCCGATGCGCACATGGGATGCCGTAATGAGACGCATCGCGAAAAACGCCATCAGACAACTGCTTCTCCTCCAAGCATCCGATTGGCAGTTTCTTATCTCAACGTTCTCCGCAAAGGAGTACGCTGAAATGCGGTTCCATAATCACTTGGAAGATGCCCGAAAACTTTGCGATCTAGCCGAACGGTATGGTGTGTCGCGCAAGATCACTCCCGCAGATGAGGAACATCTTGATGCGTGTGAAATTCGTGATGGACTTTTCGACCCCGAATTAGAGGAGTATTTCGATCGTCATGGCAGCTAGTCCCTCGTTCTTCTCTGTCGTCGTCCGACAGTTGCGCGTATACCAGTGGGTGAAGAACCTCCTCCTCTTCGTTCCCGTTGCCCTCGCACATCGCATCTCAGATGTGAATGCACTGCTCTTGTGCTGTCTTGGCTTCCTTGCGTTTTCGTGCACGGCATCGGCGGTGTATATCCTCAACGACATTGTTGATCTCGAACACGACCGTTCGCATCCGCGAAAGAAAAATCGTCCACTGGCAGCCGGACATCTCTCCGTCCGCACAGCATCGATCATCCTTGTGGTCCTCCTCTCGATCTCTGCCTATGTGACCTTCGCACATATGCCGGTTGCGTTCGCAATGTGGCTTGGACTGTATGCCATTGTGACCACAGCGTATTCGTTTGGATTGAAGCGATTGGTTCTGGTTGACGTGATCGCACTTGCCGGACTCTACTCACTCCGTATGGCAGCTGGTGGAGCCGCTGGTGAAGTTCCGGTTTCAACATGGCTGCTCGGTTTCTCTCTCTTCCTGTTCATGAGCCTCGCCTTTCTCAAACGGTACACGGAGTTGCTTGATACCATCGAACGAGACGGCAGAGTTGTATCCGGACGGGGCTATCACGCCGGCGATGCGAACTTCGTCCTCGTGGCCGGAGCCTCCCTTGGATTTGTTGCCGTTTTGGTCTTCACGCTGTATGTGAATGGACCACAAGTGCAGTCCCTCTATACCAGGCCGTACATGATGTGGCTCATCGCCCCCTGTCTCGTGTATTGGCTCAGTCATCTCTGGCTCACTGCAACACGTGGTGGTATGCATGATGACCCGATCGTCTTTGCTGCTCGCGACCCGGCATCATGGGTCGTTGGCGCCACCATTGCATCTATAGCGGTGGCTGCCTCTCTCTGATGAACTCTGCGGTACCAGAATCATGGGGACGTTTCCCTCGTGCTACGCCACGATCTGTGGAAGATGTAGCATGGCTGTCTGATATCAACCTTGATCCGAACAAGTGTCCGATCCTTGCCTATGGACTGGGCAGATCATATGGCGACGTCTGTTTGAATGATGGCGGCAATGTCCTTTCGATGGATCATTGCGATCGCATTTTAACATTCGATCGAGAAAAGGGGCTTATCAGAGCCGAAGCAGGACTTTCCATCGCTGAACTTCTGAAGATCACACTGCCCCATGGGTGGTTCGTTCCGGTAACGCCCGGTACAAAGTATGTAACGCTGGGTGGAGCGCTTGCCAATGACGTTCACGGCAAGAACCACCATCGTGTTGGAACATTCGGATGTCACGTCTCACAGTTTGAACTGCTGCGATCTGACGGAACAAAATCGATCTGTTCGCCCATCATGAATACTGATCTGTTCAATGCTACGATCGGTGGTCTGGGACTCACAGGCGTTATCACATGGGTTGAGCTGCAACTGACGCGTATCGTGTCTCGCATGATCGATGAGGAAAGCCTGAAAGTGTCGTCTCTTCACGACGTCGTCCGTGTGACCGAAGAGTCTGACGAGGACTGGGACTATACTGTGAGCTGGATAGACGTTACAACGCGTGGTGCAAATCTCGGTAAGGGGCTTGTCCTGCGCGGAAGATTCTCTACGAAAACAGATGAGTCGTTGAAGTCCCGATCTGCAGAGCCCCGTATCACCATTCCGTTTCAGGCACCGTCCTGGTTATTGAGTAGGCCAACGATCAAGGTCTTCAATACGTTGTGGTATGCAAAGCAGTTCACATCCGTTCACAGACGTCATGTGGATCTCGAACCCTTCTTCTATCCGCTTGATGCCATCGGAAGGTGGAATCTGCTCTATGGTAAACGGGGTATGCTTCAGTACCAGTGCGTGGTTCCAAGTGATGGAGGGGTGGATACGATGAAGGCCATCCTCACTGAGCTTCAACGCGGACGTGTCTCTTCCTTCTTGGCGGTGGTGAAGAAGTTTGGGACGATCGTCTCGCCGGGTATGCTCTCGTTCCCGCGACCGGGATTGACCCTCACACTCGACATGCCCAACACTGGACGGCGATTGTTCGATGCACTTGATCGGTGCGACGAGATCGTTCATTCCGTTGGCGGTAGAGTGTATGCCGCAAAGGATGCACGCGTATCGGGACGGATGTTCCGGGCTATGTATCCTGAACTTGAAACGTTTCTTCCCTTCGTCGATCCGGCCTTCTCAAGCTCGTTCTGGCGCAGGATCAATTCTGAATTGTAGGCTCTACTGTGAAATCCAACATCTCAACCATGGTCATCATCGGTGCCACTTCAGCCATTGCTCAAAGTGTTGCCAGACGATATGCTGAACACGGTGTCCGCTTCTTTCTTGTTGCACGATCAGAAGAAAAGGTACGTGCCGTTGCCTCTGATCTGTTGGCGCGCGGTGCAGCTAGTGCCAGTATCTACCTTGCCGATCTACGCCAGCGAGACCTCCACGCCGATATCATCGCTCGATCCATCGCGGATCTTGGTCGGATCGATTGCGTTCTAGTGGCCCATGGCGTGATGCCAGATCAAAAGGTCCTGGATGGTGACGTTGACGCCACGATCGATTCCTTCATGACCAATGCCGTAAGCGTGATCTCCATCTCCCACAGATATGCTAACGTCTTGGAAGGTCAGGGAGGGGGCTCGCTTGTTGGACTATCTTCTGTAGCCGGCGAACGTGGCCGACGCAGCAATTACGCATATGGGGCGGCCAAGTCCGCAATGACGGCGTTCTACTCCGGACTCCGTGCCCGTCTCGCTCCCATGGGAGTGCATGTGATGACGGTAAAGCCAGGCCCCGTCGATACGCCACTCACGAGAGGAGTAAAACTCCCGCTTATGGCCAATGTTGACGTAGTGGCCTATGATATTGAACGGGCCATCACCAAAAACGTCAAGGTACTCTATACTCCCGGCATTTGGAGACTCATCATGGCAGTGGTTCGCGCCATCCCCGAGAGTCTCTTCATGAAGTCCAAGTTCTAAAAAGAAAAACGGTCAGACACGCTAAACGCATCTGACCGTTGGAATCGCCTACACAGGTCACCTACACAGGTCACCTAAGCCTAAAGAGCGCTCGCCTCAAAGTCGATCGTTACATCCAATTTGCCTTGAATGTGTGCTGCCGAAGCAGGACCGGTATTGAAGGAACCGTACACCGCATTGAAGCAGAACTTCGGACGGCGTGGGATAAGCTTGATGGCTTCTTCAAAATCTGCACTAACCGGCACGGCCATCTTACCGGCTATGAGGTCAGAAAGCTTCACGTTCGTAAACGTGCCAAGGTTATACACCTTCACGTCGCCATACGAGGCATCGAACGTGAGTGTGAAGCTGCACGACGTGAAGATCTGATCGTTGATCGTGCCGGAAGCAAAGACCGGATCGGTAAGATCGATGATCTGGAAGAAGGCTTCCTTGACCTTACCACCCGAGATCTTGTCCTTATTGTCCATGAAGCTGGTTTCTGTAGACATGTCTTTACATGCTTGGTCCGTCTTCGGGATCGATGGGTTGTTCGACTCAGGTCTAACAGTGATCGTGATCGGCACGGTGAATGTTGTTGCGTTTGCAAGTTCCTCGCAGCCGGAGAAGCCGATCGAGGCTACGGCCATTGCAAGAACGAAGGCAAATGTGCCAAAGCGCGTAATTGATCTCATAGAAAAAACCCTCTGGATGATGGAACGTTTGTCCCAAACTACGCAAGGGTTTGGTAATAGCAATGATAAATGTCAGTAAATCAGGTCTGTGTCCTTAAGATGGACTGAGCGCCAGACCTTCTGTACCCGGGTCAGGACCCTTTGAGGGTTCGGGGGAGGGGGCTTGAGCAGACGTACGCATCTTCTCTCGGAACGACGCAACATCCTTGATCATTGGGGCAAGTTCTTCGCCTCGGATCAGTACGTCAAGTTCTTCACTGTCAAGGATCTCGCGCTCGATCAGAGCCTTAGAGCAACGATGTAGTAAGTCGATGTTGTCCCGCATAAGCTGGATCGCCTTTGCCTCAGAATCAACGATGATCCTTCGGACCTCGCCATCAATCGCTCTGGCGGTTTCTTCCGAGTGGTCGCGCGGCTGAGAGATCTCACGTCCAAGGAACACTTCGTCATGCTGGCTCGCATACCGAACCGGACCGATCACGTCGCTCATGCCGAATTCGCACACCATCTTCTTCGTGATGGTTGTTGCCCGTTCTAGGTCATTCGAGGCACCCGTGTTGAGCTGGTCGAAGACAACACGTTCCGCTGCACGTCCGGCAAGGAGTGTTACAAGACGTGTCTCGAGCTGCTCGCGACTCATCGTGTGCATCTCTTCGTTCGGCAGGTATGACGTAACACCTAATGCGCGACCGCGCGGGATGATCGTGACCTTGTGGACCGCATCGCCGTGCTTCAGAAGCTTGCCAGCAAGTGCGTGGCCGATCTCATGATAGGCTGTTGTTTCCTTCTCTTTATCGCTCATTACCATGCTCTTCCGTTCAACGCCCATGAGGACCTTGTCCTTCGCGTTCTCAAAGTCGAACATTGTAACGTCCATGCTGTTTCGGCGTGCTGCCAAAAGGGCTGCCTCATTGACGAGGTTCGCCAGATCAGCACCGCTCATTCCCGGAGTTCCTTTTGCGATGATCTCAAGATTGACATCCTTGGAGATCGGAACCTTACGCGTGTGAACTCGCAGGATACCAAGTCTGCCAAGCATATCTGGACGGTCCACAACCACTTGCCGGTCAAAACGACCCGGACGGAGAAGAGCAGGATCCAGCACATCCGGGCGATTTGTTGCCGCAATGATGATGATGCCGGAATTCTGTTCGAATCCATCCATCTCAACAAGAAGCTGATTCAATGTCTGTTCACGTTCATCGTGTCCGCCCCCGAGGCCTGCGCCACGGTGACGGCCAACGGCATCGATCTCGTCAATGAAGACGATACACGGAGCCTGCTTCTTGGCATTCTCAAAGAGGTCGCGCACTCGGCTCGCGCCCACACCAACGAACATTTCAACGAAGTCCGCACCAGATATCGTGAAGAACGGCACACCCGCCTCCCCGGCAACTGCACGCGCAAGAAGCGTCTTTCCTGTTCCTGGAGGGCCTAGCAGCAGCACCCCACGCGGGATCTTCCCACCAAGCCGTGTGAACCGGCTAGGATCTCGAAGGAATTCCACGATCTCCCGAAGTTCTTCCTTGGCCTCATCAGCTCCGGCAACATCCGTGAAGTTGATCTGCATGTTGCCTTCGGTAAGAAGGCGAGCCTTGCTACGTCCGAACGAAAAGATGTTCTTTCCACCGCCGGCACCCATCTGCATACGACGGCTCACAAAAAAGAATGCGATCAACAGCAACGCCCATGGGAGCAGCTGAACGATCGACACCCACCAAGGGGAGTCTCCACTTTCGTAGGACCATCCAATGCCATGTTCACGCCACAGGGCTTCAGTCTGCGAGTCTACCACGCCGAGCTTCGTACGGAAGTTCTTCACTTCGATCGTTCGATTATCTCGTTGGATTGTGATCGCCTCTTTCAGCGTCCCGTGAAACTCGAAGTCGTTGAGTTGTGTCTTCGTAATCGTGGCGTATTGTACGCGATCTGACTTGACAACCTCCATGTACTCGTTGAACGTCAGAGGGAATTCCTGACGTTGTCCGTTGGACATGAGCATGCCAACCATGACGAGTGAAACGAGGATGCCGACCCAGATAAGGACGTTCCTGAGAACGCGGGATACCGTGAGATCGTTATCGTCTTCTGGGTCGCGCTTGGGGCGCTGCGGGCGTTGTTGATTTCCGTTCATGGGCGCATTGACGTGTGGCGAGGGTTTTTCATGCCGTGGGTTCTTCTGTGACCACCCAGATAGCATCGAGTTGTCGGCCATGGCCGGCATAGTCCATGCCGTACCCCACAACAAAGTCCGGCGCTATCTCGCGTCCGACATAGTCGATCGTAAGGGTATCCTTGTGGACAGAAGGTTTGCTGAGTAGGGCAGCAATAGTAATGCTCCTCGGCTGAAGTCCGCCAAGGTGTTTGATAAGGTCTCGGATCGTGGTTCCAGTATCGACGATGTCCTCAATGATGATCACATTGCGGTCCGTGACGTCAGCCAACAGGCCTTCGATGGCAGTGGTTCCCGCGCTGGTCATCGAATTGCCATAACTGGAGGCACGCGTAAACTCCACGATCACCGGCATGGAGAGCTGACGAATGAGGTCAGCGGCGAACACCATTGCTCCTTTGAGGATAACAAGGGCCGTCACTTCCTGACCTGCGAAATCATGATTGATCCGTTTGGCGATATCATGAACAAGTTCTTGGATCTCGTCTCTACGGATGTAGGGGCGAAATGTCCGGTCGTGCACGCGGATCTGATGGTCCGGGGAGATGATGGCGTTGTCGGTCATAGGGGAACAGATAGGATCAAAATGTCTGTCGTTGTGGACGTAATTCGTGTTCGTTCAGCTACGCGGATCCCGCAGACCCAAACGATGCCAGCATCATCACAGATCACCCGAATATGTCGGCGTTCAGCATGAGGAATACGGCTATTGGTTAACAGATCAGAAACCAATACTGTTCCGTTGAGCCCGAAGGGTTGGAACCTATCGCCGTTGCGCCATTCCCGCCAGATGAGTGGCCCTTGAAGCGACGACACGTCAATGTAGGCTACCGAACCATCCGCGCGAGGGTGCAGATCGCCGAGTGGACATCTCTGTACCGACAACATATACGTGCCTGCAACATACGTCCCGTCGCCGTCGATGGCAACTTCATGTGCGCCATTATCGTGTTCGAGAACGGATACTACGATCTGATCTCGTTCACGCAACGCCGTTCGATTCTCTGATAGGGAGGCCTCAGACCCTGCCTCTGCATTGAGCAGGGCTGTGAGTCTCGCAACATCTTCATGTGTACATGAGAGTGCCGATCGAAAGATCTCATGAACCAAACCGCGAGGGAGCCCCTTCATTGCCTCAACAACAAAGGAGGGGGCTTCTGCATGTTCGGTTATCATCACAGCAGGGCTGATCTCACGAACAACGCTGCGAACAACTACATCCGCATCACGAACAAGCTCGCTTGACCTGAGGATCCGTTCCGAAACTGATGGGCCAAAAACCTCGCGCAGTGCGGGCATGATCACCGATCGTACACGGTTTCGCAGGAAGCGCTGGTCGGCATTACTTTGATCTTCTCGCCATGCAAGCCCGGCCGATAACGCGGCATCGCGTACTTGTGCTCGAGAGATCGTAAGGAAGGGTCTGATAACGCGAACACCCGGGCCCAATGCCCGTTCCGGCGGGATCCCGCTCAGCCCCTGTGTGCCACTGGCTCGCGCCAGATTCATGAGCATCGTCTCGGCATTGTCATCCATCGTGTGGGCCGTAAGCACCACTGATGCGCTGCTCTCGTGTGCTACGCGAGTGAGGAACTGGTAGCGGAGCTCACGAGCGGCCCCTTCTATTCCAAGTCCCGATGAGCGGGCGTAGGATTCTACATCTAGACGTTGCGTGATGCAAGGAAGACCAAGGGAATCGGCGATGGAGACAACAAGACGTTCATCATCATCGCTCTCCACGCCTCGTAATCCATGATTGGCATGGGCAACAAGGCACGACAGGTTGTGGATCGAACGTGCTGTATTGATAGTGTGGAGTAGTGTTACGCTATCAATGCCGCCACTTACGGCAATGACCAGTTGTTCGCCAAGTGCCCCATGCCGTGCCAGTGCGGAGACCGCTTCGTTTAAAAGGACGTCAGGGATCATGGAGTGGCGTCTACCATCTCATCGAGCTCATCTGCATAGCGAAGCATACGTTCTTCCACCTCTGCATAGGTCTCGTACCGGACCACATCTTGTCGGCAAAGAGAGTTATTGCGGAGCCCCTTAAGATATCCGCCATAGTGTTTGCGAAACTCATGCACGGCACGTCGGGGAGACTTGTAGGTGAGTTCCAGACGCAGGTGTTCCAAACATGTGAGGATGCGTTCTCGCGACGACACAGGTGTATACGAACCCGTGGCCATGAATTCCTTGGCATGAGCGAACACGAAGGGATTTCCGATGGCTGCACGCCCGATCATCACCGCATCAGCTCCTGTTTCATCAAAGGCCCGCTTGACGTCTTCAGGTGTTTTGATATCCCCATTGACGATCACAGGAATGTTCACCACCTGTTTGATCTTCGGGATCCATGACCAATCGGCATCGCCATCATGACCCATATCACGGGTCCGACAGTGCACGGTGAGGGCAGCAGCTCCGGCATCTTCGATCATTTTTGCTACCTCAAGGATCACGATCGAATCCCGCGACCACCCAAGACGTGTCTTTACCGTCACGGGCATCTTTACGGCATCTACGATAGAACGCGTGAGTTTCTGCATCCCCGCGGGGTCCTTGAGAAGTGCGGCTCCGGCATTGCGAACCACAACATTCTTTACCCAGCAGCCAAAGTTGATGTCAATGAAATCCGGGCCGGACTCTTCCGCCCTGCGAGCGGCTTCAACCATGATATCCTCGTCACCTCCAAAGATCTGGATGGCTACCGGACGTTCTTCTTCGGCCAGACGCAACTTTTCCATCGATCTCCGGGCATCGCGCACCAGTCCGTCGCTCGAAATGAACTCGGTATAGACAATATCTGCCCCATACCGCTTACAGATCATGCGGAACGGAAGGTCTGTGACATCCTCCATGGGGGCAAGGACTATGCCCTTATCGACGGTAACGTGGCCTATTTGCATTGGGCAAAACTACGATAGGGAGGGGGCTGGGCAGTGCGCAGGGGGACAGAAAAACCACGTAATCGCACTCAACCCCTTGGAAACGCTGAAACTTCTGGGCATGTTAGCGGTCGGGATCATATACGGCAGACAGCATTGGGGATAGAAAAAAAATCCCTTGTTTTGTGTAAACAGCTTCTGTTCGTATACTCGCAGGTAACGCAAAACGAACATCAGCATTTGGTAATGCAAATGCGGGTATCGTTTGCGGACTTCAAACGGGGATATCTACTCTTACTCATCTAGGGATTTGGTCATGCGAAAACTGTGCCTTCTTGCGGCATTCGCCGTGTTTGCTGTGCAGGTGATGACAGCAGGTGGCGATAATACTCAGGCCGTTGAGCCCGGTATTGACACCATGCCACCTGTGTTGACCATGCAGTCGCTGCCTTGTGGCGTCCGCGAATTTACGGCAACGGAAACCCGGAACATTCCGGATCCTCCCCGCGCTACACCGAATGAACGCGATCAGGTTGAACGCGGGATCCAGTCGATCCGTCTTGCTCTCGACCCGCAAGCACAGAACATCAAGCTGACGCTCATCAACCCAACAACGTTCCCAAAAGATCCAAAGGTCACAAGCGCAACGTTCCAAGTTGCTCTGATCGATGCATCAAAGGGCGGTAGCTGCGTTGTTGAAGTCCGCGACTGGAACAACAACCTCACAACCCGTCAGATCACCATTGGTGCTGCTACTCCGACACTGTCGGCCGCTGCTATCAACGTTGGTCTTATCAATGTCGGTCAGAATGGTCAAGGAACGCTTACGGTTACAAACAACACCGGCGCTCCACTGGTCATCACATCGATCACACTCGCTAATGGCACACGTTTCGCAGTCACCGCTGGTGGTGGTTCCGTGACCATTCCTGCCGGCGGCACACACACGATCGCCTTCAGCTACACACCGATCATCGGTTCTGAAGCCGGCGATTCCGACGTACTCACAGTAGCA
>Ga0154020_10009676_pt1 | contig 11089 bp, 4 predicted proteins | sample Klosneuvirus_201_FD_109709 | JGI IMG/M metagenome (GOLD analysis project Ga0154020, IMG submission 109709) | Active sludge microbial communities from wastewater, Klosterneuburg, Austria - Klosneuvirus_20160825_MG | ecosystem: Engineered > WWTP > Aerobic digester > Activated sludge | place...
CACGCCCAAAAGATAAGCCACACCGGGATGCCACGGAACCTTTTTGGCGATCAGCCGAAGACGTCGAAGGTGTTGTTGTGCGATCGGGCGCAAGGCCGAAGAACACCGCAGATGCGCGGAGTAAGGACCCAATCGTTGCTGGTCTAACCAGATATCCGCCTCGATCACATCCGCAAGATCCCCACCTGACGGCTGTTTGCGTAAGGCGTAAAGCTCTGTTTGCAGCGCCTTACGCGGGGCTTTGAGCAGAACCGACAAATCATAAAAAGAGCGGATATGCTCGTAGCCTTGGCCTTTGAAGAGAGAAGGCTCTTGCGCTCGCCGAACATAAAACGCCCATCGCAGGCTCATATACAACGGCCTCCATTCGGAATGTTCCGCCAGATGCGCCAACAACGCTGTATTGATTTGGTTGCGCAAACTCAGCAAAACCATCTCGCAGCGATGTTTGTGACAATAGCCGTCCCATGCTTGGGGCGACAGCAGCGCTTCTTTGTAAGCTTGAGACCACGCCCAAAACCCCGGTGTAAGGGGATTTCCGTCATAAGCAACCTGCACGTGTCGATGCGAACGAAAAGAGATATACCCCGCCGTATAAAGATCCGTAAATAACCGCACTCGCAGCCCTTTGTGGCGTTCCAAGATATCCAAAGCTTCGACAGGTTCGCTCTCCATCGTCGGCGACAAACCCCACCGTGGACCGTTGCTCCACGCCTGTTGCCCCAAGATCATCACCGATACAGCAAATCCAACCACGACCAAGCGCCGAAGAATGGGGCGTTTGAGCAACGATAGCTGCGCTGCCAACAAGGGCCCCAAGATCAAAAAAGACAACCCCACAAAACGCAGATTGGAAAAGGTCAACAGCGCCCCAAGCGCCATGCACAACAACCACTGGCTTCGGCGACGTCGCTCAGGCAAAAACCACGTCGCCGCCAACAAAAACAGAACCCCCAACAAAAAATTGGCATACGGACTCGTCACCGAAAACGCTTCCCATTCGGGAGCCACCCACGGATCGGGGCGACTGGATATCTCGCGTTGAAACGTCCACAACACCGACCACAAGCGCCATCCGTAGGGGTTGATGCACACCACAAAGGGCAAGACAGGCAACACCCACCACCAAGCGCGCCACTGCGCGGCATACGCCGCAAACGCTGGATCGCGGGTGCGATACCACCACGGAACCCACAAGGCCCACACACCTACCGCCCCGAGCAGCGCTCCCCCCACCGTAAAACTACCGTGGATATTGGCCCACAACACAAACAACAACAAGACGGCCCACAAATGCCATCGTTTGGGCGGAATCGTGAGAAGCCAAAACAACACCAATACAAACAGATTTCCCAACGTATGTGGGCGCACACTCATCCGCACCACCAATACGGAATAAGCCCCCAGCCCAAAAACCAATGCCGTGATCCATCGATCTGCCCCCAGACGATGCGCGATCGAAAAGAACAGCACACACCACAAAAAAATCCACACCCCCCGCAAGATCCCCGCTCCTTGGTGTCCGAAGATCTCCCAGTACCACCGCAGCCCCATCCCAAAGAGCCACTCTTTGTCCAAAAACACGCTCCCTCCGGGCGTCGTAAACACAAAGGGGTTCTTTCCTCCTAAAGAACTCAAGCCGAGCTCCCACAAACGCTCACCTTTCGCGAGAAAAAACCAATAGTCCATCGTTGCAGGTGCTGTAAAAGTGCATGGGATCAAAGGAAAAAACGCCAAAAGGATCAGCCACCACCAACTCGAAAAAGCATCGCGTTGTCTCTCGCTTGCGTGTGCAAACTCCAACACCGACGGATCACGCATGCTTTGTCCCCTTCTTGTTTTGATCGCTCTCAAACAAATAAGGAGCGATCTCTTCGAGTGGCGCACGCAAACGCCGCGCATAATCCAAGCGGATCGCAACAAGATCGCGCTGGACACGAAAGAAATCACGCCCCGCGAGCTTTGAACCGCGTACATCCTCCCAAGCGTGGAGAGGAAACTCGATCACAGCCTGTTCAAGCGGCGGCAAGCCAAGTCGCTCCCCCAAAGCTTTTCGCCGCAACAACAGCTCGACGTCAAAGATCCAACGTGACAAAAACGGCTGCGCAAACAGCGTATGTAGCCACGGCGTCGCACGAAACAGTTTGGCCCCGCACTGCGTATCGTATACCGACAAATCTAACAGAATCGAAGCCACCATCGCAAAGCAACGGCCTAGATAATGGCGCATGGCTTGGCGGCGGATATCGCGCCCCAACATCAACGCCCGCGCAGCCGTCACCATCTCATACGTCGGCGAAGTCTTGAGCAGATCATAGAGCGAACCGATCTCCGTTAAGGGAGTCGCCAGATCAGCATCCCAAAATCCCACCACTTCGGGCTTTTTTGTCAAGGCGTGCAAGATCCCCGCACGAACCGCCCCCCCCTTCCCTTGATTTTTCTCCAGATCCAAAACCTCGCAACGGCCCGCAGGGGCTTGCGCTTCGATCGAGCGCAACACCCCCAACGTCCCATCCCGACTCCCATCGTTCACAAACAACAACGAAACACCCGTTGTTTGCGCCAAGTAAGACAAGAACGCGTCCACATCAAGGCGCTTTTCTTCGTTGTAGCAAGGAACCACCACGATGATCGCATCCATGCTATTTGCATAGTCCCGATTGGCAAGTCCAAGTGACGGAGGCGTCAAGCGCAGTACAGGTCGCGTTGTTGGTGCAGGTTGGACGACAAACGTTTCCTCCCGCAACATCGCATGCTTCAGTATTTGGAGAAATGATCTTGGTGCAATCGACAGCAAAAGCGCCTGTACAGCTAGGATTTTGCACATTGAGTTTCAACACGGATGTCTTTTGGAGCTGCGTACAAGCAGGTGGATCATTGCAGCGCTGAACGAAAACATCGGCAGTGCGGGGGAAACGGAAGCCCGTGAGATCAACCGTCACTTGCATCGTCGTGGCCGAGGTAACGGTGCCGGGCAGAGTGACCTTGTTGTCAAACACCACAAAGTCTCCCGTCACAAAGTTGCTTCCTGTGATCTGCAAGTTTTGAAACGCATTGCCTCGAAACGCAAAGGGCGGAGAGAGCGAGAGAACGACAGGCGGAGGGGGCGGATTGATCGTAAAGATCAGCTTGTTGCTCATCTCTCCTGTGGGATTGCGCACTTCAAAACTGTAGGCACCTGCGGGAAGACCGATGATATCGAACTTTCCACGGATGTACGTTGTGGAGTTGAACGCAGGTGTGTAACGCGAAGAGATATCGACGCCTTGGGGATTTTTGATGATCACCACCGAAGCCGGCGAGGAGCTAAACAACGATCCATACACATACAAACTGGCGATATCGCTCGCGCTTCCCGCCGTAATACTCGCAGGAGACAAGTAATCGGCAGTCGGCGGAGGCACAGGTTCGAGAACCAACGGATATTTGTTGCTTGTGCGTGTACCGTTGCGCACTTCGACAGGGTACGTTCCTGCGACCAACTGCGTTGCATCAAAACCGATCAGACGAAGTTCGGAGGTGGTCACATACTGCGTAGCTGCGGCTTTTCCGTCGACATACAGGATCGAGGTCAAAATAAAGTCCGAGCCTTTCACGATCATATCCGGCAAGACACGACCTCGCTGATGGACGTTTTTCTCGACGCCTGTGAGGGTGGGTACAAAAGACGAGACCACCGAGTACTTGAGCACAGGGGTTTGTTTGCCGTTACCATTCACGATCTTGATATCGATATCGCCCAACGAAGCGCCCGCAAAGTCGTAGAGATTCTTGGTTTTGATCTCTTCTTTGGACACAAACGTCGAATCCACCTTCACGTTGTTGATGAACAAGCTGTGATTGCTTGTAAAGTCGCGTCCTTTGAAGATCAGATCCACCTTATCTCGCACACGCGCAAACGACGGACTCACCGAAAAGATCGTCGGGCTTGGAGCTTCACCGACAAGGAATGAGATGGTTGCGCTGCGCGTATCGCAAGCGTTGGCGACCCAAAGTGGGTACGTCCCGGGCTGAAATCCCGATAGATCGAGCGTTGCCGTGAGATCGTAGCAATAGGGGGTTGTTCCCGAAGACGCATCGCACGTCGAGGACATGAGTTTTCCATCCAAATACACCGCAGCAGCGGTCGTAAACGTACCTGAAGGCGAACTCGACGGGTAAACCTCGATCGCAACGGTCGTATCCGCACGACCTGTTGCAGGACGGATATAGTTGATTACAGGGGTCACGATGGTGTTGCTTACCGTGAAATTCGCCTTTGCAGACTGCGCGCTCGGTCCGTTGTGGACAATCAAATCAAACGTGCCTGTCGCAAGATCGCCTTTTTTAACAGTCAAACAAATGCGGCGGTCGCTCTCGTACTTGACGGGATTGGTGGGGTCGGTCTGTCGGTAGGTTTTGGTTCCGATGGTGACGTAGGTACTTTTTGTAAAGTTGATCCCATCGATGCAAACAAGCTGATCGCAAGTGGTGCCTGTTCCTGACGGAGAGACCGAAGAGATCGAGGGCTGACGGTAAGAGATCGTCACCTTAAACGGCGCAGAAGACTTTCCGTTGTTGTTGACGATCACAGCGTCTTGATCGCCTTGTTGCCACTTGGAGGTGTCTGTCAAGTCGATATCGAGCGTCATCGCCGCGCTGCTAAACTGCCATGTCAACTTGCCGTAGGGACCGCCTGCTTGGGTGATTTCGATATTTCCGATCTTGAGTTTGGAACCTGCGGAACCGCCCACAGCTTGCTCAAAATTCTCTCCGAACACGCGAGCGCTTTCGACTTTTTCGCCCAGATACCAGTTGAAAGGCAGGATGCGTTCGAGTTTGGGCGGAGAGTCCGCGCCCGAAAAGGTCATGTCGAGCTTGTCGTCGGATTGTTGGCCGTCAGGGTTTCGCACAAACACCTTGTAATCGCCGAAAGGAAATTTTTTGTCGTCCGAAAGATCGAGTGCGGGCGAGGCTTGGAGGTTGGTACGTGCGACGCGCTTGGTGGGAATCTCGACAGCGGTTTTGTCGGGTAATTCGAGGATGATCTTGGCCCCGACTTCAAAGCTTTCACCGTAGATGTCGAAAGGACCGGGCTTTCTATCTCGAATAAAGTTGGGGACCAACACTGTCACAACGGGCTTGGGCGGGCGTGGTCCGATGGTGATCGGAAAGTCGGGAGAAGACTTGTTCACCGTCGTATTGCGCACTTTCAAGAAGTGTTTGCCCGGAACTTCGCCAGCAAAATCGATGGTAAATTCTAATTCGGTGGTGCTTAACACTTTGGCGGGTGGATTGACGGGCCGCAGGTCAAAGCTGACCTCGATCTGGCCGTCGATAAAATAACGCCCCTTCATGCGGAAGGTGATCTTGGCATTTTCAAAGCCTTGGGGGGGATCGATCGAAACGATCTCGGGGGCTGGAACTTCTTTGACCTCGAAAGGAACAGCAGGTTTCGAAAAGCGGTTGTTGGGGTTCCGAACGAAAATCTCCTTGGTTCCGGCGCTTTGCGTTCCAAGATCCAAGGTTGCTTTTAATTCACTGGCACTCACAAGTTGGGCAGGAAAGTATTGGTTTTGAATGCGAACTTCCGCACCTTGCACAAAGTCTGCGCCTTTGAGCGTCACTTCGACCTTGGCTCCTGCTAACCCTTCTTTGGGATCGATGCTGGTCAAGGACGGCGTTTTGTCGGCTCCTTCTTGGACGTTGACGGTCAAGGAGCTTGGATCGGATTCGAGCGCACGGCGGTCGATCACGACCAATTCGACGATGTAACGGCCTTCTTTGTCGGGTGTAAAGGAGGGCTTGTCCGTGGTGTCCGCCTCCAACTGAGAAGTCGATCCTGTCGGGCGGGTGGCGATCCGCCATCGGAAGGTCAACGGATCCCCGTCAGGATCGGAGCTTTTGGAGCCATCGAAGGTCACTTTTTGCATGGGCGGAACCAACAGATCCTCTCCTGCAATGGCGGTGGGTTTGGCGTTGGGCCCGTCGATCACGTTGACCTTTACGTCGCGTGGGGCGGAAGTATTTTTGTCGTCAGAAACCACCAAACGCAGCGTGTATTCTCCCGCGACATCGGGGGTAAACGTTGTTTGTCGTGCTGTGGGATCTGCGATCGCCGCTTTGCTCTTTTCGGGTTTGGCTTCGAGGGTCCATTTGAACGTCAACAGATCGTTTTCGGGGTCGCTACTGCGCCGTGCGTCCAACTCGACGGGCTCGTTGGTGTTGGGGGAACTTGGTGCAAAAAAGATCACTGCGGTGGGGGCTTGGTTTGGAGGAAGTGGTTTACTGCATTTTTTCCCACGACAAACCAACGCATCCGCTGTCTGATCGCAGTCTTCGGGGACATCGCAGGTGTCGCCCAGTTTGCCTTTTGGAGCCGTACAAAAAGTCAAAGTCAAGGCCAAAAAGCACAACCCAAGAAGGCGTGCAAGCCTTTGTTCTCGTAGCATAATTCCTCCCAACAGAAAAAACGATGGTGCGGGGTCAAAAACCATAACATCTCACCCAAACATGCCAAACAACGGTCATCGTGCGCTTTTGCGCTCGCTCCGTCAACGTGTAGACGCTTCGACCCCCCAAAAACAACCGCACTATACCACCTCCCAAAATTTTTCCAAGCCCTTGCTTGGCCGAATCTTTGCCGTCACATCTGCGGATAGCGCATGACACACCACTCCACTAAGAGGTGTAGCAAGTGTGTACCATAGTTTTCAAGTCACATCTGCGGATAGCGCATGACACACCACTCCACTTCAAGCAAAAAAGCCTAGAAGCGAACACGGCCTCTCTGTTAGAATCCGCACACAACGAAACGTCTCTCTTCGCGCCAACACTCCAGCGAACAGCACACGGCTTGAGATCGGCGCAACCTTACACAATAAAGGACGAGTCAGTGAAAAGATATCTCGGAACCATCGGCTTGTGGTTGATGTTTGGCGCTGTCTTGATCGGTGGAGTCTTGAGGCCCGTCAGGCAGGTCGCACCGAAAGAAGTGCAGAAGATCTTGCGTGTCGGCTTGGTGCTGTCGGTAGGTGGGCGAGGAGACCAATCCTTCAATGACTCCGCCTATGAAGGTTTGATGGAAGCGCAACGCTTATTTCGTGGGGTACAAGTCCGATATTCGGAACCTCGCGAAAATGCAGCAGCGAGGCACGACATCGAAAACTTCGCCAAACAAGGCTTTGATCTGATCATCGGCGTCGGATTTTTGATGGCTCGTGCAGTCGAAGATATCGCGACCCAATACCCACGCCAACGCTTCGCGATCATCGATTCGGTGGTGAGGCGCCCCAACGTGGCCTCTTTGGTGTTCCAAGAACACGAAGGCTCCTATCTTGCGGGTATGTTGGCTGCGCTAGCCACCCAAACAGGCCGCGTCGCCTTTCTCGGCGGCATGGATGTTCCGCTGATCCGCAAGTTCGGAGCGGGCTTTCGCCAAGGGGTGTTGGAGACTCGCCCCAACACCCCCGTGATGATCGGCTATGTCAGCGCCTCTCCCAAAGGCTTCCATGATCCCGATGGCGGGGAAAAGATCGCGACCACTTTTTTTGGCAAAGGAGCCGATATCATCTTCCACGCAGCCGGTTCTTCGGGACATGGCGCGATCAAAGCCGCACGAACATGGAACAAGCAGCAAACGAACCCGCTCAAAAAACGCTACATTATCGGGGTGGATGGAAACCAAGACGCGCTCGCTCCCGGCTCGGTCTTGACCTCCATGGTCAAGCGCGTCAACGTCGCAGTCTTCGAGATCATCAAGCTACTATTGCTCCAACGCTTCGAGGGACGAGTGTTCCGTTATGGCCTTGCAGAGGGCGGTGTAGACGTCACCGATGCGCGTTTTGCACGCGATCGTCTGCCCAAAGACTTTATGAGCCTTCTCCAAAAACAGCGACTTGCGATCATCCAAGGCAAGATCCACGTCTCACCGACGTTTCCTGAGACCACCACCTCACAACCCACCGCGATCCACAAATCCACCAAAACGCCCTAACGATCGAATCATTCGACTGTTGAGGATCCAACACCCCCACGCCCTCACAACCGCCGATCACGCAAAGGAGCGCTCCAGATGCCCAACCCAACCCCTCTTACCGAACAATCCCGCTCTTCGGCTGCTTCGCTCTCTTCGTCTGTGTTGCTGGGGCTTCATCAGATCACCTGCCGATTCCCCAACGGCTTCGTCGCCAACCAATCCATCGACCTACACATTCAAAAAGGTAGTGTACACGCCCTCTTAGGAGAAAATGGCGCAGGAAAATCCACCTTAATGAAGATCGCCTTCGGGATGCTTCAACCCACCCAAGGCTTCCTCTCATGGAAAGGCCAGCCGATCACCTTTCGCTCAGCCGCCGATGCAAAAGCCTGTGGCGTCGGTATGGTTCATCAACACTTTATGTTGGTTCCCACCTTGCGTGTCTGGGAAAATCTCGTACTCGGACAAGAAACCTTCGCTTTTGGGTGGCTTACCCCACAGCGTGCTCGCCACAAGATCCAACAACTCGCCGCTCGCTACGGGATGGAGATCGATGTGGACGCGTACGCAGGCGACCTCTCTGTCGGTCAACAACAACGCGTCGAGATCCTCAAAGCCCTCTACCGCCAGATCGATCTCTTGATCCTTGACGAACCCACCGCTGTCCTCACACCCCAAGAGATCGACACCTTGTTTGCGAGTCTCCGCCAACTCGTTTCAGACGGACTCACCATCCTTTTTATCTCCCATAAACTCCGCGAGGTTCGCGCTCTCGCCGACACCGTCAGCGTCCTACGACGCGGGCAAAAAGTGGACGAAGGCTCCATCGCCGAGATGGACGACGAACGCATCACTCGCGCCATGATCGGTCGCATCCCCTCCCCTCCCCAAAAAACACCCCGCACTGCAGCCCTCCCTGTCTTCGAGATCCGCGATATCTCCGTTCCAAGAACCCCATCACAGCAGGCGATCCGCGACCTATCTCTTACCATCCACGCAGGCGAGATCGTCGGCATCGCAGGCGTCGAAGGAAACGGCCAACACGAATTGATCGAGGCCATCGTCGGCTTGCGCCCCCTCAGCGCAGGTTCCTTGTATCTCGCGCCTTCCGACATCTTGACATCTAACGCTCATTCTTCCCTATTATCCGAATCTTTGGCATCTAGCACCCATTCCTCCCTTCCATCCGACACTTCGAGATCTAGCGCCCATTCATCCCCTCCATCCAACATTTCAACACCCAACACCCATTCTTCCCTATCATCCGACACTTCGACACCTAACACCCATTCCGCCCGTCCACCCGAGACTTCCGCCCACGCTTTTCGAGATGCCACGCCTTCCGCCACTTCCGCACGCGCCCCCTTCCACACGCTATCTACAACACAGCGATTGGCCGCAGGGATGGCTTATGTCCCCGAAGATCGGCAACATCACGGTGTTGTCATGGATCACACGATCCAAGAAAATCTGCTGCTTGGAAGACAACTCGAAGCCGCCTTCTTGCACCGAGGTTTTTGGCTTGCACACGAATCTATTCAACAACACGCCCAAGCGCAGATCGCGCATTTCCAGATCCATCCGCCCGATCCATCGGCCACACTGCGTAGCCTCTCAGGAGGCAACCAGCAAAAAGTCCTGATGGCCCGCGAAACCACGCGACCTGCGCACTTTTTCTTGATCGCCCACCCAACACGCGGTGTGGACGTCGGAGCCATCGAGATCATCCACGACGTCTTGCTTCAACTCCGAGCAAAGGGTGCTGCGATCCTGCTGATATCTTCCGAACTGCCCGAACTGCTCGCACTTTGTGATCGCATCCTTGTCCTCTACAACGGCGTTTCCATGGGACTCCATCACGCCCATGAAACCAACGAACAAGACCTCGGACGACAAATGCTTGGCCTATCACAAGAGCAAGAGCCCTCTGCCGCGTCTCCCTCGAAAGATCCTCCCTAAACAGCCGCATCGACTTTCTTGCCAAGCCCAGATCACAGCGTTAGGTTTGCCGTGCTTGATCCCCACCGCTCTTCCAAGGCCCGTTGCGATCCACTCGGACGGCCCAAACAACAGCCTCCAACGCACCGCATCAGGGGATCGATTGATTTCAGATGTATTGCTTTTGGGAACGGGACAAAAGGAGATGCCTATGTCAGAAAAAGACCTATATAAGATCCTTGGTGTCGCAAAAAACGCCAGCCAAGACGAAATAAAAACGGCCTACAAAAAGCTTGCCATGAAGTACCACCCTGATCGCAATCCTGACGATCCCAAAGCCGCCGAAGAACGCTTTAAAGAGATCGCCGTAGCCCACGAAGTCCTCGGTGATGCCGATAAACGTAAGCTTTACGACGAATTTGGGACAGCGGCTTTACGGGCCGGCTTTGACGCAGAAAAAGCACGTGCGTACCGTTGGGGCGGTCAAAGCGGTGGTTTTGGTGGGGCTGATGCTGGGTTTGATATCGGATCGCTGTTCGAGCAGTTCTTTGGCGGAGGGGGGCGTGGCGCGAACCCTTTTGGTTCTATCTTTAGCGGCATGGGTGGCATGGGAAACGATGCGTTTGGAGGCCGTACACAAGGCCCTCGCCCGTCCACAGGCGGCGATGTAGAAGCCACCCTCGAACTTGATTTCACAGAAGCCATCCAAGGCACCACACGCGAGATCCGCCATCCAAGCGGCACAGGCACACTCAAAGTCAATATCCCCTCGGGCGTCAAAGAAGGCGGGCGGATCCGCCTGCGTGGAAAAGGCCAAGCGGGACGCAACGGCGGCCCTGCGGGCGATCTGCTCTTGATCCCCAAGATCCGCAAACATCCGTTCTTTTCGCGAGAAGAAGACGATATCTTTTTGGAGCTTCCGATCACGTTGAAAGAAGCCTATCTTGGCGCACAGATCGAGATCCCCACCCCCGACGGTGGCGCTCTCCAACTCAAGATCCCACCGAACAGCCAAACAGGACAAAAGCTACGCCTGCGCGGAAAAGGCGTACCCAAGGGCAAAAACGACGGAGCAGGCGATCTCTTCGTGGTGCTCAAAGTGCTGGTCCCCAAAAAACAAGACGAGCGCCTCAAAGACTTGATCCTTGCGATGGATGACTTCTACGAAGGCGACCCTCGCGCAGAACTCCACAA
>Ga0154020_10009677_pt1 | contig 11089 bp, 9 predicted proteins | sample Klosneuvirus_201_FD_109709 | JGI IMG/M metagenome (GOLD analysis project Ga0154020, IMG submission 109709) | Active sludge microbial communities from wastewater, Klosterneuburg, Austria - Klosneuvirus_20160825_MG | ecosystem: Engineered > WWTP > Aerobic digester > Activated sludge | place...
AGCGCCGAGGACGTGAAGTTCACCTTCGACCAGGTCCTCGACCTCGCCTCGGGTTCGCGTCTGCGCTCCGACTTCGCCGCCATCGAGCGCGTCGTGGTCAACGATTCGCTCACCGTGACGTTCGACTTCCACGCGCCGTTTGCCCCCTTTCTCACGCTGCTGGGCTACAACGCAGGCATCATCCCCAAGCACCTGCTGCAGGGCGCCCCGCTGACCGACGCCACGGACTTCAACCGCCGCCAGCCGGTCGGCACCGGGCCGTTCATGGTGACCGACGTGACCCCGGGCGCCTCGGTCACGCTCGCGCGTTACCCGCGCTACCACGGTCCCGCGCCCAAGCTCGATCGCATCGTCTTCAAGGTCGTCCCCGACCTCAACGCCCAGGTCGCCCAGCTGCGCGCGGGCGAGCTGGACATCATCACGCTCGAGCCAGGCAACCTCGCCAGTGTCCAGGGCGTGCCAGGCGTCGTGGTGCTGCAGGTTCCCGTGGTGCAACACTACTACGTCGGGCTCAACGTGCAGCGACCGGCCTTTCGGAGCGCCGCGGTGCGCCGCGCGTTAGGCATGGCGGTCAACCGACAGGCCATCATCGATGGCGTGCTGCGCGGCTACGCCGACCTGCCGCGCGGGACCATCCCCGTGGCGCTGGCGGACTACTACGCCGCCGACCTCGCCCCGACCCCCTACGCCCCCGACTCGACGCTCGCCATCCTCGCGCAGGCCGGCTGGCATCGAGGCGAGGGCGGCCTGCTGCGCGACGCGAGCGGCGCGCCGTTCGCCTTCGAGCTCCTGCTCGACAAGGGCAATCCCACCCGTGAACAGGCCGCCCTGTCGGTGCAGCAGGACCTGCGCCGCATCGGGATCACCGTGTCGCTTCGCACCATGGAGTTCGCCGCGCTCGTGCGCGACCGGGTGCTCCCCGGTACCTTCGACGCGACGTTGATCTGGTGGACCACTCCGCCCGATCCCGACCAGTATGCGTTCTATCATACCGGGCAGGACAACAACAACGTGCGCTGGTCCAACCCGGTCGCCGACTCGCTGCTCGCGCTTGGGCGCGCCACCCTCGACGTGAAGCGTCGTCAGGCGATCTATCATGAGTTCCAGCGCCTCGAGCTGGCCGATCCACCGGTGATGGTCCTCTTCTACCCGCGCGAAATCCAGGCGGTCTCCAGCCGTCTCGTCGGCTTCCCGGCGCTCGGCATCCGCGACGCGCTGCGCCACAGCGAGCGCTTCGCGCTGCGCGTGCGCTGAGGCGCCGCCGCATGGCCGGGTTCCTCCTGCGAAGGCTCGGGCACGCGTTCCTCGTCATGCTAGTGGTCTGTACGGTGACGTTCGGCATCGTGCACGCCGCCCCGGGCGGCCCCTCGCTCCTGGCCGATCCCAAGTTGAGCATTGCCGAGCGCGCGGCGATCGCCGAGCGGCTCGGCATCGACCGCCCCATGCCGGAACAGTACGTGCGCTGGCTGGTGCGCGTGGCGCGCGGCGACCTCGGACACTCGTTCCTGTATGAGACCAGCACCGTGTCGACGATCATGGCGCGCCTCCCCGCAACGTTGTTGCTGGCGGGAACGGCGCTGCTGCTGACCATCGTCGTGGCCGTGCCGGTCGCCGCGCGCTGCGCCGATCGCCCCGGCGGCTGGCTCGACCGGATCGCCAGCGCGGTGGCACTCGGGGCGATCTCGGTCCCAGTCTTCTGGCTCGGCATCCTCGCCATCCTCGCCTTTGCCGTGCACGCCGGCGTCCTGCCGGCGGGCGGTTCAGCGACCGCCGGCGGCGACTTCTCGCTGCTCGATCGCCTGCGCCATCTCGTGCTCCCTGCCATCGTGCTCGCTTCGGCAGGGACGGCGGAGCTCTTTCGCTACACGCGCGAAAGCGCGGCGATCCAGCGGACCCGCCCGTTCGTTCGCACCGCACGCGCCAAGGGAGTGCCGGAGTCGGCGGTGCGGTGGCGACATGCCATGCGCAACGCGTACATCCCGGTGGTGACGGTCATCGGGCTGCAGCTCCCACGACTCGTGGGCGGCGCGGCCATCACCGAGACGGTCTTCTCGTGGCCCGGAATGGGGCGCCTGGGGATCGAGGCGGCGCTCGCGCGCGACTACCCGCTCATCATGGGGATCACGCTGCTGGTATCGGTCGGGGTGCTGCTCGCGTCACTCCTGGTCGACCTCGCGTATGTCGCGCTCGATCCGCGCGTCCGGCCGGACGCATGACGCAATCGCGCACGCCGCGATGACGCGTGGCGATGTGCCACCTCGGCCGGTGCCACCTCGGCCGGTGACGCCTGCGCCGGTGACGCCTGCGCCGGTGACGCCTGCGCCGGCAATGCACGGGCCCGCGCGCATGAACCCACGCCATCGATTGCAGCTGGCCGGCGGGCTGTTGGCACTGCTAGTGGTGTCGGCGGTCGTCGGACCGTTGCTGTACGCCGTGGACCCGGACGTGCTCGACTTCGCCCGTGCCGCGGCGCCGCCCGGCACGGGGCACCCGCTGGGGACCGACGAGAACGGGCGCGACGTGCTCGCCCGCCTGCTGGTCGGCGGGCGCGTCTCGCTCGCCACCGGCGCGGCCGCCATGCTGCTGGCGGTCTGCCTCGGGACCGCCACCGGCGCCCTGGCCGCCCTGTCGGGTCGCCGCGTCGACGCCCTGCTCATGCGCCTCACCGACGCGGCGCTGGCGGTCCCCACGATCTTCATTGTCATCACCGTCGTCACCTTCTTCGGCCCCTCGGTCCCCACGCTGATCGTCACGATCGGCGCCACCTCGTGGATGGGACTCGCCCGCCTCGTGCGCGGCGAACTGCTCGCCCTGCGCGAGCAGAGCTTCGTCGAGGGGGCCATCGCCCTCGGCGCCCCGCCACTCGAACGCGCCCGGCGTCACCTGCTCCCGCACCTGTGGCCGACCATCCTCGTGAATGCCACGTTAGGCATGGGCAGCGCGCTGCTCATCGAGTCGGCGCTCAGCTTCCTCGGACTTGGCGTGCAGCCACCGGCCGCCAGCTGGGGCAACATGCTGAGCGGCTCCCAGTCCTCGCTGTACACCGCCCCATGGCTCGCCGTCTTTCCCGGTGCCATGATCCTGCTTGCCGTCGTATCCATCAACCTCCTGGGTGACGCGCTCCGCGACACCCTGCACCCGGCAGAATAGAGACCTCATCATGCTCCCGACGCCCCCCCGCTTCGCGGCACGACTCGCCTCTGCCATGGCGATGACGGCCTGCGCCTGCGCCGCTGGTGCCGTGCTTCCCGTCGCGCGCGTCCAGGCGCAGCGCGCCGCGCCGGCGCCGTTCATCCTCGAGGAGGCGACGCTCGCCGACCTGCGCGGCGCCATGCAAGCCGGCTCCTTGAGCTGTCGCCAGCTTGTACAAGGATACCTGCGACGCATCGAGGCCTACGACCACAACGGCCCGGCCATCAACGCGCTCATCGTCGTCAATCCGGCAGCCCTCGCGACCGCCGACTCACTCGACCGGCGCTACGCGCGCGACGGGTTCATCGGCCCGCTGCACTGCGTCCCGACCATCGTGAAGGACAACTTCGAGACCTTCGACCTCCCCACCACTGCGGGCTCGCTGGCCCTCAAGGGGTGGCAGCCGAATCGCGACGCCTTTCAGGTGCAGCGTTTGCGGGCCGCCGGGGCGATCGTCCTCGCCAAGTCCAACATGGCCGAGCTGGCGTTCTCGCCGAACGAGACGGTGAGCTCGATCCTCGCCGGTTACACCAAGAATCCGTACGCCCTCGATCGTGTCACGGCCGGATCCAGCGGGGGAACGGCGGCGGCCGTGGCCGCGTCGTTCGGCGCGGTGGGGCTCGGGAGCGACACGGGCAACTCCATCCGCGGCCCCTCGGCCCACCAGGCGCTGGTCGGGATCCGGTCGACCATGGGACTCACCAGCCGCAACGGGGTCGTGCCGCTGTTCGATTCGCAGGACATCGCCGGCCCCATGGGGCGCACGGTGGCCGACGTCGTCGCCGTCTTCCAGGTGATCGCCGGAGAGGATCCCGGCGATCCGGTCACCGCTGCCGCCCGCGCGCACCCGATCCCGACATACGCCGATTCCCTCCGCCTCGACGGGGTGCGCGGGGCGCGCATCGGCGTGCTGCGCGTCGCCTATGAGTCGGCATCGCTCGACCCGGAGGTCAACGCGGTCTTCCGGCGCGCACTCGACGACCTCGCGCGCCTGGGCGCCGTCATCATCGACCCGGTGGCCATTCCGGCGCTGGACTCACTGCGCCGACTGCAGAGCGGCGCGTGTTCCCCGTTCCGGCACGACTTCGAGGCGTACCTGACCCGCGTCGCCGACTCGAAGCCGCCGATTCGAACGGTCGCCGAGATCCTGTCGTCGGGGCGATACCATCCCTCGCTGCAGGCGCGCCTGGAATCGTCGCAACGCGTGACCGAATCGCCGGAGCAGAGCCCCGGATGTCGAGCCCGTGAGTCATACCGCGCCGGGCTGCGGGTCGCGCTCCGTCAGCTCATGGACTCATTGCGCCTCGATGCCGTCGCGTATCCCACGTGGAGCAATCCGCCGCGCCTCATCGGCGACCTCAACTCCCCCGGCGGCGACAACTCGCAGGTCTTCTCTCCCGGCACGGGCTTTCCGGCCATCACCGTCCCCATGGGCTACACGCGTGGGCAGCTCCCCGCCGGCCTGCAACTGCTGGCGCGCCCATTTGCCGAAGGAACGCTCTTCAGGCTCGCCTACGGCTACGAGCAAGGCACCCGGCACCGGCGACCACCGGCCTCGGTTCCACCGCTCCGCTAGCTCGGGCCGCGGCCCATATTTGCACACATGCCCATCGTCCCGCTTCACGGTCACGACGCGCTGAGGGCGCGACTCTCAGATGCACGAGCCCGCGGGCTCCTTCCGCAGAGCCTCCTGCTTCATGGACAAGGGGGGGTCGGGAAGCAGCGCCTCGCCCTGTGGCTCGCGCAGGCCATGCTCTGTGAACACGAGACCGCGCCCTGCGGCCGCTGTGGGCAGTGCCGCTATTCCGCCGTGCTGACCCACCCCGATCTCGTGTGGGTCATTCCGCGACCGAAGCTGAAGGACTCGGACCCGTCGCTCGACGACATCAAGCTCGACCTGCAGCAAGCGGTCCAGGATCGGATGAAGGCCAGCGGCCTGTACGCTCCCCCCGTCGGCTCCGACGCGATCTTCGTCGCCACGACGCGGCTCCTCGTGCAGATGGCCTCGGTCACGCCCGCCATGGCTCGGCGCAAGGTCTTCATCGTCGGCGAGGCCGATCGAATGTCGCCCCCGCAGGAGAACGCCGAGGCCCCGGCGGCCAACGCATTCCTCAAGCTGTTGGAGGAGCCGCCGGCCAACACAAACATCATCCTGACCAGCAGCGCGCCCGGCGCCCTCCTGCCGACGATCCGATCGCGGGTCGTGGCGCTGCGCGTCGCCCCGATCGGCGAGTCGGCGATGCGGAGCTGGCTCGGGGAAGCGTCGGTGGTGGAAGCGCTCGGGCGGCTGAATCTCCCGAGCAGCCTGGACGAGCGCGTGCGACTCGCCGGCGGCGCCCCCGGTCGGTTGCTCGCCTCGCAGGAAACCAGCGCCGCGGCCGAAGCGGCGAAGCGCCTGCTCGACGTCGCCCTGTCCGGCGACCGCGGCAAGGCGCTCCGACTCGCCATGGCGCAAGGGTCCGCCGGCGCCAGGGGCGCGTTCACCGACGTACTCGAGGCGCTCACTGTGGCGCTGCACCAGCGCACACGCGAAGCCGTGGCGGCCGACGACGAACGCGCGGCGCGCAACGCCGCCCGCGCCGCAGCCCTGGTCGAGGAATCCAAACTGATGGCCGGGGGCAACGTGAACCCCCAACTGATCACAGCGAACCTGCTCGCCACCCTGAGCCACGCACTCCGCGCCTAGCGCGCCGCGCTGGCCCTCGACGGTCCGACCGGATCCCACTTTCCTCGCTACTCATGTCCGATTTATCGCACGTAGACGCCGCGGGCCGAGCCCGGATGGTCGACATCAGCGGGAAGGATTCGACGGTCCGAATGGCCCGGGCGCAGGGAAATATCGTCATGAAGGCAGAAACTTTTGCTTCCATTCGCGATAATCAGCTGGCCAAGGGCGACGTGCTGACGGTGGCAAAACTGGCCGGAATCATGGGCGCCAAGCGGACCTCGGATCTGGTACCGCTGTGCCATCCGATCGCCCTGTCGGACATCGACTTGCGGCTCTGGCTGGACGAATCGCTTCCCGGAGTGTGGGTCGAGGCGACGGCGAGAACGACCGGAAAAACGGGGGTCGAGATGGAGGCCATAATGGGCGTAAGTGTGAGCTTGGTCACACTTTACGATATGGCCAAGGGGGTGGATAAGGGGATGGTGATCGGTCAGATTTGTCTCGTCGAGAAGCGCGGCGGGAAAAGCGGGGACTGGGAACGTGGGTAATGGACTTCCGCCGCATCACGCAGGCTTCGACGCCTTTCCGGTTCGCCCGGGTTAGGGACGTCGACCGAAAATAGAGGAAGTCATCATATATGAAGGATCTCAGTAACACGTATGTGCACCGCGGCGACGCGGCGCGACGAAAGCGGAGGATTCAGGGAGTGTTCATGCTGGCGGGGGTACTTGCCGCCGGTACCATGGCCGCCCGGAACTGGGAGCCGACCGAAGCGACCGCGACTCCCCTTCGGCACACCTTGGCTGAGCGAGCCGAGGTCCAGCGACTCCAGGGTCAGATCGAGAAGGCGCGCGGCGACCTGCGACTCGCGTCGGTCCAGCTGGAACGCTGGAACCGCATCTTTCACTACTCCAAGAAGTTCAAGATCCCAGCCGATCTGGCCGGGGCGATCTACGACGCCTCCGTGGACGAGAAGATCGACCCCGATCTCGCGTTCCCGCTGGTGAAGCTGGAAAGCCAGTTCAAGCAGACGGCGCGCAGCAGTGTGGGGGCGATCGGCCTGACCCAATTGATGCTGCCCACGGCCAGGTTCTACGACGCCACGCTCACCCGTGAGCGTCTGTACGACCGAGACACCAACCTGCACATCGGTTTCCGCTACCTGCGGGACCTGATCCGGGAGCAGCGCGGCGACATCCAGATGGCGCTGCTGGCCTACAATCGCGGCCCGGCCGCGGTCGAAGTCGCCAAGGCGCTCGACCTCGACGCCTCCAACGGATACGACCGGATCATCTTGAAGGGGTATCGCGGGACGGGGATCATCGAGTAACCGCCTGTTGAGCTCAGCGGGCAGTTCCTGCAGCTCCAGGCAAAACGATCGGGCGGTCGTCTTCACGTTGAAGGCGACCGCCCTTTGCATGATGCGGTGTCGAGGTCTGCCCGCGTTCAGCCCGCCGGGCCCGGAGTCGCCTACCGGCGCCCGTACTCCGGGACACAGGCAGGCGTGCTCACGACGTTTTGGCGGTGACCTTCTTGGCGGCGGATGTCCGGGCGGGTGCGGACTTCGCAGGCGTTGCCTTGGTCGTGGCCTTGCCCGCCGTCGGCTTCTTCGTTGTGGCCTTGGCGGCCGACGCCTTCTTTGCCGACGCCTTCTTTGCCGACGCCTTCTTTGCCGACGCCTTCTTCACCGTCGCTTGCTTCGTCTTCACTGACGAAGAACGCTTGGTGGTTGCCTTGGCGCTGGCGCCGCCGACGATGATCGTCTGGCCCGGGTAGATGACGTTCCGCTTGAAGCTGTTCAAGCGCACGAGCGAGGAGACACTCGTCCCGTACCGCTTCGCAATGCCGCCCAGCGTCTCACCGCGCCGCACCACGTGCGTGCGGCGGCCGGCGCTCCCGCTGGAGGCCGAGGTGCCATATCGCTCGATCGACGGGTCGGGGACGTCAAGCGCCCCCTCCACCACTGCCGCCGTGGGAATAAGCAGCGTCTGGGCGCTCGTCAGCCTCCCCTTCCGCGCCGCCAGCTTGCGATTGTACCACTCGACGTGCCGAGCCGTGACGTCGTAGCGCTTGGCGATGCTGGCCACCGACTCGTTCTTCTTGGACTTGACGCGCAGGAACGGCTGTCGGTCGATCGAGTCGAGGGCGGCGAAGCTGGAGTCGAAGCCCACCGAGAGGCCCACCGGGACGCGCAGGGTGACCGCGGCATCCGGCGGGGTCACCCCGCGCAGGATCTGTCCGTTCAGCCCCTTGATGTCTTGCACGGTGGCCCCGGTCGCCTTGGCGACGGCGGCCAGGGGGGTCGAGGGAGGGACGACGACGGTGTCGTAGGCGAACTGGGCGACGGAATCGACCGTCAGGCCATAGCGCGACGGGGCCTTCCCCAGCAGGGCGGCGGCGATGAGCTGCGGAACGTAGTTCTTGGTCTCCGCCCGAAGGTAGTCCTGCTCGGCGAGGGCGAAAAAGCAGTCCTCCCCCGACACGTCTTCCAGCTGGTTGTCGAACTTCTTGAGCCCGCGCGACACCCGGCCGGGGCCGCCGTTGTATGCGGCGGCCGCGAGGTACGCCGACCCGAACTGCCCCTGCAGGTCCCGAATGAAGCGCGCGGCGGCCGCGGTGGACTTCACCACATCACGGCGTTCGTCGACCCACCAGTCCACGCGCAGCCCTACCCCGCGGGCCGTCGTGCTCATGAACTGCCACATCCCCACGGCTGCAGCGCGTGAGTAGGCATGGGGATCGTAGCCACTCTCGACGAGGGCGAGGAAGTACATGTCCTCCGGAACGCCGGCAGCGCGAAATGTCTCGCGAATCATCGGCTCGTACTGTTTGCCGCGCTGCAAGCGCTCCACAAACCGGACGCGTGACGACCCGAGGAACAGGTCGACGTAGTGCGCGACCTTGCTCTGGGTCACGTAGGAGTCCACGTCGATGTCCCACGTGGTCTCCTCATCGTCGCTGAGGCCAGAGGTGGAATCGACGTCGACGAGGCGATTGGCGGCATACCCGCGCACGACCGAATCGGGGACGTCGAAGAGGGCGCTGACCTGCTCGATCGCCGCGCCGAGCGCGTCGGAGACCGAGTCGGGAACCACGGCGTTCGCGAGCGCGGGAGGCGCATCGGCGGCTGGCGTCGTGGCACCGACGGTAGTAGCGGACGATGGGTCAGCGGCGAGCTGGGGCCCTGGGACAGCAGGACGAATGGCCGATGCGCAGGCGGTCAGCGCGGGAAGGGCCAATGTCGTCGCGAGAGCACGGACGCGGGCGAGGAGTCGAATACCTACCTCCAGCGGAGCGTGAACAAGGACGTCGCAATGTGCCACGCGGTCCCGGGAATGGGAACCTCGTACCCGATTCCCATGCGAGTGTTGCCCCCTCGGGTGTTAACGACGGCTGTCGAGCGGCGGCGCCGCGGCGAGGGCCTGCGAGGCCGCCCCTCGGCTCGACGCGCCTGACGAGTGCGGTCGAAGTCAGCGCGTGGCGATCGCGTTGCCGAGCAGCCGGTTCGTCGCCTGCAACGTCGCGATCACGGTCCCGCGCAGCACATCGTCATCGGCGAGATGGCAGCCCAGGAGGCGGCGCTCCGGCTCGCGTCCCGCCGAATCGATGCACAGGATGCTCACGATCACCACGTTGGCGTCGAACGCCCGCATCTGCTTGACTCCAAGCAGGTCGAAGCGAAGCGATCCATGGCTGAACTGCTCGATGGCTCGCAGCGTCGCCTCGGCGGCCAGGCGCACATCTCCGAGCGGGGTGGCGATCCCCTCGGCTCGCCCCACCACCGCATCGCCCGGCTGATACTCCAGCTCCACCTCGGCACAGCAACGGGCCGTCGGGCTTCGCTGAAAGGAGAATCGCGTGAAGCGCAGGCGCTCCCGACGCCCTCCCGCAGAGGAGGAGCCGTCGGACAGCGAGGCGAGGGCAAGGTGAAGGATCGAATCGTCCACGAGGAAACTCATCCGGCGCCATAGTCGGGGAACAGCGTCACCGGCGAACGGTGCCTTATGACACGACCGAGGATGGTGCAAGGCAACAAGTGGCGCATTGCGTGCGCGGCGGCCGAATCGGATCTTCCTCCGATGCCTCTCTCCCGCGCTCGCACCGCTCTCGCCCCGATCCTCCTCGCCCTCGAACTGAGCGCGGCCGGCGCCCTGTCGGCCCAGCCTGCGATGGACGCGCTGCGCGACCGCATCGCCGAGCGGGCCTCGCGACAACCAGGGGCGCTGGTCGGCGTCTACTACCATGACATGGCGAGTGCTGACGGCCTGACCCTGAACGCCGATTCGGTCTTCCACGCCGCCAGCACCATGAAGGTCCCCGTGATGATCGAGTACTTTCGCGGGATCGACAGCGGACGGTTCGCACCGGGGCAACAGATTCAGCTCACCAACCGATTCGCATCCATCGTCGACGGATCTCCCTACCAACTCGATGCGGCGGACGATTCCGACTCCGCACTCTACGCGCGTGTCGGCGGATCGATCGCCGTCCAGGAGCTGGTCGAGCGGATGATCACGCGCTCCAGCAACCTGGCCACGAACGCCGTCATCGCGCTGGTCGATGCCAGGCGGGCCCAGGCCACCGCCCGCGCGCTGGGCGCGACGGACATGGTCGTGCTGCGGGGGGTCGAGGACAATCTTGCGTTCCGCGCTGGGCTGAACAACACGACATCGGCGCGTGACCTCGGGGCGCTGTTCCGGGCGCTCGCGCGAGGGACGGCGGCGGCGCCAGCCTCCACGCGCGCCATGCTCGATATGCTCCAGCGGCAGGAATTCAACGACGAGATCCCGGCGGGACTCCCTCCGGGTACGCCGGTGGCGCACAAGACCGGGTGGATCACCGGCATTCTTCACGATGCCGCCCTCGTGCGTCCGGCGGGGCGAGCGCCGTTCGTGCTCGTCGTGTTGACGCGCGGGATTCCTGAGCAGCGCGATGCGCAGCGCTTGATCGCCGATATCGCCGCGCTGGTGTGGGGGGAGGTGGCGAGCGGTGGCGCGGGGGGGTAGGCGCGGGGGAGGGCCGTCCCCTGCGCGACCGGGGGGGGCCGCCGATCGGGCGGAACAGCGTCTTCCGTACCGACGTGGTTCCTGACCCTCCCCATCCCCGCGCTACGGAGTGGATGCGCGTGCATGACCCAACCACGTCTCGAACCAGGTACCTACCGATCGTGCGCAAAGAGCCATCGATCGTGCGGCAACCCTAGTCCTGACTTTTCACCATAATTCGGCC
>Ga0154020_10009679_pt1 | contig 11086 bp, 21 predicted proteins | sample Klosneuvirus_201_FD_109709 | JGI IMG/M metagenome (GOLD analysis project Ga0154020, IMG submission 109709) | Active sludge microbial communities from wastewater, Klosterneuburg, Austria - Klosneuvirus_20160825_MG | ecosystem: Engineered > WWTP > Aerobic digester > Activated sludge | place...
ATTATGCAGCGATACAAACACAGACAAGCGTGGCTTCACGGCAGTACCATGCAAGCGAGCTCGGGTACGATTGGCTCGACGGAGGCGGTTCACCTGTTTTCGTTGTAGTTCTTTTGTACTCATGCTTATGCTCCCTTGGCTGCTGCTTTACCAGCCTTACGTCGGACTCGTTCATCGATATAACGAATACCCTTACCTTTATACGGCTCTGGTTTCTTGAGCGCTCGAATCTGTGCTGCCGTCTGACCAACTAATTGCTTGTCAATTCCTGATACGGTAATGATATTACCTTCGATCGCCAGCGCGATACCTGATGGCGCATTGAATTCGATCTTATGCGAGAAGCCGAGTGAGAAGTTTAGACCTTCGCCTTTTTTCTCGACGCGGAATCCAACGCCGTTCATTTCAAGCTTCTTCTCGAAGCCGGTGTGCACGCCGATAATTGCATTCGCGATAAGTGTGCGCAAAAGTCCATAACGAGCGTTCGTCTCACGGTCTTCTTTGAGCTTGATGACCGATAGGTTGGCATCAGCCTGTTCGAGCTTAAAACCTTCCGGCATGCCGACAGTTAATTCGCCCTTGGGGCCTTTGACGATGATCTGATCGCCCTCGAGAGTTACAGTCACTCCCTCTGGGATGGTAATAATGCTGCGTCCAATTCTACTCATAGCCTTGCCCTACCATACCTTACAGATTAATTCACCACCGAGACCCTTGGCACGAGCTTCGTAGCCAGTCATAAGACCAGCAGAAGTCGAGACAATAATAATGCCACGGCCACCGAGAATACGTGGAATATCATCTCGCTTGGCATACATACGGCGGCCTGGCTTCGAAACACGAATCAGTGCAGTGATTGGTTTATCAGTTTTTTGCTGGTCGATATCCAACACCAGCTGGCGGAATCCGCCTTCTTCAACACTCGTCACACCATTGATGTAGCCGTTACGAACCAAGATTTCAGCGATACGCTGCTTGATCTTCGAATGCGGTAGCCGTACCTCAACCTTATCGGCCGCGGCGGCGTTTCTGATGCGAGTCAGCATGTCTGCAATTGGATCAGTTGTTATCATAGTTTTTCCTTATCTTCCTTCTCTACCAACTTGCCTTACGGACACCAGGGATCTGGCCCTTGGATGCCTGTTCGCGGAAGGTAATGCGCGAAAGCCCAAAGCGGCGAATATATCCCCGCGATCGACCGGTCATTTCACAGCGGTTACGCTGACGTATCGGATTCGAGTTGCGAGGCAATTTTGCCAAGCCCTCGAGATCACCAGCAGCTTTCATCTCAGCGCGAGCGGCCGCATACTTTTCGGCCAAACGGGCGCGTTTGATTTCACGTTGTATAAGTGCTTTACGTGCCATTATTTGGCCTCCTTTCTTTCTAGTGGTAATCCGAGTGCGCGCATAAGTGCTTCACCCTCGGCTGGGGTCTGGGCGGTTGTTACAAGTGTAATCTGCAAGCCGTGAGTCAGCTGCGCGTCTTCATAGCTAATCTCTGGGAATAATGTTTGCTCAGAAACCCCAATTGAGTAGTTACCCTTTGGATCAAAGCCGCTAATACTGAGTCCCCGGAAGTCACGGATACGTGGTAGCACTACAGCGATCAAGCGATCGAGGAAGTCATACATACGCTCACCACGAAGTGTGACTTTAGCACCAATTGACTGCCCCTCACGGAGTTTGAAGCCGGCAATCGACAAGCGAGCTTTCGTGATGATCGGCTGCTGCCCGGTAACTTTCTTGAGGGTTGCAACGGCATTATCAAGATATTTCTGATCCTGAACAGCCCGACCAACACCAACCGATACAACAATCTTGGTGAGCTTAGGCACTCGGTGAACGTTCTTTGCATCGAGTTCTTTTGTGAGCCCTTTCACGAGCTCTGTCTGGTAGCGTTCGCGAAGCCGGTTCATGCCTTCACCTCTTTCTTGTCGGTCTTCTTGGTTTCTGGCTTAGCGGCCTTCTTCTTGTTAGAAAACTTAGAAACCTTAAAGATCCGCTCCTTCGAGCCGTCAGCTTTCTTTTCGAAGCTCACGCGGGCAGGCTTGCCAGTTTTTGGATCAAGTACCTGCACTTTAGACATCTCGATAGGCTTTGTGAGCTCAACGATACCGCCACGTGGATTCTGCGTAGTTGGCTTCTGGTGCCGCTTCACGGTATTCACACCAGCGATCACTACCTTGCGCTCCTTAGGCAGGATACCGATAACTTCACCGGTCTTTCCCTTATCACGACCGGTCGTAACCAGAACCTTATCTTTTAATTGAATCTTTAACATTAGAGCACCTCCGGTGCAAGTGAGACGATCTTCATATAGCCCCGATCACGTAATTCACGGGCAACTGGCCCAAAAATACGAGTTCCTCGTGGCTGACCCTGCTTGTCAATAATGACAGCCGCATTCTCATCAAAGCGAATCGCACTACCATCAGGACGGGTGGTAATTTTGGTTGAACGAACAACTACTGCCTGAACGACTTCCTTTTTCTTGACGGTGCCATTCGGAGTAGCAATCTTCACGGAAGCCACAATCACGTCGCCTACCATTGCATAGCGACGCTTTGAGCCACCAAGAACCTTGATACACATGATCTTCTTGGCGCCGGTGTTATCGGCAAGCTTAAGCATACTCTGAGGCTGAATCATGACTGATCCTCTTTCTTCGTAGTCTTCTTAGACTTCTTTTCGCCAGCTCCAGGAGCATCAAGTGTTCGGACGACAGTAAAGCGCTTCATGCGACTCATTGGGCGAGTCTCAGCAATCTCCACCATGGTGCCCACAGGCAGTTCATTGGTTTCATCGTGTGCGTGAAAACGAGCCGTAGTCTTGTACTGCTTCTTATAAATAGGGTGGGTCTTCAGTGCTTCTACAGTCACGACTACAGTTTTCTGCATCGAGTTAGAGGCAACTTTGCCAATCATTGTTCTAGCCATTTTGCTTCTCCAGTTCTGCTAGTTCACGTTCACTCTGTAGGGTAAGCGCGCGCGCGAGGTCGGTCTTCAGATTACGAATCTGACGAACATGTTTTACTTCCTTAGTGCGAAGATCAACATAGCCCTCAGCAATTTTAGTTTGGGTCTCACGAATGAACTGCGCGAGTTCAGTGTCGGTCTTGAGGCGAATTTCACGAATCTTCATAACTTACTCTCCTACTCCGTCACGTACCACGAAACGAGTCTTTACTGGCAGCTTACGTCCTGCGAGCCGCATGGCTTCCTTGGCAATTTCCAGGGTCACGCCATCGAGTTCGAAGACGATCTTGCCGGCCTGAACGCGAGCCACATAGTGATCAACCGCGCCTTTACCAGAACCCATTCGTACTTCATTTGGCTTCTTAGTAACAGGGGTGTGTGGGAACACGCGAATCCAAACCTTACCACCACGCTTAATGTAGCGAGTCATTGCACGACGAGCGGCTTCAATCTGACGCGAAGTCAGACGCTCGTTCTCGAGCACCTTGAGGCCATAGCGTCCAAAAGCAATCTCTGAGCCGCGTGTAGCAACACCGCGATTCTTGCCCTTGAAAGCTTTTCTAAATTTGGTCTTACGTGGGAGTAGCATCTTACTTGTCCTCTCCTGTGTAGACCCAAACCTTCACACCAATAATACCGAATGTCGTATGGGCCTCAGCAGTTGCGTAGCTAATCTTGGCACGAATTGTATGGAGCGGGATCGAACCCTGGGCAACACTTTCAGTGCGGGCCATATCGGCGCCATTCAAACGGCCACCAACCTGAGCCTTGGCACCAAGTGCACCGGCTTTCATGGAGTTTTCAACGGCGTTCTTCAAGATACGACGGAATGGCATGCGGCGCTCCAAGGCACTAGCGATGTTATTTGCTACCAACTGTGCCTCGAGATCAGGCTGTCGAATTTCTTCGATATTAATACGAAGCTTGCCGGTAACGACTTTCGCGAGTTCTTTCTTGAGAGCATCGGTGCCCGAACCACCACGGCCGATAACTACGCCCGGCTTGGCAGTGAAGATACTAATTATGACTTCTCCAGTGTTGCGCTCGATCTCGATACGGGCAACCGAAGCGCGGAATGTAAGCATCTTATGCAAGATAGCGCGTATGTGAAGGTCTTCCTTGAGGAGCGTGCGATATTCACGACCAGCAAACCAGCGGCTTCGCCATTGGCGATCAGCCTGAAGGCGCATTGAAATTGGATTAATCTTTTGTCCCATTACTTTGCTTCCTTTCCAGCTACAGCTGGTTCTTTCTTAGCGGCCTTGTGAGCGCGAGCTGGCTTTTTCTCTGGGGCGGCTTCATCGGTCAGCACAATCGTGAGATGCGCCGTACGATGCAACACAGGGTTAGCCATACCACGAGATCGTGGACGGAATCGCTTGGTGGTTGCGCCTTCATCAACACGAATCTCTTCGATACGTAGGGCGGCCTTACGAAGATTATTATTGTTCTCCGCGTTGGCTACAGCACTCTTGAGCACTTCTGCGGTCATGACTGCAGCCTTCTTTGGCGTAACGGCCAAAACTTGCTCGGCCTGAACAACGCGCATGCCACGCACAAGCCCAGCCGCAAGTCGCAACTTGCGTGCCGAAATTTTGAGATTCTTAGCAACAGCTCGGGTCTTCATCGGATTATCCTTGCGCCTTTGCTAATTTACCGCCGTGACCGCGGAACTTACGGGTTGGTGCAAATTCACCCAACTTATGTCCAACCATATTTTCCGTAACGAATACTGGAACATGAGTCTTGCCGTTATGTACGGCAATCGTCTTGCCAACCATTTCTGGAGCAATCGAGCTAGCACGAGCCCACGTCTTAATAATGGTCTTTTCATCCGGACCGAGAGCCAGGATTTTCTTCAAGAGTTTGGCATCAATATATGGGCCTTTTTTGAGTGAACGACTCATTTATTTTCCTTTCCTACGGCGAATGATGTACTGATCAGTTGCTTTACGGCGGCGAGTTTTCGCACCAAGTGCAGGCTTACCCCAAGGTGTAACTGGTCGCTTCAGACCAATCGAGGTACCGCCTTCACCACCACCATGACGGTGATCGTTCGGGTTCATAGCCTTACCACGTACAGTCGGGCGAATACCCATGCGTCGCTTACGACCGGCTGAACCGATCTTAATAAGGCTGTGGCTATCATTACCAACCGCACCAATGGTTGCGTAGCAGTCTGCTCGCACAAGACGCATCTCACCCGACGGCAATTTCACGGTAGCGTAATCGCCTTCTTTAGCGGCGAGTTGAGCCTTCGTACCAGCGGAACGAACAAGTTGACCACCCTTGCCAGGTGTAAGCTCGACATTATAGACAAGGCTACCAACTGGGATCGCCGAAAGTGGCAATCGGTTGTGCTCGCGAATCTCGCCTTCAGTCGCGGCGGTAATCTTGCTCCCAACTTCCATTCCAGAGCCAGCGAGAACATATGCCTTACGGCCTTTCTCATCGCGAATTAGTGCGATATTGGCAGAGCGACCTGGATCATACTCAATTGCTACGATTTCAGCACTTGCCATGCCAGTTTGGCGGAAGTCGACGATACGGATAGCGCGCTTTGCACCACCGCCGCGGTGGCGAACAGTAATCTTACCCTGGTTGTTACGACCGGCTTTTTGCTTGCGCTTGATGATCAGTGACTTTTCTGGCTTGCGCTTAGTCACTTCATCAAAACGATCAACGCTCATGCCGCGGCGTGCGCTGGTATTTCGCTTGAGTACGCGAATTGCCATTACTTCTTCTCCTCCTTGACGGCTTTCTCGGCCTTCTTGGCTACTTTCTTAGCCTTCTTCTCATCCTTTGGAGCTTCTTCTTGCCCCATGTCAAAAGCAGCAATTTTTTGCCCCTTAGCGACTTGCACATATGCCTTCTTGACGTCTACGCGACGACCTTTGATCTGTCGGAACTTCTTTACCTTACCCTTAGCGATAGAGATACGAATATCGACAGCATCAACTTTGTACTGTTCTTTGATAGCCCGTGCGAGCTCAATCTTATTCGTGGTCATAGGGACGGTGAAGGTGTAGACACCTTGCGTAGCCTGAACCAGACTCTTTTCAGTAATTTTTGGGATAATAATGAGACTCATTATTGCTTGCCTCCTAGCCATACTGAGAGCAATTCAAGACCAGCCTTATCGATCACAATAGCGTCAGCGTTGAGTACGTCGACTGCAGTGAGTCGCTTCGCAGGTACATAGTTAGCTTGTGGGAGATTTGCGAAGGCACGCGCTGCTTCTGGTGTTGGCTCAGCGACAACAATGAGGCCATTACGGGTCACCTTGAGTTTTGTGAGTAGATCGAGAGCATCACGAGTCTTACCGGAGCTCAGATCAAGAGCTTCGATGGCGATTACCTGTTTGGCCTGAGATGAGAGGGCGTGTGCCACACTTGCACGGACGGCTTTGCGTGGCATATCAACGCTGTAATTCTGCTCACCAGTTGGTCCAAAAGTTGTACCACCGCCCCGCCAGAGTGGGTTGCGGATTGAGCCAGTACGAGCTCGTCCAGTCCCCTTTTGACGCCATGGCTTCTTACCGCCACCACGAACTTCACCACGGGTCTTCGTCTTGGCAGTTGCCTGACGGGCGTTTGCAAGTACGCGTACGTAGGCTTGCTTCAAAAGCTCTGGACTGACTTCGCGGCCAAATACTGCCTTATCGAGGGTTACTTCGCTAGTAGCCTTATTGCCTGACTTAGTAAAAGTAGCTACCTTCATGCCTGTGCTCCTCGGATAAGTACGAGACCCTTATTCGGTCCAGGAACTGCGCCCTTTACAGCGATTAAGTTTTGCTCGGCATCAACAAGTGCGATCTTGAGGTTCTTCACGGTCACTCGCTCGTGGCCCATGTGTCCGGCCATCTTAATACCTTTGAAAACGTGCTGTGGATAGCCGGCGCCAATAGATCCTGGAGCGCGGTAATTATGTGAACCGTGTGTCTTTGGACCGCGGTGGAAGTTATGTCGCTTAATCGTACCAGCGAAGCCTTTACCTTTTGATACGCCCGTTACCTGAACGGCATCCCCGGTCTCAAAGAGGTCGGCAGCCAACGTATCGCCAACCTTCAACTCTTCATCGCCTTCAGTACGTACTTCTACGAGATGACGCGACTGGGTGCCGGCTGGCTTGAGGTGGCCGAGAATGGCCTTACCTGGCTTTTTTGCTTCGCCATAGCCAATCTGCGCCGCTGTATAGCCGTCGTTCTCGGCGGTTTTCAGCTGCGTAATGACACATGGGCCGGCCTGAAGTACGGTAACAGGCTGCAGCCGACCTTCGTCGTCGAAGATCTGTGTCATTCCAATTTTGGTGGCGAGTAATGCTTTCATTCTTTAAAACAAAGGCTGGCAAGCGGATCGGTATCCAGATTGTCTGGACCTAATCACTTCCCAGATTTTTTAGTCAACGAGGAATAGTCTAACAGATAAGCAACAGGTGTGTCAACAGAAGCAGCTAGTTTTTCTCACTTGACCGCTCGACAAGCCACCAGAAGCTCATGTACGATGCTGGTATTCGCACCTACCAACCTCTCGGAGCTACCACTATGCCGAGCCATCCACCAGCCAGCGTAACGATCTATCTTCGCCTCCAGCAGGGTCTGCCGACTGCCATGAAAACTGTTCTTATCAGGCCGAGCCACCCTGCACTCGTCGACACGACGATCGGTGGGTGGACATGTAGCGGTACTGCACTCGAGACCTATCACCTGGAGAGATTCAGTGTCAAAACTGGCCCTCGACAACTCATTGAGGCTCAAGCACTTCTGGACAAGATAGCTCTCGAGGCGTACCAAGAAGTTCTCTATGCCTGGCAACAGATCCACCTCACCTACGAGCTCCTCAACACCAACGCCAGTAGGCAAGATCCTGGGATCACACCGCCCGACGATCAAACTGAGCTTCCGGCAATTTTCGATGTCGTTTGGGATGCCTGCACAGAACTTGAGCAAGTCACACTCGCACGGATCGCGCAATTCGGACAACGCGCCTCTGCACCTCCCCCACCTTCTTAGGTGGGTTTTTCTTTCTAGTCGTGGTCGCCTAAATAAAAAAACTCCCCAGGTGGGGAGTTTTTTTATTCTTTGAAAAGAAACTACATTTTGATTTCAATGTCGACACCAGCCGGCAAAGATAGATTCATGAGTGAATCAATAGTCTTTGGAGTTGGCTCGGTGATATCGATAAGCCGCTTGTGAGTACGCATTTCAAATGCCTCGTGGCTATCTTTGAAGATGTGCGGGCTACGAATGACAGTGGTAACGTGTCGATCGGTTGGCAATGGAACTGGTCCAGCTACCTGAGCACCGGTACGTATTGCAGTATCGATGATCTGCTTTGTCGACTGATCGATTACCTTATTGTCATACGCTTTGAGGCGGATGCGGATGCGTTGGGCGGTTTTTTCTACCATCAAGAGTTCCTTTTTGAATTACCTTACTTGGTAATCTTCGTTACAACACCAGCGCCAACGGTACGTCCACCTTCGCGGATTGCAAAGCGGAGACCTTCATCCATAGCGATTGGAGCCAAGAGCTTTACGCTAGCTTGAATGTTATCACCAGGCATCACCATCTTAACGCCTTCTGGGAGCTTAACTTCACCAGTTACGTCAGTGGTGCGGAAGTAGAACTGTGGCTTGTAGCCATCTACGAATGGTGTGTGGCGTCCGCCTTCGTCCTTGTTCAGAACGTAAACTTCACATTCAAACTCAGTGTGAGGAGTGATCGAACCTGGCTTGGTGATAACCTGACCACGCTCAATCTGACTGCGCTCAATACCACGAAGGAGCAAACCTACGTTATCGCCAGCTTGGCCTTCTGGAAGCAATTTTCGGAACATTTCAACACCAGTAACAACAGTCTTCTGATTGTCTTTGATTCCAACGATTTCAACTTCTTCGTTGACCTTAACGATACCCTGTTCGATACGTCCAGTGGCAACAGTACCACGGCCCTTAATCGAGAATACGTCTTCGATTGGCATAAGGAATGGCTTATCAAGTTCGCGCTGTGGCTCTGGGATAAAGTCATCCATCGCCTTCACAAGCTCCATAATTGCGTCTTCGCTAGCTTCATCGCCTTCGAGAGCCTTGGTTGCCGAACCCTTGATGATTGGAGCTTCTGGGTCAAAGCCGTTCTTTTCGAGCAATTCACGGATTTCCATTTCAACGAGCTCAACGATTTCTGGATCAGCCAAGTCCATCTTGTTCATGAAAACAAGAATGCTTGGTACACCAACTTGACGAGCCAAGAGTACGTGCTCGCGAGTCTGAGGTAATGGACCGTCGTTCGCGGCAACCACGAGGATTGCACCATCGATCTGAGCAGCACCGGTGATCATGTTCTTTACATAGTCAGCGTGACCTGGCATGTCGACGTGTGCGTAGTGACGCTTTTCTGATTCGTATTCTTGGTGTGAGGTAGCGATAGTAATACCACGCTCTCGCTCTTCTGGAGCCTTATCAATTGCAGCGTAGTCAACTGCTTTATTTACTTCTGAAGGCATTCTCTTTGCCAATACGTGTGTAATGGCAGCGGTCAAAGTAGTCTTACCATGGTCGACGTGACCCATAGTTCCAACATTAACGTGCGGTTTGTCGCGCTTAAATTCTGCAGCCACGAACTCTCTCCTTGTTCAATACTTGATTAATTCTACTTGGTTTGTGTGTCAACAGGACAAGAAAAAATTGCCCAGTTGCACAGGACTGACTCATTGTAATGGTTTTTCCCTGGGTTGTAAAGAGGAAAAAAACGCCCAAGCCTCACGGCTCGGACGTAATGATGTTGCGCTCAAGAGTCCTCACGATAGGCTCAACCTCTCCGGTTATTCCGAACCCCCATAGCTATCTGGTTCAGAGATCCGGTACAAGGTGTAGCGCCGACCATACTCTGTGACTGACTCTTTTAGCACGAAATAGCCCCAGAAGAGCGAAAGAATCATCGCGGCGCCCAGCAGTAGCGGCACGTAGTAGTACTCAAGCATCCAGTTGCGTCCGCCCAGCCTACTGCCCAGCACAAGCCCACCAGAGATTGCAACGGCGGCAAGCACTGAGCTATACGCACTGCACTTGATCACAGCTTGAAGCCCCGCAAAGTCTCCGTCAATCCAGCGCGCATGGCGCCACACGTCAAACCGGTCACGCGTGGAAGCACGCAGACGACGACGCAGATGCCAGATCCGAACCAGGTAGAATGCGTAGCCGCGATACAACCAACTGACGACTCGCCAGCTACGCCAGCGCGCCGGCTTGGTGGTCGGCACTATCTCTTCATCAGCCTGCCAATCGTATGGCCGTGCGGTGAATGGCGATTGATCCGAAGGTTCCCATGTGCTCATGGTGACTCCTTGTGATAAAGGTACGGTGTGCTCGAAACTATAACTGAGATTCTTATGGGCGGCAACGGTTACGTCAATAAAAAGGGAAAACCCCCGGGCGCCACGAATGGCGCCCGGAGGCAGTAGGTGTGAGTCCAGCTTACGCGGACTCGAGGAACAGGTGACCATCGATGAGCCGGATCGCCCCGTCATGGGGGATCTGGATCTTCGAGTCGGGTCCCCCCGACTTGTCGGCCTTGCCGTTCGGGCCCTTGGGCCAGACCAGCAGATGCCCGCGGCTCGGGTCGTCGTCCACGAAGAACGGCACCCGCGCGCCGAGGTTGATCGTCACCAGATCGCTCTGGTCGGAACGATGGTTGATGAACACGTAGGCGCTCCACAGGGAGTGCAACAACGTCCAGCCCTCGTCGCCGATCAGTGACGGCATGAGCTCGGAGTCACGGCGGAAAGCCGCGAAGACCGAGTGGTTGACGTCCGACGGACGATGGGTGAACCCGTCGAAGTGGTAGCCCTCACGGTGCAGGTCGCTGTAGAGACTCGCGAGCGTCACGAGCTTGGGCTGTTCGCGCGGGATGAGCGCCTCGCCGGGCTCGGACGTCCGAGGGGTCTCACGAGCGGCGCTGGCCGTCGTGGGCACCAGTCGCTCGGACTTGATGCTGAACCTGATGACGGCAGTGCCGACATTGCTCAGGTCACCGATCTCGGTGAGATTTGCGGTCTTGGTGGGCATGGGGCCTCCAATTGGGAAAGGTACAGGAGCCTCTATAATAGCATATA
>Ga0154020_10009681_pt1 | contig 11083 bp, 11 predicted proteins | sample Klosneuvirus_201_FD_109709 | JGI IMG/M metagenome (GOLD analysis project Ga0154020, IMG submission 109709) | Active sludge microbial communities from wastewater, Klosterneuburg, Austria - Klosneuvirus_20160825_MG | ecosystem: Engineered > WWTP > Aerobic digester > Activated sludge | place...
GTCGCGGAGTGTCCGATCGAGTGGTGGGACGTCCTCCAGGACGGCGCGCTGGTCTATCGCATCTGGCTGTGTGCCGCCGACGCGGGCTTCATCTTCGACGGCGACTCGAACCGCTTGGCACCCGGTGAGCACATCGCACGCGGTGCGTACTACGGCGATGGATGGGAGGGCACGTCGCCCGGCTCGCTGGCCGAGCAGCTCGAGGCTGCGCAACGTGCAATCTTGAAATCCCATCCACGCAGCGAGCTGGCCCGCGTCGCGTTCGTCGAACGCTCGCGATGAGTCCCCGTCGGTGACATGGAGAGCGAGCGTGTCGCTCAGCGCATCGCGCGATGCACCTGCTCGACGCGCGCGTCGAGACCGCCCGTCACCTCGAACGCCTCGACGCCGATATCCAACGCATCGTCGAGCAGGATCGCGCGCATCTGTCCGTCGACGTCGCGCCGTAGCGTTCGATCCTCGGACGCCGACACGACGATCCGATCCGGCGACTCGATGCTGACCACCACGACGAGATCGAACGCCTCCATCGCATCACGCAGCGCCTCGACGTCCACTTCGTACTCGTCGTCGAGCGCGCGCAGATACGCGACGAAGTCCAAGGGACAGCGATCGACCAGCGCATCGCGCGGTGCGTCGCCGACCATCTCGATCGATCGCCGCAGTTGCACTTCGAAGTCTTCGGACGTCGGTGGGTCCGAGAATTCGTAGCCCTCCTCCTCGAGGACTGCGTAGGGCTCTTCGACCACGCGATAGCCCGGCAACCGCGCCGCGAGCGCTTCGATCAAGCTGCTCTTGCCGACACGATGCGTGCCCGAGATCGCGATCCGCATCGCGGTCATCGTAACGTGATCGCTGCTCTCCGATCGTCGATGAAATAACCACGCCGAGGCGCGCGTACTGCCTCGGCACGATGCCGCTCCTCGACCGCGTCCCCCTGCCCGTGACGAGCCTGCTGTCCCTGTGCGCGGTTCTCGCGGTCGTGTCCTCGCGACCCGCAGCGGCACCGGCGGTTCCGTCGGTCGCCGCGGTCGAGCCTATCGAGCCTGCTGTCGATCCGTGCGCGATGGGTCCACGAGAGGCGTACTGCGCGGTCACCGACAACCCGTGCTGCGACCGCGCCGCGATCGTCGCGCCATCCGTCTCCATCCCCGCCATCGAGGAGTGCAGCTCCGCGACCTACCTCGGCTGGTACGAGAGCGTCTGCGGCCCCGAGCCCCGTTAGCGAGGTAGCTCGATGTCCCGCGCGGCGAAGCGCGGCCGATAGTCGCGCTCGATCGTCTTCGCGAGGATCTCGGCGTAGTCGCGCGGCGGTGCGAGTCCCCACGCGCGCTCGTCGTCGCTCATCGCACCGTCGTCGTCGGCCACGACCTCGTTCTGGGTGCCGTACGTGCGCTCGAGCTCGCCGAGCATCTGCGGCAGCTGCGCGTGCACGCGCGCGGGGATCGCGTCGGCGAGCGGCGTGGACAGCAGCCAGTCGAGCAAGTCCCAGCCGAAGTCACGATGGCGGACTTCGTCGCGCAGGATGCGATCGAGCGCATCGCGCGCGACGGGCTCCGTGCACTTCTCGCGGAGGTGCTTGAACAGCGGGACGGCCACGGTCTCGCCCAAGCAGAACACGCGGACCGCGATGCGCAGGATGTCGAGCTCGAGTGCGTCTGACGTGCGCACGAGCCCGAGTTGATCGCGATCGATCGCGGGAGGCTGCGTGCCGCCCGCGGCGATGTACACGTCGTGGCTCAGGCGCGAGTGCGCGAGCTCGTCGTTGACGATCACGAGCCCCGCGTCGATCAGATCGGGCGGCGCGCCTGCTTGGATCAGCCACAGCACGAGGTGCTGCGTGATCGCGGCGGAGGTGTACTCGGCCGCGATGCGGGCGCGCCATTCGTGTTGGACGCGCGCGGTGGTCACTTCGGGCAGGCCACCTTCTGCGGCGGCGGTGGGTTGCACGACGCGCCGGGTGGGCACGACATCTCGCCGTAGTCGATGAAGCACTCGCTCTTCTCGGTGCGCTGGATGACGTCGATGCGATCGTTGTCCGCGGCGAGCTGCTTGGGACAGGCGTACTTCGCAGGCGGCGGCGGATTGCACATCGCGCCCTCGGGGCAGCGCACCTTCACCATCGATTCGCACGTCCCACCGCGGCGCGTGACCGTCCACTCGCGATAGCCGCGCGCGGGCGCGGGCCCCGGGCTCGGCCGCGATTGCGCGACGGTGTTCGCGTTGGTGTTCGCGGTGCCCTTCACCTGATCGTTCACGCCGGCTTGCGCGGGCTGCGCGGGACGCGGCGGGTTCGCGACCGGCGTCATGTCGGGCGACGTTGGCTGCGCTTCGACGGGCGGCGGGTTCGGCGTCGGCTCGTCGCGGTGATCGTGCGTTCCGTTGCTGGTCTGCGTCGGGCCCTGCGGCGGCGGCGCGGACTGCACGGTGCAGGCAGCCGGAATCGCCGCGAGCGTGAGCACGAAGGGGGTCGCGAAGCTACGACGAGGGGCGCGGGCGGACATGCGCGAACACTACCACCAGTCGTCGAGCACGAGCCTCACCGTTCGCGTGTGGTCGACTGTCTCGCGCTCGTGTTTCTGATCACGGATCGTAGTCGCCGCGTGTGGAGAGGCCCCAGCTGCTCGGTGTCGGCGCGCTCGCCGTCGGCCGCGACACGAAGAACAACGGCCACCCCTGCGGCTTGAACGGTTGCGTGTGGAGCTCGCTGTAGTCCGCGCCGTCCGCGTCCCACAGAAGCAGCTCGGGGTCCTGACGCGTCCCCATCGGCTGCAGATCGAGAGGCAACTGTGGAAACAGGATCGGCGACGGCGTCGACACCGGCGCGACTACCCTCCAGATCGTCGACGTCTCGAACGGAGATTGTCCGAAGCGCCACGTCGCGGTCGCAAGGAGCTCGCTCCCTCGATCGATCGGGCGGCTCGTCGTCCACGCGATGCTCGGGCGCGTGGTCGCCCCGCCGAACGCGGTCGAGGTGATGCGAGGAAGCGGCTGCGTCGCGGCGTCGAACGTGATCGCCTGCGTGCCGATCGGATAGTGGCGCGCATCGATCCACGTCTCTTCTTCCTCGTTGCGGAGCCGCGTCTGGACGACGAGAGCATCGCCGATCGTGGGCATCTGCATCGTCGTCCCGGCGTACGGACAGCCCGCGGTCCACGTCCCGAGCACGCCATCGACCATCACACCGATGCAGACCGTCGGCGTCGGGAGACCCGCCGGTGCGTTCGCGACCGTCACGGTCAGGGGCTGCGTCGTCGTCTGCCACACGGGCGTCGGGACCGGGGTGCCCTGCGATACGAAGGTCGCGTCCGTCGGAGCGAGCGCGACCTTGCCGTACCCGACGAGCACGTGACTCGCGTTGTAGGCGAGGACCAACCCGTGGACCAGGTTGTCGGTGCCGAGGCATCCCGCCGGGACACGCACGGTGCCCGGCATGTCTCCAACACCGTTCGCGTACGGACAGTTCAATCGATAATCCGTGGCGCCGGCGAGCGGCGGGAAGTCGAGCCTCACGTCGTACATGCGCTCGACCGTGGGAACGAGATCGATCACCTCGCCCGGCTGCGGATGGAGGATCGTGAGCAGTCCACGCGTGCTCTGGCGCACGATCGTGATCGCGCTATCGGGCGGGACCGCGATCCGCGAGCCGCTCACGTTCGGCGTGCTGCGGCAGATCGGCTGGCCGTCGCTGTCATGGACGACGAGCTGAGCGGCATCCTCGACGAAGACACCGGTGGCCTCCGACACGATCGCGCACGCGGGCAGCTCGGCCATCGTGGGCACGTCGACCGGCGCGGCATCGACCACGCCATCGACCACAGCATCGACGACGGCGTCGGCAGCGGCGTCGGGATCGCCGGCATCCGGTGTCGAGCCGGTACCGCCGCAGGCACAAACGAGAACGAGGAGCGATCGCATGACGGACATGCGGTCGATCCTCGTCGGAGGCGCGTGAAGCAGCCATGCGGGCCGCGTGAGCTCTGCGTGATCTACTCGAACAGGTCGCAGCCCTCGATGAACAGGTCGTTGATCACGGCCGCGCGGGTCGTCGTGCCCTTGCGATAGATGCGACCCACGGCCGTATCGCCCGCGTGATAGACGAACGACTCGAGCTGCGTGCCCGACGCGACGTGCGTCAGCGTGTAGATCGTGATCAGGTTGTCATCGGTGCGATCGAGGCCATCGGACACCGACGTGAGGTCGTCGTACGACTGCGCGAGCGCGATCATCGCCTGCTCCGCGACGACGCCGGTGGGCGGGGTCGCCGACGAGATGGTCCGCGTCGCGGTGATGGTGTAGTCGGTCGTGTTCGTGCGGATCAGCGTCCAGTCGTCGTCGAACACGCAGGTCTTCGGCGCCGTCGAGCAGTTCTCGAGATCACCGTCGTGGATGTTCGTGACCATGCCGTACGTCGCGCCAGTGCCCCAGCGATCGAACACCGCGCCGTACGAGTTGTCTCCCGCGCCGTACTCGAACGCGATGAACTGGCGCTTCGCGGCCGCCTCGTACATCCACGTGACGTTCACCTCTTCTTGATCGACGCGCAGGATCGCCTCCTCGGGCGTGGTCACGTCGTCGTGCGCCGACTGCTGCACCGCGATCATCAAGCGCTGGCGATCGTCGGGGGTCAGCGTCGCGAGCGTGTTCGGGTAGATCTTGTTCGTGTTGACGACGGTGAGCTTCGGGTTGTTTTCGAAGATGTCGTGGTAGCTCGTGCCGAACACGCACGTGCTGGTGTCGGGCGGGGGCTCGGGCTGCGCACAGCCGTCACCCGCGCAGTTCACGCTGATCTTGAACTTGCCCGTGGTCGCCGCTTGGTGCCCCTTCACGAGCACGCGGTAATTACCAACGCCGAGGTTCTTCTTGAGCTGCGAGTACGTCGTGCTGCCGTAGTCGTCGTTGCGCGCGATGTAGCTGCCCCACGTTCCCGTCGCGGTCTGCTTGTAGAGATAGAGCACCGTGTCTGTCCGGCGCTGTCCGAGCACGGAGTAGCTCGTGGTCAGGTCGACCTTCGCGTCGCCCGAGAGCTCGAACGTCCACGCGTGGAACCGCTCGCTCCCCTGGAGGATCGCGTTCTCGGGGTTGCCGAAGATGATCACGCCGTGGTTCGTCGGCTTGAGCTGCGAGTCCGCCTTGTTGTCGTCGAGAAACTCCGTCTCCTCCTCGTCGGCCTTGCCTTCGTCGAGGCAGGCAGCGGCGGTGGATACGAGGAGCAACGACGACCAAAGCCAAGGACTACGCATGATGATCCGGCCTCCAGCAAACCTCGGGCCCCGTCGCGCGACAGCTCTGTCACGCGCTGCGTCGTGGTGGCGACATGGTTCTCGGGGGTTCGAGCCCGAGATCGCGCGCGCTCCCGCTCGACGGGTGGCTAGTCGACAAGCCACGGCCGCTCAACCAGCCGAGAACACTCCTCATCACGGAGCTGTAACGAAGTTCATTGGATGGAGGTTGGACCGCCTGATACAAACGCCCCCATGCGAAGCCTGTGGGGAGCTCTGCTGGTGCTTGCTGCGTGTGGAAACGATGGGACGGGCGTGGATCCGGACGCAGGCCCCGCGGACTGGGGTACCGAGAAGCGCGAGTTCGAGTTCGGCCCCTACGACCTCGAAGGCGGCGAAGAGGTCACACAGGACTGCGTGCAGATCAGCCTGCACAACGAGACGTACATCTATCTCAACTCCGTCGAGCTCACGACGGGCCCGGGCTTTCATCACTCGAACTGGTTCTGGGTTCCGCAGAGCACGTTCGCGGGCGAGGACGGCACGTTCGACTGCCGCGATCGCGACTTCAACGAGCCGGTCGCCGCGATCTTCGGTGGCGTCCTGTTCGCGCAGTCGACGCAAGCGCCGCACGAAGTGCAGAAGTTCCCCGACGGCGTCGTGATCAAGATCCCGCCGTACTCGAAGATCGTCACGCAGATCCACCTGCTGAACCCGACCGACGAAGCCCTGACCGTGCGCCCGAAGATCGCCGTGCAGCCGATCGCGGAAGCCGACGTCCGCACGCTGATGGCCGGCATCTCGTTCCAGAACCAATCGCTGCAGCTCGCACCGAACTCGCAGTCGCGGTTCAGCGTCACGTGCGACCTCGGCACCAAGCACCGCGAGCTGTTCGGTCGCGATCCGGACTTCAAGATCTACTACGCGCTCGCGCACTATCACGAGCTCGCGACCAAGCTGACGATCGAAGCGCTCACGGACACCGGCGCGAGCGCCACGGTCTATTCGACGGAGAACAACGTCGGCGACGTCCTCGGCGGCATGCTCGATCCGCAGTTCTCGATGTCCGGCTACACCAAGCTCCGCATGTCGTGCGAGTTCACGAACCCGCGCGCCGACACCGTGCGGTGGGGCAACGGCACCGGCGAGATGTGCGTGTTCCTCGCGTTCAGTGACTCCACGTACAACTGGGGCGGCGGCGTCAACGACGAGAACGTGACCCCGACCCGCGGCGTCGACGACGGCGCGATGCAGACGTTCGATACACCGTGCGCGGTGTTCGCCGGCGACGCGAGCCACTGAGCTCGATCACGCGATGACGCGCTGAGCGATGACGCGCGGATGCCGTCGTGGCATCGTGCGCGCGCAATGAAGATTCTCCTCACCGGCGCGGGCGGACAGATCGGCCACGATCTGATCGGCACGTTGTCCGCAGCCGGCCACAGCGTCGTGTCTACCGATCTCGCTCCGCGCCCACCGAGTCATGCCCACGCCGGCGGCGACTCGTGGCAACGCCTCGACGTCACCGACGCCGACGCGACCGAGAAGCTGTTCGACAAGGTGAAACCGGATCTCGTGTTCCACCTCGCCGCGATCCTGTCCGCGCGCGGCGAGAAGGATCCGAAGCTCGCCTACGACGTGAACCAGACCGGCACGTGGAACGTGCTCGAAGCGTGTCGCAAGTCCGGCGTCGGGCGCCTGCTGTTCACGTCGAGCATCGCGGTGTTCGGTCCGCCGCCGTCGGGCCCCCTGCCCGACCCGACGCCCGACGACGTCGCGCTGCACCCGACCACGATGTACGGCGTCACCAAAGTCGCCGGCGAGCTTCTGTGCGCGTACTACACGAAGAAGTGGAACGTCGATTGTCGCGGCGTGCGCTTCCCGGGGCTGATCTCGGCGGCGATGCCGGGTGGCGGCTCGAGCGACTACGCGTTGTTCATGTACATCGATGCCGTTCGCAAAGGCGGCTACGAAGCGTTCGCGCGCGCCGACACGCGTATTCCGCTCATGTACATGCCCGACGGGGTGCGCGCGCTGCTCGAGCTGGCGATGACGGATCGCGAACGCCTCTCGCGCTCGATCTACAACATCGCGGCGTTCTCTCCACGCGCCGACGAGATCGCCGCGAGCGTGCAGCGAATGATCCCCGAGTCGAAGTTCAGCTACTCGCCGGATCCGCGGCGCCAGGCCATCCTCGACTCGTGGCCGAAGTCGCTCGATGACTCCGCCGCGCGCAAGGACTGGGGCTGGAAGCCGAAGTACGATCTCGACGGCATGACCGACGATCTGCTCCCGCGCGTCCGCCGGATGCTCGAGCTCGGCGCGATCCTCACGACCCACTGAAAACGGGGTCCGTCCCGATTTCCTGTTGACCGATTGGTCGGACCCTTGTATTTCACCGTCGGTGAATAGGTCGGACCAAATTTGGAAGGCGTGGCATCACCGTACGTTCGTCCTGCCGGAAGCGCCCGGCGACGAATGGGGGCTCGCACGAGTTCGCGAGTCGATCGGCCGGATGCCCGAAGGATTTGTCTATCGCGAGGCCGTCGCGGTCACCGACGAGGTGAACGAGTACTTGTGGGACGGCCCATACGTCGGTGATCTCATCACGATCGTCGACGACTTCCAGATCGCCACCCGCTACGTGCGCGTGTCGTCGCGGTTCCGGATCGAGGCGGACAAGCGGCGCGCGTCGCTCGGGGTTCGCGTCGGTGCGGTCACGCGCGACGAGCTCCTCGACGCAGCGCGCGGTCCCGATACGCGCGCGATCATCCGGCTCGTGCTCGGGGTTCCGCTCGATCACGAGACGGTGATGCTGATCGATTCAGCGCTCGACTCCGATCAGCGCGAGGCACGCAAACACGCGATCATCGCCGCGTCGCTGTCGGCGTCGGAGCTGGTGGTCGAGCCGCTGTGTCGTGCGCTCGGTCGCGCCGCGGACGCGGGCGAGGTGCAGATGATCCAACTCGCGCTGTCCAGCTGCGACGCGGCGTCCAGCGTTCCTCCGCCCTGACCCGCCCCGACGCTGTCGTGGTAAGAGCTGGCCATGTACACGCAGGCCAAGTCCGTGTTCGCCGCGACGCTCGCCGACATCGAGAGCGCCGGGCTGTGGAAGCACGAGCGAACGATCACCTCGCCGCAAGCCGCGCACATCCAGAGCGGCGGCAAGGAAGTCGTGAACTTCTGCGCGAACAACTACCTCGGACTGTCGAGTCATCCGCGCGTGATCGCGGCCGCGCAGAAGGCGCTCGAGGAGCGCGGATACGGAATGTCGAGCGTGCGCTTCATCTGCGGCACGCAGGATCGACACAAGGAGCTCGAGCAGAGCATCTCGACGTTCCTCGGCACCGAGGACACGATCCTCTACGGCTCGTGCTTCGACGCGAACGGCGGCTTGTTCGAGACGCTGCTCGGCGAGGACGACGCGATCATCTCGGACTCGCTGAACCACGCGTCGATCATCGACGGCATTCGCTTGTGCAAAGCAGAGCGCCATCGCTACGAGCACGATGATCTGAACGACCTCGAAGCGAAGCTGAAGGCCACGCAGGGCAAGCGGCTGCGCATGATCGCGACCGACGGCGTGTTCTCGATGGACGGCGACATCGCCCAGGTCCATGCGATCTGCGATCTCGCGGACAAGTACGGCGCGATGGTGATGGTCGATGACAGCCACGCGACTGGCTTCGTCGGACGCACGGGGCGCGGCAGCGCGGAGATGCGTGCGTGCATGGATCGCGTCGACGTATTCACGAGCACGCTCGGCAAGGCGCTCGGCGGCGCCTCGGGTGGCTTCACGAGCGGCAAGAAGGAGATCGTGGATCTCTTGCGCAATCGCTCGCGGCCGTACCTGTTCTCGAACACGCTCGCGCCGCCGATCGTCGCGGGCTCGCTCGAGGCGATCGCCTTGATCAGCGAATCGACCGCGCTACGGGACAAGCTCGAAGCGAACACCGAGCGATTCCGCGCAGGGATGCAAAAGGCCGGACTATCCATCCGCCCGGGCACGCACCCGATCGTGCCGGTCATGCTCGGCGACGCGCGGCTCGCCGTGGACATGGCGCAGCGTCTGCTCGCTCACGGAATCTACGTCATCGGATTCGCGTTCCCCGTGGTCCCCAAGGGCCAGGCCCGGATTCGCGTTCAGCTGTCCGCCGCGCACTCGACCGAGGACGTCGACCGCGCGATCCAGGCCTTCACCGCCGTCAACGCCGATCTCGCCCAGGCCCGATGAAGCCCGATCTCATCGTCGAGAAGATCCGCGCGGCGCTGCCCGACGCCGTCGTGGAAATGAAGGATCTCACGGGGACCGAGGACCACTGGGAGGCCAAGATCGTGTCGGCCGCCTTTGCGGGAAAATCACTGATCCAGCGGCATCGGCTAGTGATGGCCGCGCTCGCCGAGGAAATGAAGGGGCCGATCCACGCCCTGACCATGGACGTGAAAGCTCCCGACGAGGTCTGATCTCGGCTGCTTTTGGTCGCGCAAACGTGCGATCGTCGCCACGTCGCCGTGGTCGCCTCCGCCGACGAAGAAGCCCCCTTCGGCCCGTACCTCGTGTACGAGCGACTCGGCGTGGGCGGGATGGCCACAGTGCATCGCGCGCTCGAGCGCGGCATCGAAGGCTTCGAGCGCATCGTCGCGCTGAAGCGACTCTTGCCGCACCTCGCGGAGGACGCGAGCTTCATCAAGGCGTTCGTGCGCGAAGCGAAGCTCGCGAGCGCGCTCAACCACGTCAACATCGTCCAGATCTTCGAGCTCGGTCGCGTGGGCACCGAGTACTTCATCTCGATGGAGTACATCGACGGACGCGACATCCGTCGCATCCTCCGTCACGCCCGCAAAGTCACCGGACCTCCGCCGGTCAACGTCACCGTCGGCCTGCTGCTCCAGCTGTGCGACGCGCTCGACTACGCGCACAACAAGGCCGACGAGAACGGCGTCCCGATGCAGCTCGTGCATCGCGACGTGTCGCCGTCGAACGTGCTCGTCACGAGCGCGGGGCACGTGAAGGTGATCGATTTCGGCATCGCGAAGGCGCAGTCGTCGCAGCTGCGCACGCAGACCGGCCGCGTGAAGGGGAAGCTCGCGTACATGGCGCCCGAGGCCATCTCGGGCAAAGAGCTCGACGCGCGCTCGGATCTGTTCGCGATCGGCGTGATCGCGCACGAGCTCCTGACTGCGCGTCCGCTGTTCGCGAGCAAGAACGAATACCAGACGCTCCTCAAGGTGCAGCGCGGCGACATCATGCCGCCGTCGACGTTCAATCAAGGGTGTCACGCGGAGCTCGACGCGATCGTCCTCCGCGCGCTCGCGCGTGATCCCGACCAGCGCTACAGCGGCGCCGCCGAGCTGCGCGATGATCTGATCGCGCTGCGCAAGCAGTACAACCTCGCCACGAGCGTGCGCGACATCGCGACGTGGCTCGACTGGGCATTCTCCCTCGAGATCCCGACCGGCGGCTTCGCGGGCAATACCGGCGATCAACCGTCGATGTCGATGGACTCGCGCAGCCCGATCCACAGTCGCACGCCCGCGCGCGTCGCGGCGAAGCGCACCTCGTCCGAGGTCGACGACGCCGTCGAGATCGCGTGGGGCGAGGACAAGTCGGCCGAAGGGCCGATCGTCCTCGACGATGTCCCCGACGTCTCGGGCAAGCACCTCGTTCCGCCGATCGAATCGCCCGCGGGCTCGAACCCGAACCTCGCGAACCGGCTGTTCGACGACGAGGAGATCGACGACGACATCCCGACGCCCGCGCCGAGCCACGGCCGTGCTCCATCGCGACCGACGCCACGTCCCGGTGGATCGACGTCCGGCGCGACACCACTACCGAGCGGATCTGGCCTCCCACGCGAGAA
>Ga0154020_10009682_pt1 | contig 11080 bp, 6 predicted proteins | sample Klosneuvirus_201_FD_109709 | JGI IMG/M metagenome (GOLD analysis project Ga0154020, IMG submission 109709) | Active sludge microbial communities from wastewater, Klosterneuburg, Austria - Klosneuvirus_20160825_MG | ecosystem: Engineered > WWTP > Aerobic digester > Activated sludge | place...
AGGAGTTGGCGGAAGGAAGTGGCTTTCACGGGCGCAGGCTAGAAATCGCGCAACGGGTCGGCAATGCAAAAGGTGGACGCTTATCGTGGGCTGAACGTGTTCACGTTCGTGACCGCAAACATCACGACGGCGTCGGCGATGCCGGCGGTTCGTGCCACTTTGTCTTCGGCACGACGACAGGTTGCGCGGGGTCGGCTTCGTAGTGCGGCGACATGATCTGCACGCTGTATTCGTTGAAGACATCCTGAATGTGCGCGTGGAGACGGGAGAGGACGCCTTGTCGTTGCGAAGGGTTCTCCAGCGCGACGCGGAGTTCATATTCCACGTAGAAATCCGAGAGCTGCCTTTGCAGGACAATTGGTTCGGGCCTGGGTTTCGTGCCGGTGGTCCGGCGCGCGGCTTCGAGGAGCATGGCGTGAACCTGGCGCCAGGGTGTGCTGTAACCGATCGTGACGGTGGCCGGCACGAGGACGCCTTCCGTTTCGTTGAGCCGCGTGTAATTGATCAGCGCGCTGCTGGAAATCTGGCTGTTCGGCAACACGATTTCCTCGTTGCGACCGGTGACGAGCCGCGAGGAGAAGAACCCGACGGACGCGATGGTGCCTTCGAATTCGCCGATGCGCACGAAGTCGCCCGGGCGGCAGGTGCGGTTGTAAACCATGACGAGGCCGCCCACGAGTTGCGAAATGAGGTTGCCCGAGCCGAGGGAAATCATCAGGCCGGCCAGCACGCTGATGCCGCGGAAGGCGGGCGTCTGGCTGCCGGGAATGTAGGGGAATGCGACGATGACCGCGGTGATCCAGATCATGATCACGGAGAGGCGCTGGGCGATCGGCGCGGTAGTGGGATCGAAGAAGCGGGAGTGGATGTTCCCGCGCGCAACGGCGGCGAAGAAGCGGCGCACTGCCGTGCTCGCGAAGCGCGCCAGGATGAAGACGAGGAAAACGATTCCGAGATTGGGTAGCGCGTGAACAGCGCTCTGGCCGAACTTCGCGAGAGCTTTGAGGAAGCTCGTCTCCAGTTGTTCACCGTAGGGCCGCGTCTGCGGGAACAGTCGCAGCATGGTTTCCAGCCACCAGAACGTGGCGATGGAGGTCGCGGCCCAGAAGACGGTTGTCATCGTGCCGCGCAGCACAGCGACGAGGTTTTGCAGACCGACCACGCGCAAGGTGTGGGACTTGATTTGGTCGGCCTTGTCAGCGGTCAGACGAATGAGCCGGTTCTCCGCCCAGCTGCGATTGCGCGCCAGGAACCAGATGAACGCGAGGAGCGCTGCCGTGGCAAGAACGCCCTTTAGCAACGAGCCGAGAAGGCTCTGGCGATCGCGAAATTCTTCGAGCTCGGCGATGGCGAGATCAAGACGCGCCACGGTTTGTCGTGCGACCGAATCAAGAGTCTCGCCTTCAAGTTCGTTGATGTCCTTCGGCAGGATGAAGAACACGGCCTGGCCGCGCACACGGATCTCCACATTGCCGTCGCCAGTGATGAAATCCGCCCGGGCTCCGGTGGCATTTAGGTCAGCTTTGGCGATGCGAACTTCAGCGGCTGCGGCGCGTTGCTCGGGCGAGTAGCTGCCGAGATTCGCGCGAAAGTGCATCACCTCGCGATTGAGAATTTTCAGCGTGACACCTGGGTCGGTGGTATTCGTGCTGACTTGCGCGACGGCGGAACAGCAAAGGAAGTGGGCGAGGAGTAACAGCGCCCACGACAACTTGCGGCGGCCGCGTTCGGAGGAGGGATGACCTTTCATGGCTTCAACGCTGTTGAATCGAACGGATCATTTCGCGGAAGACGAGGCTGGCGCAGCGAACCCGGCGGGCAGCTTGAAATTGAGATCCTCCCACGGCGAATGAATCCAGCAATTGCCGGCGGTGCCCATTTGTTCGCCGAGCGAGAAGAGTCGTTTCATCTCGCCGCTGTCGAATTGTTTCGTGGATTGATGCTGGTACGCCGCCGGAATGCCGGTGAGATTGTAATCACACCTGTCGCGGCCGGCGTAAACATACATGCGGTAGAAATCGCCTTCGGCCTGGTGATGCGTGAGCGCGGTCAGGGAATTGAGGAGGATGGGAAGCGCCTTCGGTTTCACGGCGGCGTAGTGCGTGCCGAGGTCGCCATTGCGAATGATGAAGAGCTCGGCGGGACGTTTGCGATGTTGCTCGTCGAGCTGACGGCGAATCTCGTCGAGGTGCAGCACCGGGCCGTAGGCAAAGGCTTGCCGGCTGATGCCGCCGTCGACGTGCAGTTCGTCGTAGGTTTTACCGTTTGCCTCCACGCTGAAATACACCGGCGGAAACGCCCCGGGCACAGCCGACGACGCCAGCATCACCCGCCGGAAAAGCTCGGGTGCATCAGGTCGTCCGCTGGAGGCGATCGCGCCCATGTCCCAAATCACCGGGCGTCGTGCGTCGAGATTCGCTGTGCCGATCCAGAGGCGGCGTCCCAAGGCATGTTCGCGCGCCACGGCGGCGAGGAAATTCGTGGTCACATGCTTTTCGAGAATCCGGCGCAGCGGTGCGGTATCGAAGATGGAATCATCGCGGAGAATCCGCAGCAGACCTTTGCGCTGGAAAAGATCACTGGGCTTCAGGTCCGCGTAGATGTCGCGCAGTGCCGAATCGTAGTTGGTGCCGAGATAGGCGAACGGCGCGAGCAACGCGCCCGCGCTGATGCCGGTGACGAAATCAAACGTCGGCCGTGAACCTTGCGCCGACCAGCCGCAGAGAAACCCGGCGCCGAACGCGCCGTTCATTCCGCCACCCGACAGCGCGAGATACTGAATCGGCGTCTGCCCTAAGGGATTGTCCGGCGCGGCCTCGGCCTTCAAGGCTGTTTCCACGCTTTGTTGCAGCACGGGGCTGTAATGATCGCCCCAGTCGCGAATGTTCGAGTAGCCGCGGGGCGTCGCGAGGCTGGCGTGTTCCGCCGGCAAAGGTGATCGCGGATGGAGCGTTCCGCAGCCGCTCGCCAGCAACAGCAGCGACGAACCGGCGATGAGAACGCCGAAGAGTGAAGATGTCATGGAGTCTGGTTGTGCCGAAAAGTTCGGGCGCCAATTTGAGGAGCCCGCCCTTGGGCGTCAACACGCCGCTGGTGGAGCGCGGCGGTCTTTTTTGTCGAAGGCGCGATGAGGTTCTCTCGCTGAAGAATGGATTTGTGCCTCCCGGCGGGCGCGGTAACGTCCCGCCATGCTGGTCATTCTAAAGATCGTTCTCGCCATCGGTTCCGGATTCATCCTCGTCGCGCTCCTGTGAATCGTTTCGGCTACTGGCGCGATCCGTTGTTCCTCGCCTGCTCCTGCCTTTACGCGATGAATCGCTGGGGGTTCAAGCCGCACCTGCATTCGAAACTCCTGCACGGACAGTTCAACGATCTGTTGCTGATCCCGTGCGCGCTGCCGCTGGTGTTGTGGGTGCAGCGCCGACTCGGGTTGCGCGCGCACGATCGTTTTCCTGATCTGGGTGAGGTCGCGCTCCACCTCGCCGTCTGGTCGATCGTCTGCGAGGTGATTGGTCCGCGACTGATGCCGGCGACGGGCGATTGGAGGGACGTTGTGGCTTATGTAATAGGCGGATTACTCACGTGGTTCTGGTGGCGTCGGCAGGAATCGCGTCCAAGTGTTCTTCATGAGCTTTGATCTGCTGGCTCCCCATTATCGCTGGATGGAAGCGTTGCTGGCTGGTGAGCTTTTGCAGCATTGCCGCACGCGATGGATGAGCGAAATAGCGCCACCGCGTCGAGCCTTGCTGGTCGGTGAAGGGCCAGGGCGGATGCTCGAGGCGTGCGTGAAGACGTGGCCGGGATGCGCGTTCACCGTAATCGATTCGAGTTCGAGAATGATCGAACAAGCGCGAAAGCGCTGGCGGCAGCAGAACGATAAAGCCGCGGTGGAATTCATTGAGGCAGATCTGCGGACATGGCCCGCTCCGACTGGTGCATATGACTTGGTGGTGACGAACTTTTTCCTCGATTGCTTTGCGCCGGTCGAGCTGGAGTGGGTGATCAATAAACTCGGCGCTGCCTCAGCACCGTCGTCGGCTTGGCTGGTGAGTGATTTTCAGGTGCCGAGGGACGGCTGGCGTCGAATCCGCGCGCAGATTGTTCTGGCGCTCGCTTACGGCTTCTTTCGTATGGCAACGGACATCACGGCGCATCGCATTTCATCGCCGGACGATGGATTACAGTCAGCGGGATTCGCTTTGCAACGCCGCGAATACTTTAACTTTGGTTTGCTCCACGCGGACCTCTGGCGGCGCGTAGCGCCAATCAAGAATCGCGATAGCGCCGCGAGCATCCGTCAAGCCCGTCACAGCCATCGGGACGCGAACGCCACGATGGCTTAAAGAGCTTCTACCTCTCTTTCTCAGCGGCTCGCGCGCGGCTTGGTTGCCGACGAGGCGCGTTCCTTGTCTGCGAGCGCATTCAGGAAGGTCGTCAGCGATTTCACTTCGTCGTCTGACAGCTTGCGGTCGAGCTGTTCCCACGCCATGTCCTTCACGGCTTCTTCAAGTTTTCCGCGGCTGCCGTCGTGGAAGTACGGCGCAGTGAGCGAGATGTTCCGCAGGCTTGGCACCTTGAACTTGAACTTGTCGTCATCGTCCTTCGTGACCGCGAAGCGACCGACATCTTCGATCTTCGGCGGATGAATCAGCCCGCGCTTCTGATACGAATTGCCGCCGACCGTCGGTCCGTTGTGACACGCGGTACAGCCGATGGTCACGAAAAGGTCGAGGCCCTTTAGCTCGTCGGTGGACAGCGCCGCGTTCTGGCCTTTCAAGAAATCATCGAAGCGATCTCGCGTGATTAGCGTGCGCTCGAAGGCCGCGATGGCGCGCGCGATGTTGTCGTAGGTGAGAGGTTTCGCGTCGCCGGGAAACGCCTTGGCGAATGACTTCTGGTAATCGGGAATGGCGCTGAGCTTGTCCACGACGGCCTGTTCGTTCGGCATCGCCATCTCGATGGGATTTAAGATTGGTCCCTTGGCCTGTGCAGAGAGATCGGCTGCGCGACCGTCCCAGAACTGCGAGGAATGCAATCCGGCGTTGAGCACTGTCGGCGAATTGCGGCCACCGCGTTTGCCGTAGGCGCCGGGCGAAGTCGGTTCGTTATCCACGCCACCGCGGCCCTTATCGACGGCATGGCAGGAGTTGCACGATTGCGAGTTGTTCGCCGAGAGCCGCACATCGAAGAACAGCGTCTTACCGAGATTCACGAGCGCCGGGGTGTCCTTCTCGGCACCGGGCATTGCCGCCGGCAGCGGGGACAGGGCGGGAACACAGCGCTGGCGCAGTTCTTCCGGCTTTGGTGTGGTGTTGGCAAAGGTGGACAGTGAGCTTGTGCAGGCGACGGAACAAACCACCGCGAGTTGTTTCAGCAGTCGAGTTTTCATAACGGTATGGATTGATACTGAATCAAATTGAAGAGCGATCGATTGGCTGCGCTCCACGCGGCTTGGCGGGATGTGGACGTTGATTGACTCCCGGACGCTGGATGGAGCGCGAGCCAGGCCCGAAGGAGATGCTTTGGTCGAGGAGAGCGGATCGTCTCGCCGGCCTTCCGCCGTCTTTCGAGGAGTTATATTACTGAATCAGCTGTTGCTTTAACGACAGGCGCTGCAGTCGCGAGAGCAGCCGACAATCGTCCTCCAGATCGACCTGGTGGTCGGCTTTGAGCCTGGCGGTGACGCGTTCGCGCCAGGAAGCCCTGAACAGTTCCGGACCGTGGAGCGCGCCGATGAAGGCTCCGAGCAGTTGCGCGTAGGAATCGGTGTCGTGTCCCCATTCCATGCTGAGCTGCAGGGCGGCAAGCGGATCGTAGTCAGCGAGTTCGAGGCAGGCGAAGACGACGACGAAGGGGACTTGAGCCTCCCATTTGGTGGTGAATTCGAATTCCTTTTCCAGCGCGGCGAAGAGCCGCGCCGGACGGTGGTTCGCGTCGCGCGCCATGGTCTCTGCAACGCCGAGCCAGCGCGTGACGGAGCGCGAGGTCCATCGAATCGAGCCGTAGCCGAAGGGGTCCGTGGTTCGCACGGCATGAAGGATGGAGTTCCACGCTCGACGCGGGGATTTCGGATCCGGCTCGGTTACCAGCGTGACTGCCAATCCGGCAACGAGCGAGGCAATCATGTCCCTAGCCCAGCTGTTGTCGATGAATGCGAGGGAGTATGCGGCGCGATAGGCGCTTTCCGGCTTGCCGGCGAAGAGGGCGGCAAGTGGAAGCATGGCCATCTGACCAGCGCACGTGGGAATTCCACCCCAGAGCCGTTCGGGTGGCCGGGCGGTGACCAGATGGCGTTCACCGACGATCCAGCGTGCTGCGTACTCGTATTCCTCCAGCCAATCCGCTGCGAGCGCGACGTAGCCCGCCGATGCGGTGACGGCGGGAGTCTTCGGCCAGTCGAGATAAGCCTGGGCGAAATCCTTCTCGCTTATCGGCCAGCGGCCGGACGTTTCAGCGCGCCGGAGTGCGTGCAGGAGGATGAGCTTGTGTCGCGTGTCGTCGGTAATCGTGCCGGCCTCGGAATGATGATTCCATTGGCCGTAGGATTCTGGTTCCGGTCGCAGGTCGCGATACGCTCTCAACAGAAGCCGCGCAATTGTCGCATCCCGCGCCGCGGGATCGAGAATTTCATCGTCGCGCCAGAGCTTGGGCGGATTCGAGAGGCGCTGGACGTCGTCGCGCGGCTGGAATTCCACGGGCCCGCCGAACGCGTCGCCGAGGGCGGTGCCCAACATCAGGCCGCGAATTTTCGCGTCGATCCCCGGTCGGATCGCGAGGTCCGCACTCTTCAGATCCAGAGCGACCAGTGCGGCCAGGGTTGTGCCGGCACGAATGAATTGGCGGCGATTGCAGGGGTGCATGGGAGAAGAGGAAAACCGGTCGAGCCCGGAAATGCAATCCAGCGCAACCCGTTTTCGTTCTCCTGCCGGCTGGTCAATTAATCGATGCGTTTGAGACGGTAGAAGTATTCAGCCGTGTCGGCGGGAGGATACTCCTGAACCCGCAACCGACCATCAGTCTGCGTGGTGACGGTGGCGACGTCCTTCCAGGGAGCGGCATTCGTCAGTGACGGAGTTCCTTGAAGCACATATTGCGTTTGGCCTTCGCCCAACAGCGAGAGGGTGACGTGAGTGCCCTCGTGATTGGCGGACACGATGGATCCTTCCCGAGGGCCGAGAGTGGAGATGCCCGCGCTGAGTTGCGACGTGCTGGCGAGCGTCTCGAACCCCGGCGCGAATGCCGTGGATGCAGTGGCGAGACGCAGACGGGTTTCGTCCTCCACGCGCGCATCGAAGAGTTCGTCCGCGTCATCGGTGAACGCGACTGTCGTCGGTTTCTGCCAGACGCCGTCGCGGAGCATGGTGAAATGGATGTCATTCGCGCCGGGCCAGATGAGCCAGAGTTCGTCGCCGAAAGTGCGGAGCTGGCCATTGGCAAAGGTCGGTCCGACTTCCGATGGCGAAGTGACGATGGTGGTGACGGCTCCCTGGAGACTCCCGATCAATCCTTTGACTCGGTGGTCTTCGCGCCAGACGAGGACCGGTTGCCCGATGGAGTTGAAACCGGCGACAGGGGCGTTGTCGGGCAGCGCGTTGCTGGTGATCTGAGCCAGCGGCAGCCAGACGCCGCCTGATTTTTGGCGGACATGAATCTCCATGTCGGTTTCGGATTCCAGATCGCCGTCGTGATCGAGAACCACGGCGACGAAATAGTTGTCCACGTCCCGTACGGCAGGATGCCAGCCAAGGCTGTCCACCAAACCGGAAACAACGGTTTCCTCAGCGGACCAGCTCGAGCCGTCCCACACTCGATGCAGGATGCTGGCTTCGTGACCGGGCACGCCTTCGATGGACTGGCCATCGGTGCGTTGCCAGAACAGATGGACGAGGCCGTTGGTATCGGTGCGGAGCAACGGGCCGAAATCGAAGTCGCTATCGCCGGTCAAGGCGGCGGTGGCGATGACATTGCCGTTGGTGGGATTGAGCAGGGCGTAATGTAGTTCAAATCCGGAGGCGAACGTGGCGAACTGCGAGATGTCCGTGGGCAACGGTAGGTTGGGATTGCGCTGGTAGCAGACGAGGATGTTGCCATTGCCGTCGTAGGCGAGAGCCGGGCCGTTGTCCGCCTGCGCGTCACTCGTAATGAAGTGACCCGCGCCCCAGTTCGTGCCGTCGAAGAGTTTGATCGCGATGTCGCCGGAAGGTCGCTGCTGTCCGGCGGAAATCTCTGACCAAGCGGCTACCGCGCGGTTGCCCGCGGCCAGAGCCATGGTGAGATGGACATTCCTTCCCACGAGGTTGCCCGGGCCCATGCCGGGAGGATTCTGGCCGGCGCCCGCGGCCTGGAACTTCGTTGAAGCGGCGGCGAGAGCGGGAGCGCCGCCACCGCAGTCATCGCCAAAGGGCCATTCCTTGTAGGCCGTCGTGCTGCCCAGGAACATGGCTGACGCAGTGACGGAGGCGTAAATTTTGCCGCCAAGCTTGTTGAGGTGCAGATCGGGGGCGACTTGAAACTCAACGCAGCCTTCGCCGCCGCCTTCCACCGTCACGTTGGCGATCTTGTTGAGCGGCGGCGGAACGACGGAGAGGCTCACGGCGGCCTTCAGAGTTCCACCCAGCGAACCGCCCGTCCATTTGATCTCGGAGCCGTCGTCGCCAAACTCCGGTGTGCCGTCGAGAGTGATCTTGATGCTGGCACTCAGGCCGGCCTTGCCGGTGAGCGAACAGGGAAGTCGTCCGAGCGCGCACGCGGCGTCCTTGGCGCCGAGCACGAGGGAGATGGGATTCATCGAAGCTTCCCAATCCACCAGCGGTAAGTGAGCCGTGCCGAAACCGGTCACGGTGAGCTGGTCACATTCGAGCGTGGTGGTGGATTTGCCTTTCAGTTCGAGTTCCTTTGTCCTCCCCGCGAAACTGGCCGTGGCCTTGGCTAGAAAATCGGCCGTGCCGGGGGAGCCGTCGGAATTGGCTTTCATGTCGAGCCGCGAGGAAACTTTGGCGGTGAGTCCCCATTGGCCGCTGAAAATAGGGTTGCCGCTGATGGAACGTGTGGTTTCCAATGTGATCGGCCAGTCCACCCAACCTTCGTATTTCACGCCAGGCGAGGCGTGCCAGTCGGAGATCATTCCGGCCCATGACGGAAGTTCGACTTTGGGAACGTGGAAGGTGAATTGTGAACCGACTTCATTGGCCTTCGGCGTGATGCGAATTTTGTCGTCATCCTTGTCGGTGTCGAATGGAAACATGACGGTGTTGCCGGAGAGCGTGGTGGTTTCGCCGCCGTAAATAAATTCCACTTCGCGGGTGCCTTCGGATTCCTTCCAATCGGGCGTGAGGACGAGGGTGGTGTTGTAGGGAATGTCCTTGATGAAAAATTGCGGCTCCTGGAGATACGCTTCTTTGACGGTCGGCGTGCGCAAGACCAGCTTGCTTGTCAGCATGGTGGTGATGGTGTTTGTGCCACTCGGGTTGGGGTCGCCCCCGGATAACTGGTCGTCCAGCATGTAGTTCCAATACTGGCTGCCGTCATCCAAAGTCTCACCCGCGCAGCCGTGGTTGCGCAACCAACCTGCCAGCCAGGAGGTATAAGCGTCTTCGTAAAGAGCTCCTCCCTCATCGTAAAGATATTTCAGGGGCCCAAGAACGGCATCCCATTTGTTCGACTCGAAGTTGAATGTGCCCGTGAGATGGAGGACTTCCAGGTCCACAAAATCTTGATTGTCGAGAATTCCGCCGCCGCAATCGGCGGGGTCTTCAGTGACAAAGCAATCCCCTTCGTCAAAGGGAGGAGCAGGAGTCTTAAATGCGTTTTCCATTGAGGCGTCGTAACTGCCGCCGGTCATGCGATTCGTGAGCACCAACGAGCCGTCCGGCCGCACCATGCCTTTAATGTTGTATTCGCGGTTGATGGTCAGGCTGGCGTGACTGTATGAAAAATTATTCGGACATGGCGCGCTACTGGCGTCTCCGTTCGACGATCCGACAAAGCGATCCTTGCCCTTGCCTGTGATGACGCCCTCACAATCAATCTCGATGTAGTTGTTCTCCGGTCCGCCCACCCGGCTGTAAGTAAAGCTCCCCGACCACGTGGCGGAATACGTGACCGTAGCCCCATTCTTGAGATAGGAAAACTCGCTTTGTCCGGAAATGCCGACCGTGCCGGTGTCCTCGCTGAATTCCCAGCGCCCCACCGGAAACGCCGGCGGCGTGGTGCAGGCGTTGGTGAGGCCGACCGGACATTCTGCTGCCTTAACCAAAGTTGTGATCAGCAGCAGACCAAAGAGGGAAAAGGCTCGCTTCATGAGTCGGCCAATCTACCGTAAAATCTCTCATTTTCAATCATTTGGGCAGAGTATTAAGGGATTTGGCCGGGCCTGTGCAGCGGCCGGGGCCATTTAGTCGGCCAAGAACCAACCTGCCCGAGAGTGTGCCCGGCAATAATCTTCCGACACCAATCACGATTTGCATTTCGCGCGGCGCTGTCGTTACTCTCCGGCCCAACAATCCAATGCTCCAAGCCGATGAAAATATTGCCATCCACCGGCCGGCTCACGCTGGCGACCTCCGTTCTCACTCTCGCGGCCGCGCTGTTTCTCAACGGCTGCGCCTGTCCCTTTAGCAAGTCCTCCGCATCCTCCAACACCATGAAGATTGAACAGAAAGTTTTCGGGAAGCTCGCCGACGGCACCGAAGTAAAAATTTACACGCTCACCAACACCAAGGGCGTGACCGCGAAGGTCACCGAATACGGCGGCATCCTCACCGAACTCTGGGTGCCCGACCGCAATGGCAAGGCCGGCAACATCGTCTGCGGCTTCGATAATCTCGATCAATACGTGAAAGGCCATCCGTTCTTCGGCGCGACGACCGGTCGTGTGGCCAACCGCATCGCCAAGGGCAAGTGCACGCTCGATGGCAAGGAATACACGCTCGCGGTGAACAACGGGCCGAACCATCTCCACGGCGGCATCAAGGGCTTCGACAAACGCGTCTGGAAATCGCGCGCATTGCCCGCGACCGGCAACGAAGTCGCCGTCGAGTTCACCTACGTGAGCCCGGATGGCGAGGAAGGTTATCCCGGC
>Ga0154020_10009683_pt1 | contig 11078 bp, 11 predicted proteins | sample Klosneuvirus_201_FD_109709 | JGI IMG/M metagenome (GOLD analysis project Ga0154020, IMG submission 109709) | Active sludge microbial communities from wastewater, Klosterneuburg, Austria - Klosneuvirus_20160825_MG | ecosystem: Engineered > WWTP > Aerobic digester > Activated sludge | place...
CTGTCCGGAAGAGGAGCCTTTCGCCATGATTCGGGCATGACACGCTCGGGCAGATCGTAGAAGCGGCGATCAAGACCCGGCCGAGAAAAAGCTACTTCGGCAGCGTGGCTTTGGCCAAGCTAGCCTGTCCACGCACTTTCCGGGCCACACGATCATCGTCGATGGACTCCGACCCCACGTTTCCCGCCATTGGGGGGACCTGAAAGGCGGCGCGAAGATGCATCCTCAGACCATTGGTGAGCACCTCAAAAGACGCCGGCTTGAACTGGGTTTGGAACAAGAACAAGTCGCTGCCAGGATTCGCTTTACGCCCTGGAGTCGACGACGTTTGCACCAACGAGTGCCCGTGATATCAACCTCGCGACTGTTCCGCCCACGATTCATACGATTCCTCATGAAACTCCCATCGTTCTGCACCTGTACCACACTCTTGCTGGCTGCCAGCGCGCTCACCGCCTCCTTGCGAGCCGCGCCCGGAAACGAAAAAATCGACCCTTACGCACTGAAGTCGGTCGCGGTCGTCGCAAACAACCGTCCTGAGGTCATCCAAAACGATCCGCGCGTCTCGATCACGTTTGGTCCCGAACAGCTTGTGATTCCAGGCGGACTCCAGCCTTCCCTCCTGATCGCGAAGAACGGGATGATCGTGGTGCAATCACAGATGCCCGAACATCCCTTTCCGTCGAAGCGCCAATCTTCGCATTGGGCGATGGGAACCTTTGTCTCCCGCGACGATGGCAAGACGTGGAAGCGACAACCGCTCAAGCAAGGGGAGAACGGCCTGAATATGGAGGGCGGAGCACTGCAGCTTCGCAACGGTTTGATCATCGCCTTGGACACCTATGTGACGCCCGGCGAGAAAGAGGGTACGGGGAAAGGTGAACTTTATACCTCGAGCGACAACTGGGAGACTCTCAAGGGCCCGATTCCGATTACCTTCAACGTCCCCGGAGTAAACTTTACGGGCTCCACTGACGACGGTGGTCGACCCTACCTCGCCGTGCGCCTTCATCGGCGTATCATCGAGCTCCCTAACGGCGACCTCCTGACGACACTTTACGGTTGGTTCCAAGGCGATACCGCAGTCTCGGGCTATATGCCGACGATGAGGAAGTCGCGCGTGATGCTCGTTCGTTCAACAAATGGCGGCCATCATTGGGACTTGATTTCCACGGTGGCTGTCGATCCCGACGTCGGCACAGAAGGGTTTGGTGAAGCGGTTCTGGATCGAATTGCGCAAGGCCCCAACAAAGGGAGACTTCTCTGCCAGATGCGCACGGGTCGCAAGTTGCGCGAGTCGTACTCGGATGACGATGGCCGCACGTGGGCAAAATCATACCCGCGCGTATTTGCTGATCTCGACGTCTACCGCACGGAAAAATGGGTCGAGATGTTCCGTGGCGTGAAGGATAAAAATGGTAATCCCATCGAGAATAACCCCGTTGAGATGATCGGTGCAGTGGTGGATCCGGATCTGAAAGTCCTTCGAAGTGGCGTCGTGGTAGCCTCGTTTGGCGTGAGAATCCCGCCTCGCGCCTGCTGGCCCCGCGCCGAACACCCCTGGAACGGCAGCTACCTCGCGGTCAGTTTGGATAGCGGAACAACGTGGAGCCACGTTGTTCGAATGACCTCGGGTGTGCTGACAACGCACTATACGGCGATCGAAGAATTTCCCTCCGACAACCGAATCTACTTCGCCTACGATCTCGGCGATTGGCGCAGTGGGCTGGGCCGGAGCACCTACGGGCGCACGGCGACGATCACAGTAAAGGCAAAATAATCGAGCCCATGGCTTGCTTGCAGAAAGCGAACGAGCCATGGGTTGAGCTTGACCTCATTTTGAGGCCGATGCTTGGCACTTGAGCAGACCTGGACGAGGAGCATGATCACTTTTTAACCGGTTTCAAACCGAGACTGGCAGCCAAACTTCCTCACGAGCTATGAGTCAAAAACTAGATCTCGACACCTTGCGGCAGCATTACGAAGAAGACGGTTACGTGATCATTCGCGGCCTCTTCACGGCGGACCAGTTTCAAGAACTGAATTCCAATCTCGATCGCTACGTTCGCGACGTTGTACCCACCCTTCCAAAGGACCAGGCCTTTTTCGACGATTATTCCAAGCCAGAGACCCTGCGGAAGATGCAGTCGTTGAATCGGCATGACGCGTGGTTCGCCAAATTTATGAAGGAGGGTCCTCACGTCGCGGTGCAGACACACCTTATGAGGGACCAGGCCGTGCCACAGGGGTTGGAGTGGTTTGACAAGCTTCCCTACGACACGAACGCAACACCGGCCCACCAGGACGGCTACTATTGGAATCGGACCCCCGACATTGCGGGCGGCATCTGGATCGCGCTTGATCCGGTTGATCGTGAGAATGGCTGCATGTGGTACGAGCGCGGCTCACACAAGCGCGGTATCAAGCCACACGGCGCCAGCGGCGTCCTGGGATTCAGTCAGGGCATAGTAGATTTCGATCCCACCAAGGTCGACCGCGTTCCCATTGAACTTCAGCCAGGCGATGCCGTAGCGCACTCCAGCGTGACGATTCACTGGACGGAAACGAATAGGGTGAATCGCCACCGGCGCGCGATCGCCACCTTCTGTTTCGGCGCGTCGACGGTCCGCGATGAGAAAAAACACGCAGCCTACATGGAGAGTCTAGAGGAGCAGCTGGCGAAACGGGGCATCGCTTCAACGACTAAAGTGTAACGCTGAACCGCTGCCCTCGTGAAATGCGAACATCGAGGGTTTTGCCGCGATTGCGTGGCAGAGTTCGGTCGTCAGCATCATGGTCATAATCGGGCGCCAACCCCCTCTCGCGGCGATGTCACCCGGCAAGCGCAGCCCGGCATCGCAATCTCCGGCCAGACGCAGGAACGCGGCACCGCACCAGCTCATATTGCGGTCGAAGAGCGTGCAGTTAACGGAATATCTTCGCGACCTGATTCAGAAAAGGCGGCTGCCTGAACCGCTTCCCGGCGGCAGACTGTGGTCCCAGCAACTTGGTGTAAGCCGAAGAATTCTCGATGAATCGCTGAAGGAACTGCAGCACCAAGGGTTGATAACGATCGGGAGGCGCGGCGTGCGACTGAATGCATCGCGGAAACATAAGACTGTGGCGAGACGTCGGGCACGCGGTTGGTGCGCGCGTTGTTATTCGCCGGATACCGAAGGCAAGGGTACGTCGAAACGCTCAATCGCTGTAGTCTCAGTTGAGGTCTTTTTGGATGGTGGGTCGGTCGCCCTCGTCAGATTGCGCGTTCGCATTACCTTGCGGCTTTTTAGCGGCATAACCGGCTGACGCTCTGCAATCCAAGAAACCGAGCCAACGATTGAACCGCCGGCGAGGCTTTGATGCCGCGGCGGACCCGACACGAGATCACGACGAGCCGGTTATTGGTGCGATCCGACTTGAGGTCGGCATGGCCGACCAATTCCGAGTCTGCCAGGACCGGCAGCGCATAGTAGCCTCGGACGCGCCGGTGAGCCGGAGTGTAGGCCTCCCACCGATAATGGAAGTCCCACAAGGTCGAGGTGACCCGACGATCGTAGATCAATGGATCCAGCGGGGCGAGGAGGAGCGGCGATCGCCAGGGGGTGTCCGTTCTTCCGCTCCGTTCGTCGAGCAGCGGCAGGTCCTCTTTCAAACAGTGAAGGAGAGGAGCGCCCTCCACGCGGATTGGTTGAACCAGATCGTCCACCACGGAGAGCTCCTTTCTCTTCAAGCTGACGAGGCGATGTTGTCGGAGCCGGTTCACCGCGAGCCAGCGTTCGATCTCCGTTCTGTCCGGGAGAGGAGCCTTTCGCCATGATTCGGGCATGACACGCTCGGGCAGATCGTAGAAGCGGCGATTGCCTTTCCGCGCGGCGATCAGGACCCGGCCGTGAAAAAACAACTTCTGCAGCGTGGCTTTGGCCAAGCTAGCCTGTCCCCACACTTTCCGGGCCACGCGATTATCGTCGATCGCGTCAGAAGAGAGCGGACCGCGGGTCGCGATCTCGTCGAGAATGTGCTGTGAGAGCTGTTTTTCCCGGGGAGTCAGTCGACCCGACCACGCTCCGCTGCTCCGGCTGCGTGCATCCATCGCGGCGTGCAGGAATGGCCAGGCGGAACAGGGAAACGCGACGAGGATCCCCGTCGATGGCAGATGGTGTTCAAACCCTTGGCGGGACGCCGCAGGAAGAGGCTTGTCTCCACCGTGAAGGTGTCGCGTCAGATCACCTTCGCGGTATTCTTCGACCCGATTGCGGAGGATCAAGTCATGCATGCGCCCGCAAACGTTGATTGGATCGATTTGAATCCATCCCAAGCGGTCGAGTGCGGCTTCGACGCCGGGCAGTGGCTCATCCAAGCGAAGCGCCCGCCGGTGAAACCGCCGGGCAGCGGAGATATCAAGACGAAGCGGCGGGTCGGCTCTCACGGGGCGCAACCCAACCTCGTTGTCGCGTCCACCGCAAGCTGGCGGCCACTACCTCTTTCCCATGTCAGGCATAGGCAATGTCGAAGCAGCCATAGGCGGGCCTTGCGGGAAGGAAGTAGTCTTCGGCGTCGCCGTTCATTCCTCCGGTGGCAAACTCCGGCGCCGACTTTGCGAGCAGGGCCCGCAAACTTTCCCGGGCGCGGGAAATGCGACTCTTGACCGTGCCGACATTGATTCCCATGGAGAGGGCAATTTCGTCGTAAGAAAGGTGAAGGGTCGTCCGCATGGTGAGGATTTCCCGGTGACTGGGTTCGAGGTTTGCCATGCAGCGGGCGATGAGCGTGGCGAATTCATTGGTAACCGTTTGCTGGGCCGGATCGCTATGATCGGCCGCGATGAAATCGCCATAGGTTGCCTCACTATTTTCGCCGATCCGGCGGTCGATCGAGATGCTGTCCTGCCGACGGCGACGAAAGAAGTACCAGTAGCGGTTGCGTGCGAGGTTGAGTGCGATGCGATACAGCCATGTCGCCAGTGATGAGTCGCCCCGAAAGGTCGCCAAACCCCGGTGTACCCGGAGGAACGTGTCTTGGGCAATTTCTTCGGCGTCTGCATGGTTGCGCAGGAGATTCAGCGCGAGCCCGAGGATCTTGCTGTAGTAACGACTCATGATCTCGTTAAAGGCGGCCTCTTCGCCTTGGTTGAAACGTTTGACAAGGTCCGCGTCGTACTCCGCCTCGGCGGAGCTGGAGGCGGTTGCGGCCTCATCGATCACGGGAGCTTCGATTGAGGCGGCTGGAGGATTAGCTTCGTTTTTCCGAGAAGGGGACAGCTCAATCGGCGATTCTGGGCGGAGTGATGATGCGGGCTCGATGCGCGAGCAGGGTGTAACCGGTGAGACGTAAGCAGTGGGCATCGTGTGGATAAATGAGTTTGAAGCAGGCGGGATCGCGCTCCAGTAACTCAATGCGTGCCACGACGATCTTTAAAAAATTAAATCCATACCCTCCAATAGTTTATGTCGTAAATCGACGCGCGCTCCTACTGCGTAGACGTGCAAAATGTCGGGAATGTCGCGGGCCATCATGCACGTTGCATGACGGCAAAACGAGGATGGCCGAGCTACGTGCCCGGGTTTTCCAGAATGACACCCTTCAGCGGGTGCAGATCGAGAAGGTTGCCGTACCAGCCTTTAATGCCTGGACGTCGCAGGTTGTTGCGCACGTAGAAATAGATCGGGGCAATCGGTAGTTCCTCGGAGAGGATTTCTTCGCAGCGCTGAAAAGCCTCGAAGCGCTCGTTACGGTCGCGCGCCTGCCGGGCGGCCGCGATTTGACGATCGTACTCTGCGTTTCTCCACCCCGTCTGGTTGTTGCCGTTGTCACTGGTCATGATCTCGAGGAAGGTGCTTGGATCGAGGTAGTCCCCGATCCAGGCGTAACGCCCCACCTGATAGTCGAGCGTTCTCATGGTGGCGGAGTAAACTTTGGCTTCCTGATTGTAGAGGGTGGCGTTGATTCCCAGTTCCGTGCGCCACATCTGTTGGATGGCTTCGGCGATCTGGCGGTGTCCCTCATTGGTGTTGAAGAGAATCTCGAACTTGGGGAAACCGCGGCCTTGGGGGAAACCGGCCTCGATGAGCAATTGACGCGCCTGTTCGGGATTGTGGGGAACAGCGGAACGCGCGGTGAACCCGGCGGTGCCAGGTGGCGTGAGTCCGCCGGCCGGGGATTGGCCGCCCTTGGTGACGCGCTCGACAAGCTGTCGCCGGTCAATCGAGTAGGCGAGCGCGCGGCGCACGCGCACATCGTCGAAAGGCGGACGCGTGACATTAAAGCGGTAGAAGTAAGTCGCCAGGCTCGTTTCCTGTCCCAGCAGCGGGGCAAGCTCGGGGTTGGACTTGTAGACCGCGATTTTGTCGATCGGAATCGAACTGGTCACGTGAAGCTGGCCGACGCGAAACATCCGTTCCTCGGCGTCCTGGCTGTCGATCGGGTAAAAATTGACCTCGTTCAGATAAACGTGTTCGCGATCCCAATACGTGGTTGAGCGTGTCAGGCGGATGACTTGGTTGGGACGCCAGTCGGCGAGCACAAAATACCCGTTGCCGACATGATTGCCCGGCCTGGTCCATGGGGATCCCCGGCTGTAAACCCGACCGTGTTTCTCCAAGGTGGGCCGATGCAAGGGGTACCAGGCGGCATGGCAGACCAGCTTGTCCAAGTAAGACAAAGGGTGGCGCAGCGAGAGCACCAGCGTGTGATCGTCGGTGGCGATCGCGCCCACCGCGGAAAAGTCGGTGAGTTTTCCCTCATAAAACTCCTCGGCGTTGCGCAGGGCGAAGAGCATCGAGGCGTATTCGGCGCCCAAGGATGGGGTGAGGATGCGCTGATAGGCCCAAACGAAATCGTGGGCGGTGACTGGATCCCCGTTGGACCAGCGCGCCGACTTCCGCAGGTGAAAGGTCCATTGCCGTTGGTCGGGGGATACCTCCCAGCGTTCGGCGGCGGCGGGAACCGGCTCGCAGGTTTGCGGATGATACTGTGCCAGCCCCTCCATCAGACCCATGATGATATTGAACGTCTGCTGGCTGTCGGCGGTTTGCGGATCGAGATCGTTGGGCTCGGAGAGGTTGCCGAGATGGAGCGACTGGGTGCGAACGCCGGAATCGATGACCGATTCGCGGCGGCTGCACCCCGTCGTGGCGACAAAGCCGGCGAGGGCAAAAGTAACAGTGAAGGAGAGATGCCGAAGATGCGGGGAAACGTTCACGGGAAGAAAGCGGTCAAAATGGGGAACAAAAAGAGCCAGGTCATCGACCTGGCTCTCTAAATAATCGGTCCGCGATCCGAGGGATCGGGTAAGTGGAGCTATTTTGTTGGTTGCGACGCGGCAATCTCGCGCAAGCGCCCGTCGATCGAGTTCATCCGCGCAATCAGCGCTTCCTCGATCTTTTTTCTTTCGGAACTGTTGACGATGCTGAGCTTGGAAGCGTCGCGGATTACATTGGCGGGAAGCGTGAGGATTCGGGTGAGGATGCCCTGATCCTTAAAGGAGCTCAGATAGAGCGCCGTAACCTCTTGGGACAGCGCGAGCGACTCCCGTGCCACGGCCTGCGTTGCCCCAAGGTTGTTGTTCAACTGTTGGTTCTTTGCGAGTTCAGCGGTGAGTAGATTACCCACCTGATCGGAAATCTTTTGGCTGTAGGTGCCGATGGACTCCCGAGTGAGATTTTGGTCGGCGGCCATCTGCGCGAGAATGGGTTGAATGCGCTGGGCCAGCCGATCCCCGACCTTGTCAACCTGTTCGGATTGTTGCCGTTCGGCGTCTTCGGGACTTGTGGGCAGCGGGCTGAAAGGCTGAATTTTCGCGGCGATCGCGGCAGCGAGTTGATTGACCCGCTCCTGATTGAGTTTGCTGACCTCTTCGTCGGTCATGAACACATCGGCGGCGCGCTTCGAAATTGCATCCTTGAGCAAGGTATTGACTGACTCGACCTGACGGCGGCTCTCTTCGGCGGCCGCCTTGATCTCCGCGTTGGTCTGTTCCCGCAAAAGAGCGATTTCAGTCTGTTGGGACGCGGTGGTTTCGGCGATCGTGCGAGTGTGCAGCCAGTAGGCGGCCGCACCGATGATCACGACCGTGAGGATGACGGCCGGGAGTTGCTCTTTTAGTTTTTGCCACATGGGGAGATCGATTGGTCGGAGGAGGTTACGAGTCGGGTAGGGGATTGCAATGCCGGGCTGGCGAGGGAAATGCGTTGTTTTCCGCGGTTTCCTTCACAGGGTGCGGACATGAGTCTGAACCGCTGCGAACAACTTCTGTTCGAATATGTGCAGGGCCATGCCGACGAGAGACAGTATTGGCAGGATAAAGTTCGCCAAATCGTGCAATCTGCAGGTGACCCCCACACGGTGGCGGTGACCTTGGACTCCGCCTTGTGGGAGTATTACCGGGAGCGGGGCAATGTCGTCCCAGTGTTTAAACAAACGATTGCGAGGGAGGGGCTTAAGCGTGTGAGTTTGAGGAATTTGGCTGAATATTGGGTTCGTGTCTGGAGTGCTCCGCGGGCCAAACGTTCGACGTCCTCGCCCGGACCGGGCGAAAGCATGAGACCGTGAAGTTTTCTACCCCGATTCGCTCTTGGACTGTTCGGAGGGAGCCGCGCCCAGCGGAAGTCGAATGGGAATCGTGGATGGGTAAATCATTATAAATTAGTCATTTCCCGTAGAAATTGACCTGAGTGGATGCGCGTGAACGCGAGCCGAAAGGGACAGGCGAAAAAAACGCTGACTTATTTTGAGACTTTTTGGGCGTTGTTGCGTCTTTCTTATTGGTTCTGGTTATAACTTCTCCCGCTTAGCGGGAGATTTGGGGTAACAAAGAAAGCAATGGGCGGATCGCTTAGGGGTAGGCGATCCGCCCTCTTTTTTTCTCAAAATTCGTCGAGTGGTGGAGGTTTTGTCGGGCGAATCTGACAGATCTCCTTCTGGCGGCGGCGATTGATTCTAGGGTGAACTTTCTCGAGAGATATGAAGTCGGACATCGACACCGCGGAGGACTCATGCACGGTTATCCACACGTTATTCACAACCGATGGAATACCTGAGCGCGGCCCCCGCCCACCACTCGCAGCTCAAGGTCTCTACGAAGGTTAAAACCTTCGTACTAGACACCAACGTTCTGCTCCACGATCCGCAATCGATCTTCAAGTTTGAGGATAACAACCTCGCGATTCCGGTCGAGGTCCTTGAGGAGCTCGATGCGATCAAGACGGAGCAATCGACGGAGCGGGGAAGGAACGCTCGGCGCGTTCACCGAATCCTTCAGGAACTGCTCCCGGATTCCCGGACCATGCTGGAAGGTGTGCGGTTGCCGAATGGAGGCACCCTTTCGGTCATCATCAATCGCTATCTGATTGAAAACAGGAACGATACACCGGCGATGATGCGCTTGAGGGCGGTCTTGCCTGATCTGTCCAAGAAGGACAATCGCATCATCGCCTGCGCCCTTTTCGTTCAGGAGCAATATCCCCCTCCGACGATTCTGGTGACGAAGGATGTAAATGTGCAGTTGAAGGCCCGGGCGGTTGGTTTGGAGTCCGAAGACTATCTCAACGACAAAGTACCGGCGGCCGAAGAGGAGCTCTCGTACCGGGAGATCCCCGTGACAGTGTATGAGATGCAGCGGTTTTGTTCAGAGGGTGAGTTTGACATCGGTGCCGAGGCGGCCGCTGGGCTCTACCTCAATGAGTATGTCCTGTTGCGGTCCGAACAGGGCAAGACGATGCCGGCACGATCTTTCGGCGACGGCTTGGTCCGCCGCTTGAACATCCCGGAGTTCGTCAAGGCACCGGGCGGAATCCCAATCCGGGCGCGCAATCTGGAACAGCAGTTCTTCATGGATGCGCTGCTCGACGATTCGATTGCGCTGATCACCTGTTTTGGCAAGGCCGGCACCGGCAAAACGCTGCTCTCCACCGCCTGCGCCCTTCAGCAAACCTGTGACGAGAGCGGTCGCTATGATGGAGTCTCGATTTCGCGCCCGGTGATCGCGTTGGGTAAGGATATCGGATTTCTGCCCGGATCACTCGAGGAAAAGATGAAGCCTTGGCTGCAGCCCTACCACGACGCCTTGGAAGTGCTGATTCCGTCGAAACCTTCAAAGGACCCCCAATTTGCAGCGAAGAAGGTGTCGAAGAAGAAGGCGAAGAAACGTGAGTCGGCGATGGCCTTGATGTCCGCACCTCAGCCGACCCATGCGAGTCAGCATACGTCCTCGTCAAACGTGGGTGTGATCAAACCCTACGAGAAGCTTCTGAAGTCCGGGATCGTCGAAATCGAGGCGCTGGCCTTTATCCGCGGACGCTCCATTGCCCGCCGATTCTTCATCCTCGACGAGGCCCAGCAGTTGACGCCCCACGAGGTCAAAACGGTGATTACCCGGATCAGTGAAGGCTCCAAAATCGTGCTGATTGGTGATCCGGCTCAAATTGACAATCCCTACGTCGATGCGCGCAGCAATGGTTTAGTCTACGCGCACAACCGCATGAAGGGCCAGGCCCTCCACGCGCACGTCAAGCTGACGAAGGGCGAACGTTCGAAGCTCGCTGAACTGGCTGCCGACTTGCTCTGATGCCCGCGGCGTCACGGACCGCAGACGTCGACTCAACCTTGTTCCGCCTGTCGGCCCATCAGCCAAAGTAGATCCGCCAAGCGGTTGACATACTGCGCGGCAATCGGACGGATCCTCCGACCCGTGGCGGGCAAGCCTGCGAGATGGCGTTCCGCTCTCCGTGCGACCGTGCGAGCCATGTCAAGCGCGGCCGCATGAAGATTGGCACCCGGGGTGGCCCATCCTTCGAAACGGAGATTTTGAGACTCCAGCGCCGCGACCGCAGTATCCACTCTCGCCAGCGCAACCGAGTCGATCTTGGCGAAGGACGACGTCTCGTAACGGTCTCGATCCGATTCGGCGCAGGCTAACTCGCCCATGAGCGCGACGAGATCCTGCTGCAGGTGTTCCAGCTGGGCCCGACGGGCGGGGTCCGAACAGGTCGCTTTGGCGAAACCGATGGCCGCATTGAGCTCATCGAACGTTCCGACGGCCTCGATTTGAGGATGATTTTTGGATACGCGCTGCCCGTAAAGCA
>Ga0154020_10009684_pt1 | contig 11077 bp, 6 predicted proteins | sample Klosneuvirus_201_FD_109709 | JGI IMG/M metagenome (GOLD analysis project Ga0154020, IMG submission 109709) | Active sludge microbial communities from wastewater, Klosterneuburg, Austria - Klosneuvirus_20160825_MG | ecosystem: Engineered > WWTP > Aerobic digester > Activated sludge | place...
AGGCGAACAGCCTGCCTCCTGGAGATCTCAATCTCTTTGCCGTCCTTCATCTTTACGTTCAGCCCTCCATTGAACCAGGTCTCTACACTGGCTATGTAACTCATGTTAATGATGTGTTTACGGCTGGCTCTGAAAAACTGTTTTTCATTGAGTCGGAGTTCCAGACTATTTAAACTTCTAAGAATAAGCGGACGAAACGTTTCAAAATACACACGCACATAATTGCCTTCCGATTCAAACAAACGAATTTCAGATAAACGCACAAACCAGCATTTTTCTCCATCCTTCACAAATACCATATCCTTTTCGCTGAGGGGGCTGTTGTTATCAGGACGAGATGCGCTTTCTTTTACAGATAGCTTTTTAATGGTTTCGCCCAGGCGTTCAGGATGTACCGGCTTTAAAAGATAATCAAACGCATTCACCTCAAATGCTTTGATGGCATGTTCATCATAAGCCGTAACAAATACCACATCCACCACTCCTGATATTTCTTCCACCAGTTCGAGCCCTGATTTACCGGGCATATTGATGTCACAAAAAATCACATCCGGCTTTAACTCCTTGATTTTTGTGAGGGCCTCAGTAGCATCGGCACATTCTGCGATAATCTCCACTTCCTTGTGTACAGAGAGTAGATTTTTTAGTTCCTGACGCGCTAAACGTTCATCGTCGATTATAATTGCTTTCATAATTTATGAAGTAAATACTGCACTGCGTTTCAAAGGTAAATGAATATCCACAACCACCAAATCCCCCTCTTCCCGGATAAGAATATTGCCCTGGTTGCCGTAAAGCAGGTCCAAACGCTGTATTGAGTTCCTGAAACCCACACCGGTTAATGGCTCCTTGTTGCTTAGTTTTCCGGTATTCGAAACCACAATGCGGAGACGCTCTTCTTCCTGAAAAACTTCCACGCGAATAAAGCCTTTCCCGGGTATGGAGGAAATGCCATGTTTGATGGCGTTTTCCACCTGGGACTGAATGATGAACGGCGGCAAAAGACAATCGCTGACTTCCGCATCGGCTACAATGGTGTAGTTTAAACGGTCCTCGTAGCGAATATGTTCAAGGTCCAAAAAATTACTCACCAGTTCCAGTTCTTCTTTTACACTTATTTCTTTTCTTTTGTTCAGTAGCAGTGTGCTTCGGAGTATAGAAGAAAGCCTGGTAACCGAATCTTTGGCTTTTGCCGGATTTTCATCTATCAGGGCCCTGATGCTGTTCATGCAATTAAAAATAAAGTGGGGATTAAGTTGGGCTTTGAGGCTCATCAGCTGGGTTTCTTTGCTGGCGGCCAGGTACCGGAGCGAATCGATCTCGCTGCGTTTATAGTTCTGAAAATAATGGAAACCAAAATAGATGATGTTCCAGATGCAAAATATTACTGTAAAATTAATAACCGACTCAAGAATAAACACAAGGCTCATTTCTGTGGTGTTCAGGCGAAAAACCTGCCACAAGGCCCATGACATCATAAAAAACAGTATGGCCTTGAGTATGCTGAAAAAAATGATGGCTGAAATTTGAGTGGGCAGTGAACGCTCCAAAAGTTTGGTGCGAACCAATAAATTTCTGTACAGGTGAGAAATTCCAATACCCACCGGCAAAGTAAAAAAGTACATCAGGTATTCTTTGTAAGTGGAATTGTAACTCAAACCGAAAAAGATGGAGTTCACCACCACAAAAAAGGCCCATCCGGTGAATTGGCAATACCAGTATATCTTGGTTTTTCTGCTCACGCGTTGTTTATCGTCCTCAAAAATACACATTGCTTCAGCATATAGAGTGTATTTCTCAAAGGGAACAATCCCCTTTTGTCAGGCATTTTGTCCGTTTAACACTTGAAATTAATAATTTGGACTAGCCTGATAAGTATAGTAGTATTCTTTGAGTGGTGCCACCCTTTGATAGTTTATTGAAAAAACATAAATTTAGGAAACCCATTAAAAGAGATAACCTAATCCTATCTTGCAAAAACAGCACTATAAGATTAGAAAAGTTAAGGGTATAAGTAAGTTAGACACCATTGCATGTATCGACTCATTATCATCACATTAGTAGTTGGACTCTTCCAAGTTTCATTTTCTCAAGCCGACAAATCGAGCCGTTACTTTAAATTGACCGACACAACTTTAAAGAGTGGCCAAATATTCAAGGTGTTCACCCTTGGCTTCGACACAATTCGTTCTGGACTTGTGCTTTCAGACAACACTACTATTGACTCAATAGCACATTTAATACTGACCTTGGACGTAAAAAAACTTTCAGTTATTTATGTACATCCTTCGGACACCACAAATAGCATATGTGAAAAGCAGTGCAGAGATAAATCTGAAGCTATAAAAAAACATCTTATACAAAAAGACGTTAAAGAGCATACTATTATTACACAAGGGTATTGTTGGTCGACAAAAGATCCAGAGGACTCAGTGACATTCATGATCTTGGAACGCTAACAACGGCACCTAACAGCAAACAAACGCAAAAGCGTGTCGACCAGCAACCACTATACCCAACAAGGTAGTCTAAGAAAAAAACAATTCGATCTCAATGTGGGCTCAGGCGCGATGTGCAACTATATCTGCTTTTTTGGCACACATAAACCCGGCAAAGTCCTCTTTCATTTGCAATTTAGCCGTAAGTGTGTAGCTTTGAAAAGCCTAAACCCAAACCATGAAAAAAATACTCTTTTCCACTTTGTGTGCAGTACTATTCGTGCTGCCAGCTTTCACAGGACTTAATTCTGACGAATGGAAATTGACAGATGGTTACTCCATCCGTTTTTCAGGCAAAAAAGCAAACGGCTTTTTTCATACGCTAAGGGGCAAGGTTATATTTGATGAGAACAAACTTTCCACTTCCTCAGTTAAACTTGAAGTAGATGTTGCATCCATTTCAATGGGTAATTCCCTTAAAACCTGGCACGCTAAACGTGCAAAATGGTTTGACGCGAAAAAATACCCAACCATTACTTTTGTTTCCGAAAAATTTCAGAAAAGCGCCAAGGGCTTTGTGGTCAACGGAAAATTAAAAATGAAAGGTGTTGAAAAAGACATTTCGGTACCCTTTTCCTTTAACCATAATGTTTTTTTCGGGCAATTTTTTGTTAGGCGCTCAGATCATAGCGTGGGGTCCATGAGAGGCATGTCTAAAAGCGTTGCCGACAGTATAAAGATTGAGTTCACCATTCCGGTATCAAAATAAATCCTTTACTTATAGCCCGGATAGGCAGCAAGGCCTGTATCTAATCGGATTGCTGCTTTAGAAAAACGCCCTGATCTGAGCCCCGCCAATGTTTACCACTTTGCTGGTTTCGCTTTTTCTGCCATTATAATTAAAGCTCAGTTGAATGTTATTGTTTAAATTTCTTTGGTAAACCAACTCCCAGGTGTAGTTATCGCCAATGTTCAAACCATTCATCATTTCATAGGCAATAGATGAATTTTCCACATCATTGTAGTCAATTTTTATAAAATCGAAACGCGCCGTAAAACTGCCCTTTTCAGTTTGGTTATACCTTAATTCGAGCGCGAACGTGTTCAGGTAGGCGCTTTGATTGATTGGTTCGCTTTGGGCACCGAAGGTTTGTTGTAAATTGACCTTGTAATTGTATTTGTAAATTCCGCTGATACGAAATTGGGTACTAGGTTGAAAAGCAATACTGGCTTGTGTTTCGTAAGCTCTAATCTTATAGTCACGCACGGAAAAAAATTCAGACGCATTGCCTTTCTCACTCAAAGTATTGTCGTTAAAAAAAGTCCATGAAGGATGAAAGTTGTACCTCCAGCGAACAAGATGCGATACCAGATCTTTGAACTCCAGTCTATTCGTGAGCAATTGTTTGGATTGGTTATTAATAAAAGTATAATCTGCCCCAAACACAGCCGAACTTTGATTAAAAAACACACTTTGTCGTATGTTGTTGTTGGAAGCAAGGATGGCCGTATCGTTCTCCACAAAAAAAGGATTGATGGCTTTTAGGTCATTCCGGTCTTCGATTTTATTGTCCAAACGCAGGGTGGTTTGAAAAGCCCAAAGCCCGGCAAATTTAGCCATGCGGCTTTTGGCGCTCTTTAATAACACAGCAGGCCGAATGTTGAAGGAAACACTAAACTGATTTTGCAGCACTTTTACGTATTCGTTGGTTGGTGTATAAATGCGGATGTAATTGGCCTGGTCGGCAAATTGTGCGGTTTCAAACTCATTTAGTTCTTTTATGGTGTTGCCGTTGTAATCCCTCCAGGTGTATTGCCCTTGCCCAGGCGGTACCTCAAGGTAATAATACTCGCGTTTATTTTCTAAACCATAGCCGGTTTCATAAAATACATTGGCTGTAACAAAGCCCTTCCAGTAACGGGGATTGTATTCGATGCGGTTAAGCAATGAATTGTCAGGCTTTAAAAAACCACCGCGTATGTTTTCGCTCAAACGCAACTCCCGATACGTTATCAGAACGGTGATGGGATTGTTTTTGATGGCGTAAGAAGTGAGTTGCGCCCCGTAGTTGTAGGCGATGGTGCTGTCTTTTAAAACACCATCATAACTGAGTTGATCCCGGCGTTCCTTATAAAACAACTTGTATTTGGTTTTTCCTGAATCGGCATTGCTGATGCTTCCTTCCCAGTCCCAAAAAGTATAGGACCTCGGTAATAAACCGGGGCTATTGTTTTGTTTGAACAAATTGTGTTCCAGATCATCAGTGTAAGCCAGCTTTATTTTACCAAACACCTGTGCTACTTGTGATTTATGCCTGTAAAACCCGGTGGTTTGAGCCAGACTTTGATCTTGGGTACTCAGGTAGGAGCCCTGATACAGCAAGCGAGTTTGTTTTAATGTGTATTGAGCTTTCAAACTTTGTTTCAAACCCTCATACAAGCTGCCTTCGTTGAAATAGCCAAATCCATACAGCAGTTCGTTGCCTTTTTGATTTTGCATACCGAGTTCCGCGGAGGCAATGTTCTGGTCTCCGGCTATAACACCGGTCAGCGGACGGTTCCAATCCCTATCGAATTCAACACCACGAAAACGTTCGATTTGTTTAAACTGCTGTTGTATGAACTCGTAATTAACATTGTAGAGCAAATTCAGCTGCCCGGTACTGTCATTTTTTAAAACCGACTTATTCTGGCTGGACACTTTTACCCCGCCCGCTTCATCATTTCCCTTGTCTTTCTCACTAAACCGGTTGATGTCGTTCTTGGTATAAACGCCTTCCACATTCAACACATTGTTTGCAGTAAAAGAATGGTTCACGCCGGCCGTGAGCATTTGGTTTTGTTTGGGCGTTACCAAAGGCACCACAGGCTCGTAACTCCCCTGTAATTGCCCGTCAAGAGGGGCTACCCATTGGTACACCCTGCCGTTAGCGCTGTTGCTCGACAAGTTATAATTTCCCTTGTTTGGACCGAGGTAGCTGAACTTCAACAAATACTTTGCGCTATCCGGGTTCCGGCTGTATACATATACATCCTTATAGAGAAATGATCCAACAATAGTGTCGGTTTGCCTGTATAAAATGTCTGTTGTGTTGTAAGGCACTTCTGTAGCGCCTGAATACACAGCCAAATCAAGAGAGTCACCGGCATCAATGAGTACGTTTTTTTGGTCTTGACTGAGGTTTTGTTGCAGGGAACGGTTTTTATTATCCTGTTCGGAGTAAGCATTGAATTGCACTTTTGTTTTTGCGCCCTGAATCTCTTCCCCGAAAAAAAACAGGGAGCGCGCGTAATTCCTTTCAGCGTATTGAAACTCCGCCACAATCCGTTTGTCTTTGGTGATGAGTTGTCTTGCGGTAAAGGTCAGCTCTCCGGTGTTGTAGTCAATGATGTAATCGTTTTCCTGTCCCCTTTGTAAAAGTTTTCCATCGATGTAAATTTTTTCAGTGCCGCTCAGTACAATAATAAAGGGTTCATTGTCTGCACCCTTCAAACGGTATGGCCCCTGGTTGTTCTCGGTTCCAAAAAACACCTGACGAGAGAACTTGCCCTTGGATACTGCGCCCGCAAAACGGGATGTAAACACGAGGGGGTTTTTAGCGCTGGAATCTACATACCGGTTTTCAAGATAAGCTCCCTGAGCCCTCTTATAAAAATTCATGAAATAGGAGGATTGCGGGCGCGTGAGTTGGTAATCACCTACCACCAATTTGGTGTTGTGGTTGTTCAATTGTATAAACACTTTATCGAACTCCTGCAACTGTGCCGTGGTGCCGTCGGCCTGAAACGGAATGTTATTATCGGTGGCCGCCATCATGATGTCTACATCCTCACTCAATCTGCCATTCACCTGTAGGTTGAGATTGGAATTCACCACCATGTCCTGATTGTTACCAAAACTAATGCCCCTGCTGATGTTACCATTTTTGGTGAGCCCATCGTTAAGAAATAAGTTAGAGCTTGCTGTATTGGTAAATTGTATGGTGTAGGGGTTTCTGGCGCGGGTGTAATCAGAATAAAGCGCGCTTGGATCCTTATGGTAATAAGTGTTTTCAAGATTATAGGGCAGGCGTGTGTAAGAGACAAACACACTGTCCGGCTTTTTCCCCTTAAAGATGAGGGCGTGCTTTTGGTAATTAATCTCAGGAAGTGAAACGGAACTGTCTGCCGGATACAATTGAAATTCTACTGTACCCGGAAAAAGACTCAAGGAATCAAGGATCAGGGTATCTTTTGGAAAAACAATGGTTTTGCTTTGCCGGGGCTGAAAAACCTGAGCCAGCCCTTTCGGAACGAAAAATACCAGCAAGAGCAGGAAGACACATCCCCTTAAATTCACCATAGATTAACGCATTTAAAGGTAGTAAATTGTACTAATCGTACTGAATTTACAAGGCCTGTGAGGAAGCCGGAGTGGGATAATCAGCTCAGGAATTTAGCTCCGAAATCGCCAGCCAGGCCATAAGTCCACTGCCGGTTTGAAGTGCGCTCTCATCAATATCAAATGTAGCTGTATGAACGCCGGAGGTGATGCCCCTGGCTTGGTTACCTGTACCAAGCCGGTAAAAACAACTGGGCACTTCCTGTGTAATAAATGCAAAGTCTTCGGCTGTCATGCGCAGAGGCAATTCTTCAACACGGCCTGAACCTAAAAATTCCCGTGCAGCCTGTATACACTTTTCAGTAAACTCGGGTTCATTTACTAAAAAGGGATACCCCTTTTCAATCCTAACAATAGCTGTGCAACCGTATTCCCCGGCCTTTTTATCAACCAAGTCTTTTAATTTTTGATGGACTTCTGCTCTCCACACTTCATTCATTGTTCTGAAAGTGCCTGCCAGCTCCACTTTATCCGGAATCACATTGGTAGCGCCCTTTGCTTCTATTTTACCAAAAGCCACCACCGTTGGAATGTGTTCTCCTTTTACGTTTGTTGTGGTGTTTTGCATAAATGCTGATTGAATAGCAAGCAAGATGGCTGAAGCTGCGATCAGTGGATTGGTATAACGCTCCGGCATGGCTGCATGGCCACCTTTGCCGTTTACAGTAATGTATAACTCATCTGTGCTGGCCATGTACATGCCTTTCCTGAAACCTGCTTTTCCGGCCTCCATCTCAGGATACACGTGCAAAGCTATGGCTTTGTCCACCTTCGGGTTTTTTAAAACACCTTCTTTTATCATGAGGCCGGCACCACCCGGCAACACTTCTTCACCAGGCTGAAACATGATTTTTACAGTACCTTCAAATTCATTTTTAAGTTCGTTTAAGATAAACGCAGCGCCAAGCGCCACGGTTGAATGCACATCGTGTCCGCAGGCATGCATCAGTCCCGGATTTTTCGAACGGTATACCACATCGTTTTTTTCTTCAATGGGCAAAGCGTCCATATCAGCACGAAGGAGAAGTGTTTTTTTTGAGGGATTTTTTCCTGCAATCAAAGCAATGATACCGGTTTTAACATGACCTGTTGTAAATGGAATCCCAACAGAACTCAACTGCTCCTGAATATAGCGCGAGGTGTTTACTTCTTCAAACGATATTTCAGGATGTTGGTGCAAATACCGTCTGATGGTTTGAAGTTTTTCGAACTGAGACGCACTCAGTGATTTAATCCTTTGCTGAAGTTCTATCATTTGTTGAAGAACATTTTAACACCGATGAGGATCATAAACACCGCAAAAATTTGTTTGATAAACTTCGCATCCACCGAAATGGCGGTTTTACTTCCGAAATAACTGCCAACTATAAAGGTTATGGCCATGATGGAAGCGTATTTAAAATCAACCTGCCCTGCTTTGTAATAATTGTAAACGCTGAGCGCACCAATGGGCAACAAAAACATAAAAATGGTAGTGCCCTGAGCTGAAATCTGATTCATGTTCAGAACATAAACCAGAATGGGAACGATAATTACTCCTCCGCCAATCCCAATCAAACCGCTAAAAAATCCGGCTATCAAACCTATTGTAAGCAGTACATAAATTGTATTCATACTTTAAAAATCAGTTGTGAGTGAAAAGGCTATCACGCGTTTTTGGACAACACCGTCGTCAACGCCCCAGCCAAAATCAAGTCGCATAAAATAACCAAGCAAACGCGAACGCACACCAAAACCAATTGCACCAACAGCAGGGCTTTTTGGACTATTTACGGTAACAATAACACCTGTTCCAGTTTCAGGATAAGCGTTGATGTTTTGTGTATTTTCCTCACTCAAAGGATTGCTTCCACTCCAGGCCATACCCAAATCGCCAAAACCAATGATCTGCAGGTTGTTGATCAAATCCGATCGTGCTGCGTTGCTAAGGAAATAACGCACAATGGGAAAGCGCAATTCGGAATTGAACAAAACAAAATTATTTCCGTTACGGATGTTTTGATTAAATCCCCTCATGTTGGTAGCAAGAGTCTGGAAACCATATTGCTCAGGATTCACAATATTCACATTTGAATTAAAGCTTGGCCCCCACTGATTGTCGACTCCACCCATGTAAAACAACAAACGGTCGCTACCTAATGAATTGCCACCGGCCAAGCGGTTGCACCAGGTAAGCTGTCGGTGAATTTTTTTGTAGTGCCTGATGTCGAATCCTGATGTTATCAACTCCCGGCTTCCGTTTTCAATGTATGCCCAGTATTCCGTCCATACTTTTATCCTCCATCCATTATAAATATTCAGCATCACTTTTCTGGTGTCGTCAAAAATGTATTCCAGACGTACTGCCCCCATGTTTTGAAACGTTGCCTTTTTAGTGAGTGCATTATCGTTCTCAGAAAGCGGCATTGCCCTATCATTCCTGAAAATTAATGACACGCGTACAGCAGCTACCGGATTAAACGGATAACGCATCGCATATTTTGCAATGTGAGTATTGATGTTCGAGAGGTAGCTCACCTCGTCAGCCGCAACGACCTGTGTTTTTACAAAGGTCTGCCGATCGAGTATAAGCTGGTGGTCCGTCCTGTTTTTACGCTGATCGAACACAAGCATCACCTCATTATCAAGATTAAAATTTATACGAAATGCTCCTGTGATTTTTATGTCTTCGAATAAGTCGGTGATGGAAATTTTTGTTACGAAATTAAATCCGGGATTTAGATACACGGGCGAACTTCCTCCGGTAAACACCTGATAACTCTGACCCAGAAATGCATTGTCGAATTGAGTGACGATCTGATCAAGGTAAAAACTGGTGTAATAATTTTTAAATACCGGAAAGCGAAAAGCCGTTTTTTGCTTTTTAGCCGAATCTCTGGCTGCTTTAAGGGCTTCAGGAACTGTTTTTTCAGTATTGTCCCCATTCAGTTTATAGTTGTCAAAGTCAATTCCAAGCTCGGGTTTGCCCTGGGTTTTCGCTGCAGGTGCAGTCTCCTGAACTTTGGGCACAAGAAAAACAGAAGGGTCGTTGATCCAGGGATTAATGGTATTCCTGTACCAGGTTTTTTCTGGCTCTTTTATATTCAGGAGGTTCAATTTTGGTAACGGACTCAGCAACAACATGTGGTTGTTATTGGCATAAATAATCTCCGCTACATGGGTCTCATTTAAATTGATGTGTTGGTCGAGAATATTTCGATCGTAGTTGCTCACCGCTTTGGAATTGTAGAAGTAGCGGTAGTGTTCGGTTGTATCAACAAAGGAAATGGAGCTGTCGAACTCAGCAAGGTAGCGGTTATGAATCCCATTTTTATCGCTGATGAATGTAATCTGCTTTTCTCCATAGGATTGAGGATGCGTTTCATTGAAATCGGGTGTTGATGTTACCCTTACCAGCACCTTGCCTTTGAAAGGATACGAGGCCATAAACAAATCCATGTTTCTGTTCAGGCGAACAAAATAACTGGCATCGTCGCCGGTTTTTAAGGTGTCGTTAATGCGGTTGCTCTCAAATACAATTTGTTTATTAACGGCTGCGAACACGGGATTGCAATCATCCCAGATGTCGTTTGTGATCTGTTCTAATCCTCCTGTATTAACCGTAAATACAAAAATATCGCTCTGGCCTTTGTTTCGTTTTACAGCGCTGAATACGATGCGCTTTCCATCCGGACTGTATGAAAAACTGTTCACCTTTGAAAATCCCGACAAAGGGCGCTTGACCACCGTCTTATCTTCCAAATCAATGGTGTGTAGAATGAGTTCATTTTTTTTGGGATAAACCATAGCTACCATGGTCTCATTTGGGTGCCAGGCCAAAAGCGGATAGTTGTAATCGGCTACCTGATCGAGTTTGGCTCCTAATTTCAAAAGGCGTTTTTTGTTATTGCCTTCCGCATCCTTGAGGTAAACTTTTATTTGATTTAATTCATTGGTGGCATAAATCACTTTGCTGGCATCTGCATTTACTCTCAACTGAGAATAATGTAAGGTGGAATTGTATTTTTTTAGAACTGAATTGTTGCGTATAGGTGAGCGTCTGAGAGAATCGCGGTAGAGGTACAATCGCCGGTTATACGAATCGGTAAAATCAAAAATCAAATTGTATTGGGTAACCCCAAGTGTGGTGATAAAAGCATTGTCGGGAGTTCGCTGTAGCCTGGTCATGTAAAGCAGATTGGGAACAACGGCCTCACCATAACTGGAAACGATATAATACCACAAAGCGTGACCGGCAAGCGCCGCCTGTTCGCCGGTG
>Ga0154020_10009685_pt1 | contig 11076 bp, 7 predicted proteins | sample Klosneuvirus_201_FD_109709 | JGI IMG/M metagenome (GOLD analysis project Ga0154020, IMG submission 109709) | Active sludge microbial communities from wastewater, Klosterneuburg, Austria - Klosneuvirus_20160825_MG | ecosystem: Engineered > WWTP > Aerobic digester > Activated sludge | place...
CGCTGATCGACCGAAAGAGTCCTCGGTAGGACCATTTCACCAGAAAATCGCATTCCAATTTCTGGATGACTGGGACTTGGTCAAGGCCGAGGTATTATTGGCTTTTTGCGCCCCCCTATTAAAAGAACTAAGCGTTGGATTGGGAGTTAGCAATCAACTGTACTTGAACGTCAGTTCAGCTATTGCGAACAAGGCTTTGCAGCTGGTCATCTCGTCGTTTAATGACAATTCCGGCAAAGCCTCGTTCAATAGAAGCCAAATACCTGCGTTCATCGACCGTTCAGTAAAAATTCTGGATCGCGTAAAGGCCCTTGATATGGTGGCTGACTTGCGCAAACAATTGGATGCTAATTACAAGACAATGAAGGGCATTTCAAGTAAGGTGCGCTCAGCCTCTCGTTCCAATAATTCCGGTTGTATGGTCACCTTTGTTGCGATCGGTGTAATAGTAACGCTGGTATGTCAATTTATCAATTGAAAACGAAGCTCATGAATGGAGTATTACGTCGATCTGGCTATTGGTTGATCCTTGCCTCGCTCCTATTGGCGCCATTCTCCGGTGTTTGGTCTGCATATTCACAGGGGCAGGAACCATTGCTCATCGATACACCATATGTGGCTGCCGTCGACACGATTCAGCTGAATGAAGTAGTTGGTCGAGTCTTAGCGATGGAGAATGAACTAAGGTCAACCAAGGGTCTCCTGAACCGACTTCAGGACAAATTATCGGCATTGGAAACGAAGAATGCGGCACATGAGAATCGAGTTGCGAGTTTGGACACCAACTTGAGCACCTTGCAGGCTGATGCCTCCAAACTGCAACAGGATGCCGAAGGAATAAGGAACGATCTGGGCCGAACCGGTAAGGAACTTGAAGGGCGGATCGAGACCGTTGATCAACGCTACGGGCGCCATTGGTGGCTTACCCTGCTGATGGTTGTCCTCTTGGGCGTATTGTTAGGCGCAGGCTACTGGGCATTGCAACGCTTCTTTGGCCAACGCGTGGGTGCCGTGGATGCCGAGCTGATCCGCATCAACACCGATGTCCAAGCCAAGCTCGTGAAGGTGGATGCCGAGCTGGTCTCCTCCTTGGAAAAGCTGATGCAAGCCAAGCCCGCTCCGGCACCGGCCGCTGTGGAAGTAGATCACAGCCTCCCGCTGAAAATGGCCGACGAGGTGACGCGCATCGAACAGAACTTGGCTCAAATGGATGCAGCGGTGAAAGGGCACAAGCAACTGACCGCTGCGGTAAAGCGCATGCACGAGAACCTGCAAGCGGCCGGTTATCAGCTGCCCGAACTCTTGGGCAAGTCCTTTGATGAGGGAATGAAGGTGCTACCCTCGTTCGTGCATGATGACAAATTGAAAGAAGGGGAACGGATCATTACGCGGGTATTCAAACCGACAGTTCTTTATAAGGGGCAGATGATCCAAGTTGGAGAAGTTCAAGTATCAACCGGAAACTAATATCATGACACGCAACCGCATTGATTATGGTATCGACCTCGGTACCACGAATTCCGCTATCGCACGGATGGAGAACGGCAAGCCGGTCATCAAAAAATCCGACCTCCAGCATGATACGATCCCCTCCTGTGTCGGATGGAATCGGAAAGGTGTTCTGATGGTCGGTGATACAGCGATGAACCAACTTGGGAGCGATAGGCTAAGGTCACATTCGAGCGGTTCGGGTAAAGTGGAAAACGTCTTCATCGAGTTCAAGCGGACCATGGGCACGGACAAGCGCTACAAACCGGTGTCCGTGGAGAAGGAATTCAGTTCCGAGGAACTCTCTGCTGAGGTGCTGAAGAAGCTGAAGAGTTTCGTACAGGACGAGAACGTCCACGCTGCTGTGATCACCGTTCCGGCCAAGTTCGGCACGAACCAGTTGGATGCGACTGGAAGGGCGGCCAAGCTTGCGGGCCTTGACCAGTACGAATTGCTGCAAGAGCCCATAGCCGCCTGCATGGCCTATGGCTTGGGGAATACGGAAAAGAACGGTCGCTGGGTGGTCTTCGACTTCGGAGGCGGAACCTTCGATGTCGCTCTGGTGAAATCAACGGATGGACTCCTTAAGGTGCTCGACACGGAGGGGGACAACTACCTCGGCGGCAAGAACTTGGATTACGCGATCGTGGACGAGGTGATCATCCCCTACATCAGGGAGACCTATGCCTTGGACGATGTGCTGGACGATCCGGACAAGTTGGGGCTGTTGCGTGATGCCATGAAGCGTTATGCCGAGATCGCGAAGATCCAATTGTCCTTCAAGCCGGAGCACCATATTCTTTCAGAATTGGGTGAGATCCCGTTGCAGGACGCAGATGGCAACGATGTGGAACTCGACCTGGTGCTCACGCGGGACCGACTCGCTAAGGTGCTTGGCCCGATATACCAGCGAGCCATTGACATGACCAAGGACCTGCTGGCCCGCAACCACTTGGAGCATTCGGCCTTGAGCGCAGTGATCCTGGTGGGTGGGCCGACCTACTCTCCGATCCTGCGCGACATGATCACGGCCCAGATCCGTGAGCCGGATACGCGTGTGGACCCGATGACCGTAGTGGCGGAGGGTGCCGCACTGTATGCCAGCACCGTCAAGGTAAGTGAGGAGGTTGCGAGCGCCACCCGCGATGTGAGCAAGGCCCAGCTGGATCTCGGTTACGAATCCACCACGGTGCAGACCATCGAATTCATCTCGGTGAAGGTGATCGGCAGCAATGGGGTCTCAGGCTTGGTACTGGAACTGGAACGTTCAGATGGCACTTGGGCCAGTGGACGGCGCCCGATCGATAGCAAAGGGGACGTGGTCGAGGTGGAATTGAACGAAAGCGCTGTGAACGGATTCCAGGTGAAGCTATACGATGCTCAAGGGAACCGCGTGGACTGCGAGCCGGATTCCTTCAACATCATCCAGGGTACGCAGGTTTCTGCTGCCCCCCTGCCCAATAACATAGGGATCGAGATCCTGCGAACGCAGGACAAGAAGCGGATCTTTCACGTCTTTAAGGGTTTGGAGAAGAACACCCCGCTTCCGGCTACTGGTGTTCATAACGGTCTACGCACCTCCGCTGATCTGCGTCCGGGAAATATCAAGGATATTGTGCGGATCCCGATCTACGAAGGAGGGACGGATGCACATGGTTCACTGGCCATCCTGAACGAACACATCTACGATGCGGTCATTACGGGCGCAGATGTTCCGGCGTTGGTGCCAGCCGGTAGCCATGTGGATCTGACCATCGTGACCGATCGCGGGGTGGCCAGGCCAGTTCGGATGAAGGTCTTCTTCCCACAACTTGATGAGGAGATCAACTTGGAGATCCCCTACTCAGTGCAGGGGGAAGTGGATGCGGAATGGCTCGATCGTGAACTGGATAACTGCGAGACCGAGATCGATGAACTAGAGGAAGTCGAGGGCTTGGGGGAGTCCGACATCCTTTCGGCACGAACGGAGCTGGAACGCCTTCGTGACCGATTCGAACAGAACCGGAAGGACTATGATGCCAAAAAGGAGGTGTTGGAACAGCTGAAGACCCTGATGCGCAAGTTGGATCATTTGCGTACGGAGAGTTCATGGCCTGTTCTTCAAGCTGAGATCCTGGAAGTGTATGAGAAGCTGGTGAAGGCGAATGCCGATCTGGGAAACCAGCAAACCACCATGCTCGTGCAGCACCTGAAGGAGCGTATGGACCAGGTGTTCGCTGAGAAGAACGTGCGGGTGGCGAAGGGGGTGAAGGAGGAGATGGACCACTTGTTCTTCAAATTAACGGAGGTGTACCAGTTGATCAGCACGATCCGTTATTACTCGGAGAGCTTCCGGATGATCCACTGGAAGGATGCAGTAAAGGCGGCCAGCCTCTTGGAACGCGGGAGGGCCATGGTGGCTTCCAAGCCCACTGTGGAAACCCTGCTACCAATTTGCATGGAGCTATGGGAACTCACCCCGGACGATGAGCGACCGACCAATCCAGGCGGACTGTTGACCGACTATTAGGAGATGTATCAACGAGGCGAGCGAATATCATCGGACCTAACGGTCCAATTTCACATCCAGACCGGAGCGAACGCCGATACCTATCGTGTGCGTAACGAAGAGGGGGCGTTGTTCTTCATGAAAGTATTTCATCGGGACCGGATGGACCAGGATGAGTTCACTGGGGTTGGCCTCATACGGGAGGTGGAGATGTTGCGCGTATTGAAGCACCCATCGATCACCCGATTCGTCGATTCCGGTCAAATCGAGTCCGAAACGGGACCCAAGGATTTCCTGCTGACGACGTTCATCAGCGGTGAGAACATCCAGGACCGCCTGCGCCGGGAACTCACCATCGATCCGGCAGATGCTCGTCGCTTTCTGATCCGTTTGCTCGAAGGGTTGGATTACTTGCATGGTAGGTCGGGATCGATCAGTCATAATGAAGTGTCCAACCAGAACGTGATGCTGGATCTATCTGGCGCCTTGCCGGAGGCTGTGCTCATCGACTTCGGGCATGCACGGTACAAAGCCGAAGGGCCTTGGCGGCCGAAACAAGGACATGATCCATACTACCTCGCGCCTGAGTGCTTCGATGGCAATAGCGGGCCAGCGGCAGATGTGTTCGCGGCCGGAGTGCTGTATTACCATATGCTCTTCGGGATCCCACCTTGGTACCTGAACATTTCCCAATACCAAGCGCAGCGCAGTGACATCCATACGGCGCTGGCCAAGGAGCGGAGTAAAAAGTTGAAGTATCCCCAATTGCAATCCGGTTTGACCGTTGATGAGCACGATCTGAAGGCGATGCAAATGGCGCTGAGCTTGTCACCCTCCGTGAGATTCGGAACGGCTGCCGAATTCCTTTCCGCGATGAAAAGGAAGGGTACGGAACGCAGTCAAGGCATAGGCAAGCTTGAGCAAGGGAGCGCCGGAACACCTGCGCCGAAACGGACCGTGCGCAAGCTCAAGCGTGGCTTTGATGCCGTTGCAGGAATGGAGGAGATGAAGCAACTCCTGCTTCGCGATGTGATCAAGGCACTGAAAGAACGTGACGGTTACGAGGCATATGGTATCCCGATACCGAACGGATTATTGCTCTACGGTCCTCCTGGTTGTGGGAAGACATTCATCGCCGAGAAGTTCGCCGAGGAGGCGGGACTCAATTTCAGATTTGTCAAGCCATCCGACCTCGCGAGCATATACGTGCATGGAACGCAAGAGAAGATCGGTGAGTTATTCAAGGAAGCCCGGGAAAATGCGCCCACAGTGTTGTTCTTCGATGAATTGGATGCCATGTTGCCCAATCGGGACAATAATCTTGGTCACAGCTACGCATCCGAGGTGAACGAATTCCTTGTACAGATGGGTAATTGTAGCAAGGATGGGGTATTCATGATCGCAGCAACAAACCGCCCCGATCTTATTGACCCAGCAGTGTTGCGGGCTGGTCGAATGGATAAGGTGGTTTTCCTTCCACCACCGGACATGGAAGCACGTCGTGCCATGTTTCAATTGCATCTTGAGGATAGACCGCTGTCCTCGGACATTGACTATGTAGCCTTAGCGGCCGAGACAGATGGTCGCGTGGCCAGTGATCTGGAATTCCTGGTGAACGAAGCTGCCCGGATCGCGTACACCGAACAAGCGCCTATTGGCCAAGCACAGCTTCTCCAAGCGATCAAGCAGAACCGACCCTCTGTCTCCGCGGCGGAGTTGGACAAGTACGTCGAGATGAAGAAGCGATTGGAAAGCGGAGGTACCGATGGGCACCGTAAGCCGATCGGGTTCGTTGCAAAAGCAAAATCCAAGCAGGATGAATAAGCAAGATCTCGAATTACTACTGTTAAAGACGGTATTCTGTTGCATGGCCTCAGACCAGACCATCGACGCGGCAGAAATAGCCCATATCCAGGAAAGAGGCAAGGACATGAAGCTGTTTGGCGACCTGGACCAGAAACAGGAGTTAAAGCGAATGGAGGGGGAACTGAATGCTCAGGGTTATGGGTTCTTCCGTCACTATTTTGCGGAACTGGCCGTCGCCGGGTTGGACAGGGACCAGGAACTCATCGTGCTAGGTGCGGCGATCGATATGGTGGAAGCCAACGAGGAGGTCGAGTATGCCGAGATCAAGTTCGTAAAGCTCATCCGTTCGGAACTGAAGGTGACCGACGAGGAGATCCTCGGCGCGCATCCCGGGTCTGCGGAGTACCTGAAACAGGACATCGTTTCTAATGTGTACAAGGATCGCCTGATCTCACAGTTCTTTAGTGATGAGAGTTTCCCGGTGTTGAAAATTCCGAATTTTGGTGAGGAACAGGCATGAGATCAACCACGATCCGGTCGGCAGAAAACAGGCAGAAATCGAACGTGCGCTTTTGTGAGAAGTCGGAAGTGCCAATGCATTGCGGAATTGTACACACGTTCCGCTCACCGACGGTACGCATAGTGGAGCGACCCAAGTCCTTGGGACTTCCGCAAGTTCATTAAGCCACCATAGATCAGTCGGATGGTGATCGGTGCGCTGTTCATGTCCACGATACCGCTTGTGGAGTAGTTCACGTGGTGATACTTTACTTCGAGACCCAGGTATCCTCTTTTTGCGAGGTACCGGCGATAGGCAACCCCCGCGCTCAGATCAAGAACACTGATGGTGCCGGACATGTTCTTTACTCCTTCTTCGACATCGAAGGCATCGAACCCATCGAACCCTACCCCGGCTTTCAGTTGGATCTCATTGGCCTTCTTGCTGAACAGGTCCCAGCCGAAGTCGATGCTCCCGTTCACCCCGAAGTAATGCGAGGTCAGTTCCGTGGTATCGGCATCCCGGTTGCGTTTGGCCGGATAAGGTTCGGCCGATGCACCGAACATGAATGCCACAGTGAGGTCATACGAGAGCTTGTTCTTCTTACCGCCCAATTGGAAACCGAGGGTCGGGTGTATGCCAAGTGGTTGAAGGTTGCCAGTAGGGATCCATAGCCCTGTAAAGACCGAAGCGTGGACCTCCCTCAGACGTACCAACTTCTGTACCTCTTGATCATAACGCGTGCGCCATGCAGTGGTGGGATACCCGGGTTCTTGGAACCGTTCGAACAAGTGTTCGGGAGCGGGTCCGTAGGTCATACAAAGATCGTATTCCACGGTGCCGGGCGCATACTTTTTCAATAACTCACTCGCCCATTCCTTGGTATATACCGTGAGATCCCAGAACACAGGGGCATCGCGCCGAAGCACTTCGTCAGAGTAGCCGGCCATTTGCACGTAGTACCAGATCGCTTCGAAATTCTCCTCGGTCATGAAGGGTTGGAGCGGCGCATCGGTTTGGAGTGCTACGAGCACTGCTGCGCGGAAATTCGCTTCATGAGGACATTTTCGTCGCCACGCATCTACGACCATGGCGGTGGAATCAAGATCGCCGTTGGTGTTCGTGCGCTTGATGAATGCGATGGCATTGATCGCGACATCAGCGCAGTTCGGGACCTTACGCTCCAACAGCGAGTCCAAACTTGTTTGCGCGTTGGCCGGTAAGAGTTGCAGAACGAGCAGTACCGCCAACAGGAAACGCGCTATGCTGAACATGCAACGAATGTAACCGGAATATGGAATGATCCTATACCGAGAAGAGTGAATGGCGCATTGATGGAATACGGATCGTTCCGCGTTGTTATACCGAACATGATGAGAGTTGAAAGGGGTTTCTCGGCTTCGATCAAGTCCTAGGCTGGACGTAAGTCTTCTAGCTAAGCCGAGAAGCCAGAGTTGCGGAGTTCGGCAGGCAGGGGTGGGTGGCCGTCCGGGGTCTTACGTGTGCGTCGTGCTAGCTAGGCAGGCAGCTGTGCGTGGCCGTCCAAGCCTTACGTGTGCGTCGTGCCAGCTAGGCAGGCAGCTGTGCGTGGCGATCCGGGATCCGCGCGGCAGCCGCCCGCCGCGGGCTTGTGCGCGGGCCTGTGCGCGGTGGGTTGGATGCTTGGAGCCCGGGGCCCTTTTTGGTTCCTTTTTGGGCAAACAAAAAGGGACAAGGATCTTCTTCAGTTCCACCCGTTCCAACGTGAACATTCGTTCAAAAACCTAATACCCCACTCAACGCACGACCTACCTAACCACTCAAGCGCGCCACTTAAAGCCGTAACCACATACATGCTAGGAAATGGTGGAGGTATTAGGGGTTCTTCTCGACACTGAATAGAGCTTCTGGACTACGCTCCTACGCCTAGTACTACGAGGGGACTTGCCTGCGGCATGCAGGGCCGAGAAGCACTAGTGCCGAGAAGCCCTACTTCCGCTCATACCGCGCCTTGGCGAACATGAACAACCCGAAGAGCAGGAGACCCATACTTACGGTGCCGAGCAGCAATGTGCCGAACGTACGGCCGCCTACGAATACCAACGCGCCTTTGATGCCCCGGTACTTTTCCGGGTCGTGGGTCAGTGCTACGCGGATCAGGAAATAGCCGATCACGGCATTGACCATGCCCCATGCCAAGTGGCCGCCCATTCCGATGATGCGGTAGCCTCTTCGCTCCCACTTGGCCATGTGCGCTCCGCCCAGGTCGATCATCAACTGCCGCTTGGAACCTTGCACCGCCATGATGATGCCGATCACGACCACGATGGCACCAATGAGCCCCAGGATCCACTCGCCCCACGGGATCTTCAGCGTGAACTTCAGCACTTCGCTCGTGGTTCCTTGGTCGGCACTCTTAACCGGTTCCATCCACAACAGGGAGAAGGCGAACACCGACAGCAACAAATAGAAGGTGCCGCCAATAGCGAGCGCTGCACGTTCACCAATGTCCACCAGCTTGGGATGCGGATCCTCATTCTCCTCGAAGGCTTTCCACCAGCGCCACGTGCCATGGGCCAGAAGACCCAGACCAAGGATCGTGGACAGGACCAGGCCGAAGGTCTGTGCGTGCAACCAGACCAGCACTTCCAACATGCCGCGCGGATCACCTGCACCGCGGATCACCGCATAGGTACCTAGCCCACCGATCAGGCTGAAGACGATGCCCTTCGCCACATGGCCGACAACGAATAATCTAAGCTTCCAGACGGGTCCTCGTGCGCTATTCGTCATGCTGCAAATGATCCCCCCCGTAGTGTACCGATCGCATCCTTGTTCCGCCCGAGCCGCTTCGCGCACCGGTTCATCGTGGACGGTTCGTGCGATCCGCGTGTACACTGTTCACACGTTCAACTCCACCGTTGCGGGAACAAAGTAAACGAAGTATATCTTCATCCGCCAAGACCGCTTCACGCGCACCATGATCCGAACACTCCTCTTCACTATCGCGCTGCTCGCGTTGGGCAGCCTACAAGCGCAATGCACCAGCTGCGCGATCGATGCCACCTGTTTTGCCACGCCGGCCTACCCTACCCTGTGTCCGTTGCCACCACCCGACGCTACAGCGGGTGAAGCGTATGCGATCGACATCACCTTCTGGTTGCCGGCCAACTTCACCGATCCGGGGACGGGTATGAACGTGGACTTTTTGCAGATGACGATCACCAGTGTGAGCGGCTTGCCCTTCGGCATGGAGCTTACGCCGAACGAACCGCTCGGCATCTACTATCCGCAGGTGAACCAGTACGGTTGCGCGCGGCTGTGCGGCACACCCATTGGAAGTGGCACGTTCACCATCGCGATCAACATTAGTGCGCAGGTGGAAGCGAGCGGTTTCACGTTGAACGTACCGCAGACCTTCGGTGTCACCTTGGTCGTGCAAGCGGGCAGTGGCGGCAACGCGAGTTTCACGTTCACGCCCAGCAGCGGATGCGGAAGTGTTGATGTGCAGTTCACCGCGTTGCTCGATGGCGATCCGGCACCCACCAGTTATGCGTGGGACCTCGGCAACGGGAACACGAGCAACAGTGCCACACCGAGCGCCAGTTTTAATACGCCGGGCGATCATGTGGTAGCGCTCACAACGACCATCGGCGGCCTCGTGCTCAACGATGTCGTGCTGGGCGGCGTGAGCGACAATTGGTGCGGCGATGTCGAGGAACCCTCGCTCTTCGGTGCGTGCACGGGAAGCCCCGATCTCTACTACGTGCTCACCGATGGCAACGGCAACAGCACCACCAGTAGCAGCGGGGACAACAGCACGAGTATGACCTGGAACGATATGGGCCACCTCTTGGCGGACCCACCGTATTCGATCGCCTTCTTCGATGAAGATCCCGTGAGCCAGGACGATGACCTCGGCACGTTCAACATCCCGGTCGGAAGCAACGGCGTGGTGCCCTTCGCATTGGGCAACGGCACGTTCGGCAGTCTTACCATTTCCGTGGAACCACAATTGGTCTTCACCGATACCGATACGGTGCGCGTGTTCCCTGCACCCCAACTTTCCACGAGCTACGATACCGTAGCCGGTTTGCTCTGCGCCACGGATACCATCCCCCTGACCTACGTCTGGTACAACAACGGCGACACGGTGCCCGGCGTGAACGGCCCTTGCGTTCCCACGGATAGCACCGGCCTGTGGTGGGGTGTAGCAACGAACGCATTCGGTTGTACTGCGAACAGCGATACCATCGTGGTGTGCCCATCGGTCACTATCGAAGCGAACGGAATAGTGCTGTTGGTGCAAGGCGATTTCGAAACCTACGCATGGAGCCTGAACGGTGTACCCTTGCCCGGCGCGGACGATCCATTCGTCGTCGCTGCAACAGGCGGCCAATACAACGTTACGGTAACCACCGCCACAGGCTGCACGCTCTCCGCCGACTATGAGTTGCTCATCACTTCACTGCAGGATGAAGGCGATGCCGAAGCGATCATTGCCTTCCCGAATCCGAACACCGGCCGCTTCAACTTGGTGCTTCCATCGGACATGCACCAAGCGAGCATCAACGTGTTCGATGCAAGTGGCAAGGTGTGTTGGAGCGGACCACAACGCAACACGCCGAGCCAAGAGATCCAGTTGCCCGATGCCGCAGCAGGACGTTACTTAGTTGTGGTGCGTGCTGGTGAATGCATGCGGACGTTGAGTGTGGTGGTGCAGTAACACGATCTCCCAACCGCAGATGGTGATCATACACTATACCTTCACCTCCGCATTCCGATAAGTTCGGACATGCCAACCGAAATACCGGAA
>Ga0154020_10009686_pt1 | contig 11075 bp, 12 predicted proteins | sample Klosneuvirus_201_FD_109709 | JGI IMG/M metagenome (GOLD analysis project Ga0154020, IMG submission 109709) | Active sludge microbial communities from wastewater, Klosterneuburg, Austria - Klosneuvirus_20160825_MG | ecosystem: Engineered > WWTP > Aerobic digester > Activated sludge | place...
CGGCCAGCGCACAAAGCCTCACCTAAGATGATAGTTGCAATCAAACAACAAATTCGAGAACAAGGTGGAAGGAAGGAATCAGTACCAGCCCACTCGGTGAAGTAGCCATCGATGCCGATGCCGAGGTAGTAGAGGTACTCGGCAACTACATCATTGTTGAAGTGCACCAAGCTCTTGTCCTCATAAGGATTGCGGAAGGTGAAGGGATGGAGCACCAGCGAATTGCGGTGAGCCTCTTGGACCAGCTCGGCACCGAGCAAGAGGCCGGTGGAGTTCTCCTTTTTTATGAAGCTGAAGAATCGCATTCAAATCAATCCAAATAGATAAAGCACTATGTTGAGGTGAAGGAGGGCATACGTCTCGGGAACAAAGTAATCCTTGGCGGGGCCGAGGGCGTTGGCATATTCAGAAACCCTCACGAGGCCCTCCTTTGTGAGCATCTTCCAGTAGAGCTCACCATTGTCCTCAGCGTTGGGCCAAGCGTAGTCGACCAGCTGCACCAAGGTCACCTAGATCACAGAGATAAGTCACACCAAAACTGAATAGAATCAAGAGGGAGAATTACATCAGTGAGGGGACGGAGGCGCTTGAGGTTGGTACTCTCAAAGGACTGGATGATCACCTTGCTCTTCAAACCGTCGCCTCCCTTCATCACATAACCAAACTGCTTTAGGGCATTCAGCACCAGGTCGTCATGCTTCAACCCAATCTAAATATCAAAGAATCCATCACACAAAGAATCCTTCGATGAACTCGGAGGGGATATGAAGGTACCGATGCAAAGTAAGCGGGATGCTTGGTCTCTATGTAGACTCCTACGGTGCGATTGAGCACCTTGTTGGTATCTTGGACGAGTTGTAACGCCTCCTCGAGCGTAGGGATCTGCCAAATGCCATCGAACAAGCTGCCTCGGAAGGGCACGCGCTGCTTCACTCGCAAGGTCTTGATCTACACCGAAAGGAAACACAATGACCTCTAAAACTACAAACAAAAGGGTGGAGAGCGTAGCGCCTCTGCAAGAGTGAAGTCAGGGACGATCCAGCCAGAGAAAGTGCGTCCGTTTCCCATCACGACCGTGCGATTCCGACCAGCAAACTCGGGACGAGTGGCGATATCAGTCACACTTCCTGGAACAGAAAAATACAATAACTTAGACCATCGGGACCAGCGGATATAAAAACAGCAAGCAATGAGAAAGACCTAGTTCGAGGTCGTGAATGATGACAAGTTTCGAGTCGTTAGTGATGCAGAGGTCAGGTTCGATCCAGTCGACGCCCTGACGCATCGCGATCTCATAGGAGGCGAGCGTGTGCTCGGGAACATAGTAGGGAGCGCCTCTGTGGCCGACGACCTGCACCGATGATCTACACTCGATATCAACAAGAAAAAAGGACACCCTCAAATCATATCACATTCTTTCTATTCTTTCTCATATGATTTGGAATCGAGGGAGAGAACGAGGAAAGGTGCTGCGATTCCCAGCGCGCGATCGCAAGCCCAAACGGAAGAGGGGGGGGGAGACCAGCAAGCACCACCGCACTCCGCCCGAGCACAGGGCGGCATCGCCCACAAGCAGATCAAAAGATATAACGGTTCGAAAGCAGTCGATGAACTCGAAAGACATTAAGAGAATCAAGGGGATAAAATTGCTACCAACAAGGAACTGAAGATTCCGCACAAGGAGGTGGGAGCTGGGAAGAAAAGGTCATTCGACACAATTGTTTCACACGATATCTCAGTTTAACGAATAATAACTATTATTAATAAATATGAAGAAATATATTTGGCGGATATCGAATGGGGGGCCAGTGAGCGCAGGCGGCTTCGACGGAATCATCGGAAAAGCCCGAGAGATCATGATCAAACGGGAGCCTCGTCGAGCTCCCCAAACATTCTGAGTTCACCCGCGCCCTTGTCGACCACAGATATCGACAGATATCATTAAAATAGTCCACCTCGAATTCATCACTTCGACTCTTCGAGACGGAATATATTAATATTTCACCTCGTGAGAAATCACAAATAATGCGACAGGACGAACACGGGAGAAGGAAAATTACCATGTTCCAACGCGCGAACGAGAAGATGCGGGCAAGTTCATCCAAAGCCGTCTTCCCCCCAATTTTCACTTAATTATCAATATAATATTCGTGCTTTTCCATTTGGAAACTTAAAGGAAGCGCACGATCGCGGAGGAACGACCCATTTGTGCTGGAGCCCTCCAATTGACAAGCCGATCAAGCCCAACGTGTGCACAGCCAGAGCCAAGCGCATCGCCAGCGAAACCCACGAGTTAATATGTGATCACCTTTGCTCAGACCATCTTATTTCAGTTCTTTTAAAGCCATTCTTTCCACCTCGACTCGACCGACGTTGAAATCCCCGACATCGCGGTTAGCTCGTGCATCTCGTCGCCTCGATCTGTCGAACGTCGAACTCATTTTGTCCTCTCAAACGGCGACTTGAGGGCATGGTTAACTGGTTATTCATCAGTCTTGTTTTGGGAAGATATCGTCATGAGCTTCTTTAAAGGCTGGTTCTCCCCTTCGTCGGGGAAGAAAGAAGAGGAGCCGTTGACCAAGGCGGACCTGGTCAACACGCGCAAGTCCGTCCTCCTCTTCATTACCATTACGGAGGTAAGCGAATCTCGAATTATATGTTCATCAGTTTACTTTCTCGGATTGTGTGCCTCAAGGGCATCAAAGATCGATTGCAACTCCCTCGACCTCCTTGACCCTCGACCCTCCTCCCCTCCTTCGTTCCGCCTTAGTGGCTTTTTTCTTTTCGCAAAAATATTTTCCTTGTTATCTTTTTTTACTTATTGCATCTTCATTGTCAGGAGGGCGAGCTAGTGGTGAAAAAAGAGGTGAAGAAGCTCGTCCAGGACGACGAGGCCCTGTCGAAGTACCTCGATGCCATCATCACTACCATTCCCTCCAAGGACAACCCGACCCTCGTGCGCCCCTCCCTTCTTTAACATTCTCATTTAATTGGTTTCATTATGTTCTTTGTGTGGTGATGAAAAATCTCGATAGTTGTCCGATTTCCATTACCACTACGTGAATGGAAAACTCGTGAACATGACAACGGGCTCGCCATTCCATTGGGTCAATCAGTATCATTACGACGCTCTTGGAGATATTATATATAAGTACTTTTTGCCTTTTTTGTATTTTGGCGACTCGATTTCGCGATTCCTTACTTTCTCGCAATCGAGGCACATCCAAAAGATGATGGTGAGCGACTATAACCTCAAGGAGGTCTTGTTGCCTCTTCCTCGATCAATGGAAGGCGATAAGGAAGGAGAAGGAAAAGAGAAGGAGAAAGAGAAGGAGAAGGAGAAGGAGAAAGGAAAAGGGAAGGAGTACAAGGGACCATGGAACAACATCTTTGTCAGCGATGATTGGCAGTCGTGCGAGAAGCTCATGTTGCTCATCCAGGGGTCCGGGGCTGTTAGGTACCAAGCCCTCATTACGAAATCGAAATATATTGTAATTCCTCTGCGATGACAGGGCGGGTCAATGGGCTCGTGCCCTTTGCATCAATGAGAACCTTGACATTGGCGCCATCTTCCCTTACCTCAAGAAATGCAAAGACCTCGGTTACGGTGCGCTAAAATTGTGCTTTTTTCCTTTTTTGTGGCGCGTTCATTCATGGCATTCTGTATAAGGTGTGATTGTTTTCAATCCGAACCTCAATGACGATTTTGAGGAGCCGCCGTCAATCTTGCGCAAATACATGCTGACCATGGAGAAGCTGAACCTTCGCCACCCCGAGAAAGTCCCCATCCGGCGTACGCTTCTTTGGTCCCATCCTTTCGTTAGCATTATTGATGGTTCTCTTTAGATAATTCGAATCCCCACAAACATGTCGTCTACGTTTGGGACAAATTCGTTCGGGTGGCAAAGGCAAAGGTGGTTGCCGCTGTCGCTCACTCCGCTGGTGGCGACTGCGCCTGCGCCATTGTTCGCAATCGCCCTGAGGAGGTCTTTCGCCATTTGTGATATCTTTTGAGAGTTTCTATTTGCTGATTCGTTTAATATCAGGTTATGGCTCGCCTTTGCGGCATCGCCTTCACGGACTCGGTTCATGGTGTCTATAAGGTCGACTCAGATGTCACCAAGCACTTCGTTCAGAAGCGCTGCCGCAATTGGGTCAGGTGAGTTTCCTTCCCTTACTTTCCTCCTTGTCGCTTATTATGTGATCGTCTCTTTCTCGGTTCGCAGGAGCACCGAGCCTCTCGACACGAAGGAGGCCAAGCCGCAGTATGATTGCCTTCAAGTCTCTGCTGGTCCATCTCTCTTCTTGATGTCCGTGCCTCTGTCGAAATCACCTCCTCTCCATTTGCAGGCCATCCTAAGCACGAGTACACGAGTGGCACTTCGATTGTCTCCGTTTTTGACTTCCTGATGATGCGCACGAAGCTTTTCCTCGACGGTGAAGACCCCAATGACACAAACTATGATGACATCTCCTCTTCTTCCTCGTCGTCGTCTTCATCAGACGGCGGGGACGATTCGACGAGTAGCGAGGAGGTAAAGCCCAAGAAAAAAGAGGAGCCCTCGTCGCCAAAAAGCAAGGAGAAGCCTTCGGCTGAGGGACGCAAGGCAGACGAAAAGAATTCGGATAAGGTCAAGCCGAAAGAGGCGAACGACACCAAAGTGGAGGAGAAGAAATCTGACAAGGTCAAGTCAAAAGAGGAGAAGGCGGAAAAGGACGAAATCAAGTGAGGGGAACGCCACCTACGGACAAGGAAGGGGGCGATGATTAAGAAAGCCCCACCTTTCCAGAGGAATTAAATTGTAAAAATAAAGATAAAGATTCGTCGTTCGAGGTCCAGGGGACGCGCGCTCATCTCAGAGAGCTGTTGCAGTGGTGTGTTCGACACCACACTGTCAACGAGGGTTGGCGTACCTGTAAAAACAACTTTGCTTGCACATTTGAGTTTACATTCATAATTAAATTGTCATTGAGAACTTGAATTGGAAAAATCGTGAGTTTCCATATTCATTTACGGTCAAGCGAGGCCCTCCGCTCCAACGACGAAAGGACAACGTCGACGATAGGGCTTCGACAGCTTCCTTTTTTGTTCGCCACCTGTAGGCATTCGCTCTGATTGAGTTTGTTTTTGATAGACGATTTTCAACTTTTGATCATAATAGCTGTCTCACAACGAGTGAAGATGGGACAGAGGCCGGCGTACCCGAGTCGGAGACCAACCCTTGGTTAAGTAGGTCAAGCAGGTGGGGTGAGCATGCACACACCTGCCTGCTGCACCTTCCCCGCATATCTCCGAGGCCTGAACCATGAGCAGATGACTCCTAGACTCTGAGTAATACCCTTTCTTAGTTCTCAATTTCCTTTAGGGCCAAAAATCCTCGAAATACAATCGAGCTAAACATCGTCAGCCTCGACAACGTCTTCACCTCGAGAGTATGTTCGAGGTGCAAGACAACATGAGAGTTGAACACCTCCAAAATGCAAACAAACCCAAAGGGGTCTATATGTCCCGCTCGCAAAGGGATTTGCCAACACCGCTGAACAGGTTTGATAAGAAAGTTGAGTGCTTGGCTCCTCGAGCCCATCCTAAAAAAACAAGTCGTGAATCGGTTGTAATAAACACAAAGCAACTACCAAGATTGCAACTTAATACCCTGTTTACAACTTAACTTGAGCTGCAGAAAACGAAGACGAAAATGGAAAATGAACAAACGCCAAAGATAAGGAAGAAAGAAGATGGCCGAACTATCCACCACATTTCACGCCAATCGTCAGATACCCATCATGTCGTCAATCAGTCGTGAAAAGTAATACCACCCCAAATAGGTAATATTACATCGAGATAATGAGAGGGAGGGGATTATCACCGATTCGACAGAGAAAGGAAACTATGAAGAGTTGCGCTCATATAACCAGCCGAGTGGAGTCGTCAATCAGTCGTAAACTGAATCGGACCTTTGAATCAATGTAAAAGGCCATTAAAAATAACGTGGATTTCATAAGGACACAGAAAACAGGGAATGAAGGGGTCGGGAGTGACTTTCCACTAGAGGTGGCGGTCAAGCGCGGGGTTGTGCGAACCTCCTCCTCCTTACCTTTTGCACAGCTCCACACCAAATTTCTGACAACAAAAAATCGATGTTGACAATGTGCAACTAGAAGAGGCCACGCTGAAATAGGATAACTTATACCCAAATTAACATCTCAAATGTGGAAGGCGAGGGTACGAACCAAGGCGAAACGGAGCGATTTCCTGGGAGAGTGGGGGCTCCTCCTCCCTCAGAGTGAAATGGCATGTTCAAGTTTTTCTGAATAAAAAATCGATTAGGCGCAGAAACAGGGGTAATTTTATCCGAAAAAAATTGAGGTGGCATCGCCAGAATGATATTCGGGACTGAGAAAGCAGCAACCGAGGCGGATTGGGTCAACACGATGTTCGACCGGTCACCTGATGAAATCAACTTGGGTTTCCGACACAACTCAGCCGTCCCCCAGACAAAAAAATTGGTTTCAATGTCAGTAGGGGTAACAAATGATGTTGAACACGAATTTGAAATAAATCGGCGCAACAAACAACTCAGGAACTCGCGACACACAACTGACAGCAATACGCACGGATCTTTCACGGAAACGAAATGTAATCAACTTGGGTTTCTGATACAAATCCGCCGTTCCCCAGACAGAAAATTCGGATTCAATATCAATAGGGGTAATTAATGACGTTGAACACGAATTTGAAACAAATCGCCGAAACAAACAACTCAGGATCGCGCGACACACTACTGACACGCTGCTGTACACAGCGGGATACCATCTGAAATCACCTAACTCCGCTGTTCCCCAGTCAGAAAATCTGGATTCAATATCAATAGGGGTAACTAATGACGTTGAACACGAATTTGAAACAAATCGGCGAAACGAACAATTCAGAAACTCGCGGAACACCACTGACAGCAACACACGAAGTCCGAAACGACATGACATTCGGGGTATCGTCAGAATGGTCATCAACGAAAGAATGAATCGGTGAACTAAACAATAAGAAAAAAGAACTCGGAATTGTGAACGAGAAGGAACAACGGTGAAATCAGGTAAACTCCACGAACCTGAGGGTGCTGGTGGCGCGTCATTGTGCTCATAGGACATACCAGCGGATTCCAGGGTCAAAGGGCTGCGCGATCGAAAGCCTAATTAGAAGAGTAAGAGACGAAAGATGAAAATAACACAGAAGAGAGTTGATAGAGTCAGACAGTGCCAGGGAGAACAAGCTCGTCAACGAGCTCTTGATGATGACTGATGATCCAGTAAATATCGTTGTCGTGTCCCTTGTACTCCTTGACGAGATGCTGAATCGCCCGGGGTGGTATCGGGGGCCGAGGGTAGTACTACTACTCTGGTATCCTGACTGCTGACCCCTCGAGTCAAGCGAAACTCGACGCCCGAGTCGGCTCACTGGAAGGCTTCGCGAGTAATCGGCGCCGGAGGTGACGTGATCATCGACGGAGAGTCGGGAGGAATGTCAAAAAGGCCATCCAATTAGTGATTTAACATTAACCTAATCAAGAGTAACTTAGGAAGAGTCATCAAAGAAGAGGAGGTGGGGGGTAGGTGGGCGAGGGCGGCTTTCTGTCGGCACAGGAGGCCAGTAGAAAAAGAGTGGCAGGGGAAAGCCAGCTCAAGCCGACGACGGAGGGAGAGCACGACAAGTACAGGCTTCGAGGACAAAGGTCGACAATGACACAAACAAATGCTCAAGCGAGAATCACATTGAGGGCAGATGACCGGACCACGCGAACGGCACGTTACAGGGTGAAGCCAGGGCGAACACATCGACAAACGGAGCCAGGGTTGTCGTCCCAGCGCTTCGGGACATCTCAAATGAAAATTATTGAAAAACAATAAAAAAAGAAAGGGCAAAGAAAGCCCCAATTGACCAGCGGGATTGCGAGGCGAGGGGCGAGAGGAGGCCGGTGCGGGAAATCCAAAAGAGTAGCCAGCAGTTTTCAATGGCATGCGATCAGGGATCAGCTCGTCTTATTATATGTATATATTAATATTAGATTCGAAATGAGGAGAGGCAGACCTGGGAGGGGCTCGGGGCAACTTTGCTCATCAGAGGAAAGGCGAAGCCACGCCTCCGCCTCAGAAGCTCACGGAGCGCGCGATCACAAAAATAAATAAAAAGGGTTTCTCGGATCAGGGAGGAGGGGCAGAGGTCATGGTAGTGAAGAATGATTTCGTCGGAATCGTGCTCAATCGTCACCCGAAAAAATCGTCTGCGATCTCGCTGATCTGCTTTGCTGAGGCGCAGATCGAGGGCGTCCTTGATGATCAGTCAATGATCAAAGTAAACAATAAAAACATTTGAGCGTGTCAGATCAGATTGACCCCGGCGAAGTACACATATATCTCAGCTCAGCCGATAACTTCGGACGGCGCGATTTTACCCGCCGAATGAGTTGTTTTTGCGTCATCACGGCTATGGCGGAGCCGCCGGAGCGGCAGATCCTCGATCTATGTGCGAACAGCTTTCCTTGACGACGAACGTGATGTGCAGCCAGCCGGTGGGCCCGCGCTACAAGAACGACGGTTATCCTGTACTGTATCGGAGCGCGCAGTACCGTTATACTATAATATAAAGCGCTGCATGTGCGCAAACCCGAAATCAACTCCAATCGACGAAGTATTCGAAGGAGTTCTAATGCACAAAATTGCGAATACAATATTGACTCGATCGATTGGTCCCTGGGCTCACCGAGCGATCCCTCTCGCGCTCGACACGAACTCGAGAACCTCTCGAGCTCTCGACGAGCCGGTCTTGTAGTAACTATGCTTCTCGTCAACGCCTCAACAACGGGTCCGTCCGGTCCGATCATTCTAGGAGTCGAACTATCGAGTAGAACTTCGTTCGGTATTGATGCGCTTTTCATAAATGGCTGACGCTGCCGCGCAATCCAAGGCGGCGGGTGACGGTACGACCTCCTCTGGCGCCGTCGCTGCCGCCGTGGCCCAGGCGCAACAGGCATCGCTCGATGCGGACTCCTTTGCACGATTCGTAGTGCGTCAGGCTATTTCTCGCCATTTGGCTGAGAATGGCGAGGTTGAGGCGGTCGAGGCGAGCGCTCTCGAGGTCCTCGTCGATCTCGCCCAACGATGTACCCCGCCCCTCTCTTCGTCTCCGCATGCTGATTCGATCTTCCTTGCGTTTGCTTATTTTCCTTTTATTTGCTTTAGACACAGAAGAATTGGGTGTAGTGGCGCAGTCGCTAGCGGAGTCAGCAGGCCGAGTGCAGAGCAACGCCGACGACGTGTCGCGAGCTCTGAGCGACGTGCACTCTCGGCCCGAGAAACAAGAGCTCAATGTCCTCACGCTCTTCTTCACCCATGCTGTATCAGCCAATGCGCGCCATCTTCCAGATATCCCAGCGTCCTCTCAAGGTCCTCTTAATGTGCCACGATTTCCACTGGAGCGGCCAGCGAAGATGAGGAAGGTACTGACGAGCCAGGGCCCTCGACCCCAGCACGTCCCGGACCATTTGCCGCCCTATCCCGACCTGCACGCCTACCAGGCCACTTCTGTCAATGTGGTTTCGGACCAGAAACAGCAACAAGGCACTGCCGCCTCAGCGAGCGACCGCCAAGCGCGTGTGCTACGCAAGGACCAGGAGAAGCAGCAGGCGGAGAGCAATCTCTCCTCCATGCTTTCTCGGCAAGCACAGCTTCCAGGAGGTTTTGCACAATTTCTGATTTTTCGATTTCTGTGCGCCAATAATTTGATATTTTCATTGTAGCGAACTATGAGGCTCAACGCTTCGTTGACGCCAGCGCCTCCGCGGCTGCCGTGCAGAATATTCCAGCCAAACCCCCAGTCACAGTGCCTCCGACACCAGTGCAGCAAGCCGCACTGAAACCGCTGCTCGCGAAACATCCCAACGCTACGCCTTCAGGGAGCGGAGGTCGTGACGTCGATGACCCTCGTGTGACCGCAATCCTTGGCTTGTCACAAACCGGCGGCGACGGCGAGACCGTGACTCATCTCACGAGTTCTCGCCGCCGCGAAGCTGCGGACGACGCCATGGACGAGGACGACTAGATTGTGCGCCTTCTCGAGAGGGCCATCGAAATACGAGCGATGCGACTCACATGCTTTGAGACTGGTGATTCACAGTCATGCTCTTCGCTGAGGAATATTGATCAAAGCGCCTCTTCCTTCACGAGCAGCCTTTCGTCGATTCCTACCTCTAAAAAGCAGGAATATTTATTGCTTTTAATGATGTTGGATGGATCTTCAAGTAAGTCGAGAACTCACCGAAATTTGTTCCTAAATATATCAGCGCGCTTAGGGGTTTTCCAAGCAGCTCGGGCGCAAAAATGAAATCGAAAGTGCGGTCCTTTTTGCGCCTGGTCGAACGCCTGGTATGAAGTTTTCTCTGGGAGAACATTGGTTGAACCAAAGACACTTTTAATTGATGACAAAAAATCAAAATTTCTGCCAGGAATAATCTCAGGAAGCCGGGTGGGCTGCGTGGCAACTGCCCTCCAGTTCCCTGCGCGCTCCGTAAATCTCGATGCTCCGGACACCGCGTGGCCCACCTTGAGCTCTGATTCCCCTGAGGCGCACACTCTCTTTCTAGCTGTAGTAGATAGCTCTCTGGTCTCGCTCGAGAATCTGCCCTCGTCCACGCGAAGGGGATTTTCGTTCCTTGCCAACTCGCGTTGTCGCTCGACGCGAAAGACGCCGTCGCTTGCCCCTCGGCCTCTGACACACATAAATGGCGACGAATAACGATATAAATGATAATGGCTCTTCTCGTTCGGGTCTGCGGAATCGCGACAAGAAGCCCAAGTATTCTGTCCGCGATCTCGAAAGCAGTGACGACCCGTCTGATGACGAGGATTACGGCGAGGTCTCTCCCCTTTGCCCTCGCATTTATATATCTTATCAAAAACTATTGTGGCAATCCGCGGACTTGACGTCAAAGAAGATTCCCATTGATTTTTTGTCGCTGCTTTTGTTGACCTTTCGAAATTGCAGGTGCGCGCGCCTGCTTCGACCTCCCGGAAGCCAGCTGGTA
>Ga0154020_10009687_pt1 | contig 11074 bp, 11 predicted proteins | sample Klosneuvirus_201_FD_109709 | JGI IMG/M metagenome (GOLD analysis project Ga0154020, IMG submission 109709) | Active sludge microbial communities from wastewater, Klosterneuburg, Austria - Klosneuvirus_20160825_MG | ecosystem: Engineered > WWTP > Aerobic digester > Activated sludge | place...
TAGCATTTAATGATACTTTGCCTCAAAGCTTCAGCAACTTTTAAGGTAGTATCTGCTTTTACAAAAGGATTTCCATCACGATCACCTCCCGGCCAGAAACCCATCCTGATCAATTGATTTTCTTCTGTTACTGCACCCGGAAATTCGCTGTTCAGAAAAGATAAAATATGTCCGGCAGAATGATAAAATACATTTTCAAGAAACCAGATCAGGTTAACTGCTTCATCGTATGGTGTTGGTTTTTCTTTTTTAAAGAATGGTGTTTTTCCTAATTGCTGCAGGTAGGTATTCACCAAAACCGTATCATCCTTTTGCAGGGCTTTACCAAGATCATGAATAATGCCCAATACTGCACTCGGGTAAAACTGATTGGGATGAGCTGTAAGTACCAAACGAACAGAAAAATCTTTGAGCTTATCAGCCAGCTGCTGCTGGGAGCTGGTCTGAATAACTTCTGTTTGAAGCTGCTTTAAGGTACCTGAGCCTTCCATATCATGAGTGGCACTAAATGCCGCATCTTCCAGCGCGTCAAACAAAACTACCTGTCTTTCAGAATATTGAATAAACCTGAATAAAAGATCTATCTGCTCTTTACTACTGACATAGTTAGTATACTGGCGAAAAAACGAATCGATAATTTCCGCCGGACTCTGCTTATTTCGAAAACCCTCTTCACAATGAAGCAAAAATAAAGAAAGTAAAATCCCTGTTTTTTCAACCTTATGAAAGGGCAGAGAAGTAAACAAACTATTGTACATCTCAAACTTGGTTCCAACAAGATTCCTAAATTCAGCCAGGGTATTACTCATAATAATTCATTCTAAATGCAAAACTACAATGCAAAAATTGCATCAGGGCTGAAATTACATCAAAATGGAGGAAATTCAAAAACAGGACCTAAAAATTACGTTTTTCTGTTGTTTGAGAGGGTATTTAAGACTTGGTGATGCAGAAAAAATTATTTTTCCAATGAACACCATTCCTTGGCGTTTTACTATTCCTTTTGTCCGAATAAATAATTGGAAGAGCGGGGTAAATTTTGTTTATGTACCCAGAAGATAATTTTGATTTAAAGAAAATCAACTAAGACAATCCATTAAGTTTTTTCAAAAAATCCTGTAAATGTTTGTTGAACTCATCGGCCTGTTCAAGATTCGAAACATGTCCGGCATCATCAATAATGCGAAGTATTGAACCTTCAATATTTTGATTCATAAATTCAGACTGAGCAAGTGTTGTAACCTTATCTTCCCTGCCACAAATAATTAATGTTGGAACGGTGATCTTGTTCAGAACAGAACACGTTTCTGAACGCTCTGCCAGTGCCTTTAGTCCCGTGGTGATAACATGTTTAGAATTGGAAACAATCACCTTTCTTAACTCTTCAACCACCTCCTTTTTCCCAGTTAAAGAATCCTTGTGGAATACATTTTTTATAAATCCTTCAGTGAAATTTTCAGTTCCGTTCAAAGCTATTTCATCGATCAGCTTATAGCGCTTTGCCTTTCCTTCAGGACTATCGGCAATACATTGTGTATCGCATAAAATCAAGGCTTCTAAACGTTCAGCATATCTTTTACAGACATTTAGAGCTATATAACCGCCCATTGATAATCCGCAAACAACAGCTTTATCAATGTTCAACCTATCCATAAACTGTATTAAATCATCTCCAAACAAATCCATGCTCATGACTGATTCCTCGTCTTTGGAATTTCCAAATCCTCTTATATCACAGGCAATCACACGATTTGAAGACTTTAAAAAATCAAGCTGAGTCTGCCACATTGATTTACTGAAAGGAAAACCATGTAAGAATATTATCGGAACAACTCCTTCTCCAAGATCATCATAGGATAAATCGAAGTTATTTACCCGGCTAATTAAATTATATCCCTTAGCTACTCTTTCCATAAATTTCCTTTTAACAGGCTATTAGTTTGTTTGATATTTTTGTATCACAAATTGACCAATTTCTATTTTTTAACGCTTAATTAGTATTTTGATCACAAACCTAATAATGAAACAGGTTTTATTCTTACATGATTTCTATAGAGAATTATAAAAATCACACTTAAATTAAGTAATTGTTTTTTATAACGCCCCTCGTGACTATTTTATGTTAATGCTTTTTGAAAAAATATAAATTCAAACTCAAAGGACGGCCAATTAAACAGACCTGTGTATTAAAAATGCTTCCTGCCTGAGAGGGCATTTACGCTGAAACAGAAAAGAATTCTCAACCGGTTAAAAAGGAATAGATGATAAATTATCAACAAGAAGAAAACCTGAGCATAGACGAATTCAAAAGCGTATTGCTGAATTCAACTTTGGGAGAAAGAAGACCAATTGGAGAATCTGAAAGATTATCTGCAATGCTCAAACACGCCAATTTAATAATAACAGCCAGGGATAATGGCAAACTAGTTGGCATTGCCCGATCTCTGACTGATTTTGCATTTTGCACTTATCTTTCAGATCTGGCTGTTGACGAAAACTATCAGAAAATGGGAATTGGCAAAGAATTAGTCAGGCAAACCAAATTAGCTACACCCCAGGCGAAACTAATTTTACTTTCAGCGCCCAAAGCAGTGAACTACTATCCTAAAATTGGTATGAGTAAATGGGATCAATGCTTTGTACTTGACAATATAGATGATTTAAGATAGGATGTTTCAGAAATATGCTTAAGGGATTGTTTAGCTCTTTACGTCTGTTTGATACTAATCCGAAGATAAGTATCTTGAGAAAGTTTAATCCTAATCCAAGGCATACCCCCGATGAGAAAATTCATTTTACTTTTCTGCTTTTGCCTCTGCTCAGGCACATTATTAAGTCAGGTCAGAAGCCAGAGCAAGCCCTTTATACTCGGTGAGATCCTTGAGATAAATTCCTTAGAATTAGCTGAGAGAAGAACCCTGAACATTTACCTGCCGGCAGGTTACAACAGAGCTGACAGTTCCCGCTACCCGGTAATCTATTTGCTCGATGGTTCTGCAGATGAAGACTTTATACATGTTACCGGATTGGTACAATTCAATAACTTCCCATGGATTAACCGGATTCCAGAATCTATTGTGGTGGGAATAGCTAACATTAATCGAAAACGGGATTTTACTTATCCCAGTAGTATTGAGGAGGATAAAAAACATTTTCCAGGCACAGGGCATTCCGACAGGTTCATTGCTTTTATTGAAAAAGAATTACAGCCTTTTATTAAGAAGGAATACAAGGTAAATGATTCAAAAATGATTATCGGTCAATCTTTGGGAGGATTACTGGCCACCGAGATCTTATTGAAAAAACCTAAGCTGTTTAATAAATATATCATTATCAGTCCCTCTTTATGGTGGGACAACGGCTCCCTTCTTAAACAAAATTCCAGCCTGCTTTCCGAAGGTTTTTCTCAAAGTACAGGTATTTATATCGGGGTTGGAAAAGAAGGGTTAAGTCCCGGAAATATACCTCATGTAATGGAAGTAGATGCCAATTTACTCGCTGAAAAATTAAAATCCGGCAAAAGTAAAACAGTACATATACATTTCGATTACCTTCCGGATGAAGACCATGCAACGATCACCCATCAGGCGATTTTTAATGCTTTCAGATTATTGTATCCTTTAAAAGAGCGCAAAAAATAGTCAGAACGATTAGATAATCAGCTGATTATGAAAAATCAATTTTTATTTCTACTTTCCATTATAGTTTAGCTTCGAATAGCTAAAAAATATTCTTTAACTAACCTTTTTGAAACAAATTCATGAATAAATACATCATCGGCCTCTGGCTATTTGTACTATCTTTTAATGCAAATGCCCAGCATAATCTTCCAGGCGATTTCCTTACTAAAGAATTTCATGCCGGAAGAAGAGAAGCCTTCCGCCAGAAGATGCCCGAAAATTCAGTCGCTGTAATTTTTTCCTTCCCTGAGCGGGTATTTTCCAATGACGTAACCTATAACTACCACCCCAACCCTGATCTGTATTATCTGAGCGGTTATAAAGAACCTGATGGTATGCTGATTATCTTTAAAGAGTTCCAGAAAAAAGGCGATCGGTCATATAATGAATTGATTTTTGTTAGAAGCCGAAATCCATTACAGGAGCAATGGACAGGGCGGCGCCTTGGTGTTGATGGTGCAAAAAAAGATTTAGGCTTTGAGCATACATTTACTACAGACCAGTTTAAAACATTTGAAATTGACTTCAATAGCTTTAAAAGTATACAATATGATATATTCCCGGATGATGCCGGTTCCGGGACATTGCAATCAATGATTAACACTTTCTCTGAAAAAGCGCAGATAAAAAAACGGGAAAATAAATATGTGATTCAGGCCCACAATTTACTCCTTAATGCTACTTCTCCTGCCAATCTGGCTAACAGGGTAAGCAGAATTAAAGCAAGCATGGCCAATACAGAGGATAATGATTACCGGAATGATCCGCTTTTATACCAGATCATTCAAAATCCTGATGAGGCAACCCTGGCCCAGGTACAAAAAAAGATCAAAGAAAATCCGGCCCCTTCTCATGAATATAACAAATTGATTTCTTCACTGAGGGAGATTAAAACTCCTGAAGAACTGGTTCTACTAAGGAAATCTATTCAACTTTCGGCTATTGCCCATAAAGAAGTAATGAAGGCTATCACGCCAGCCATGTCTGAATCAGAGCTAACAGGAATATTCCATTATGTTCATAAACGTTACGGTGCTATGGACGAGGGTTACCCTCCTATTGTGGGTGCTGGTGGCAATGGCTGTATTCTCCATTATATTGAGAATAATGCGACAAGAGTTGATAATCAGCTGGTTTTGATGGATGTAGGATCTGAATACCATGGTTATTCTGCCGATATCACCCGAACGGTTCCTGCAAATGGAAAATTCAGTCCGGCACAGAAAGCAATCTATCAGTTAGTTTACAAAGCACAGGAAGAAGTCTTTAAAATTGTGAAAGAAGGAACACCATTCCGGGATCTGAATGTAAAAACTACTGAAGTACTTGCACAAGGACTGATGGAACTTGGTATCATTAAGGAGAAAAAAGATGTTTCGCGATACTATATTCATGGTGTTTCACACCACCTTGGGCTCGATGTTCATGATAAAAACATCACACCTGTGTTAAAAGAGAATATGGTGATTACGGTTGAGCCTGGCATTTACATTCCGAAAGGCAGCCCCTGCGATCCTAAATGGTGGGACATTGCTGTTCGTATTGAAGACGATCTACTGATCGGCAAATCCGGGAATGAAAACTTATCAGTTGCAGCGCCAAGAAAAGTGGAAGAAATAGAAGCTACTCTGGCACAAAAGAGCGCATTGAATAATCTGATCCTTCCAAAACTGAAGTAGCCAGAATTTTGACATGAAATTCTGTTTATTAAGTGGAGTACCCTCTTAATTGAAAATTTTAAAATAAACCATGAAAAGATTATTCCTTTTGATTCTGCTGTTAATTAGCATCAATTCTTTTGCCCAAAAGATGCCCGACCCTGAAGAAAAAGAAATTCTGTTGAAAGTACAGCAGTTTTTTGATGCACTTGAAAAACAGGATACGGTACTGTTTAAATCCATATTACTGACAAATGGACAAGTCTGGGCGATCTCCGAAAAAGAAAATGTGGCAAAATATTCTATGCGGCAGTTTAGTGATTTCATGAAAACTTTGATAAATCCGGCAAGGGTTATTCAGGAAAGAATGCTTTCTTCAGAAGTAAAAATTCATAACAGGATTGCGATGGCCTGGGTACCCTATACCCTGGATATCAGCGGCAAATTCTCACATTGCGGGGTGGATCTGTTCACGTTTTTAAAAACGGATGAAGGCTGGAAAATTGCTACTGCGGCTTATACAATTGAGCCGGAGGGCTGTTCACATTTCGGCTCGAGGCCGGAATGATAGAGAAAAAGTAATATCATATGGCGTTTGTCATTCCGTACCTGACCCCAATGTCCTTTTTTAAGAGTTGAGTTCAACTCTGTTGATTGTTCTTTCAAGATCGAAATTTTCTCTGTGAATCCAGAATACTGTCTCATATTTATATATGACCCTGAATGGGTCACATATTTATAGAACATCTTAGCGAAAAAATCTCGACCCCGAAGGTGGTCGTATGTGGTAACAGTACACATGCGACCACCTTCGGGGTCGGGAAACAGGATTGTATGATTTTCTATAAACATGCGACTCCCTCGGAGTCGGCTAATCTGTTATGACATGCGGCCTCTATAGGACAAAAGGGCAAAACGATATCAATCAAAAATTTTGAATGGCTTAAATATTGACATTGGGTTGACCCTTTGTCATTCCGGGCCAGACCCGGAAGTAATCGCCTTCACTCCCGGTAATTCCTTCCCTTCCATGTATTCCAGCAGTGCTCCACCACCTGTAGATACATAACTTACTTCATCCTCAAAACCGAATTTTGCCACCGCAGCAGCAGAATCTCCTCCACCTATCAATGAGAACGCACCATTTTTTGTAGCCTCTACTACCGCTTCAGCGACTGATTTGGTTCCCAATTCAAATTTTTGCATCTCAAAAACGCCCATTGGGCCATTCCAAAGTATAGTTTTGGAACTCTTAACAACAGAACTGAAATTTTTAACCGACTCCGGGCCGATATCAAGTCCCATCCAGCCAGCAGGGATAGCATCATTTTTAGCAATTGCTGTATTAGCATCTGCTGCAAAGGCATCCGCTATAACTGAATCAATCGGAAGAAGCAAATTGACGTTTTTTGCTTTAGCCTTTTTCAACAATTCAAGAGCAAGATCTAGTTTATCCTCTTCGACCAATGAATTACCAATCTGTCCTCCCTGCGCCTTTGCAAATGTATATGCCATTCCACCGCCAATGATCAGGTTATCAACCTTCTCCAGTAATTTTTCAATTAAAAGGATCTTATCGGACACTTTTGCACCGCCCATAATTGCGGTGAATGGTCTTTCAGCATGATTCAATATTTTCTCGGCATTTGCCAGTTCTCCGGCCATCAGGTAACCGAAATATTTAGCAGCCGGGAAGAATTTCGCAATGATAGCAGTGGATGCATGGGCACGATGTGCTGTACCAAATGCATCATTTACATATACATCACCCAAAACGGCCAGCTTTTCTGCAAAGGCTTCATCACCTTTTTCCTCTTCTTTATAAAAACGAAGGTTTTCAAGTAATAAGACTTCACCAGATTTTAAGTCCTTCGCTTTCGAAACAGCACTCTCACCTATGCAATCGTCAGCAAACTGAACATCCCTGTTCAATAAGATGGCGAGATGTCTGACCAGGTGCTTTAGGGAATACTTCTCTGCAGGTCCATCTTTAGGTCTGCCTAAATGAGACATCAAAATAACCGAACCACCATCATTTAATATCTTCTCAATAGTTGGAACAGCCCCAACCATGCGGTTATCGTCTGTAATATTGAACTTATCATCAAGCGGGACATTAAAATCTACCCTTATAAGTGCTTTCTTACCAGAAAAATTTAAAAAATCTATCGTATTCATATAATCATGTGTTAGGTCTATTTATTATTGGATCTTCAGGTACATTTCCCTATGGGGACCAACACCCACTATTTCGAATTCGTCAGAAATAATCTCAAATCCTATGCCCAGATAAAATCTGCAGGCATTTATTCGCGCATTACACCAGATATAATTAACTTTTCGGCCGCGGAGGTAAACAATCGCAAAATTGAGCAACTGATTGCCAATTCCCTTTCCCTGATAATCTTCCCTTGTGGCCATTCCTCTCAATTGATATCCCTCACCAGAATAGCCTTCTTTACCTTGCTTGTGGAAACTTCCGATGCAGATTAGTTCATCATCCTCATAATAACCCAAATGAAATGTATTTTCGTCATCGTCTCCATCGAAACGGCATAGTTCGGGTGCAATCCCCTCCCTTAAAACAGCGCTTCTCAGGGAAAGCGTATCTTCTGTACTGATGAATCTGATCATAACAGGGAGATTATTTTCTAAGGGTGGCAATTTTAATCACCAGATCAGCCAGGCGGTTCGAATAACCCGACTCATTATCATACCATCCAACAACCTTGACCAACTCCCCAACCACTGAACTCAGTTCAGAGTCAAAAATACAGGAATGAGGATTATCAAGTATGTCAACTGAGACAATGGGATCAGAGGTATATTCGAGAATTCCTTTTAAATATCCTTGTGAGGCTGCTAAAAAGGCTTCATTAATCTCTTTAGTACTTACTTTCTTTTTGAGTGTGCAGGTAAAATCTGTCAGAGAGCCATTCAAAACCGGAACACGAATGCCGGCACCACCCAGTTTCCCTTCGAGGTGCGGAAAGATCGTTGTGATCGCTTTTGCTGCACCCGTAGTGGTTGGAATAATGGATGCTGAGGCTGCCCTGGCTCTCCTAAGATCCTTATGAGGTGCATCATGCAGATTCTGGTCACCGGTCATAGAGTGCACTGTCGTGATGTAGCCATCTATAATTCCCCAATGGTCATCCAATACTTTTACCATTGGTGCAACATTATTGGTTGTACAGGAGGCATTTGAAAGAATTGGCGCATTTAGGTCAACCAGATGCTCGTTCACTCCCAAAACTACAGTAGCAATTTCCCTGTCGGATGATGGAGCAGAAATAATAACCTGCCTGGCCCCTGCCTGTAAATGCAGACCGGCGCCGGCTTTATCAGTAAATTTTCCGGTAGACTCAATGACCAGATCGATATCCAGATCCTTCCATGGAAGTTTTGAGGGGTCTTTTTCAGCAAATACCCGGATCTTTTGACCATTAATTAATAAATGATCTTTTTCAGCCGACACTTCGCCCTGAAATCCTCTGTGAACGGAGTCGTATTTAAAAAGATGTGCCAGAGTCTTTGTATCAGAAAGATCGTTGATTGCAATAATTTCAAGTCCTTCTCTTTGTAACAAGGCTCTAAGAGTAATCCTTCCGATACGGCCAAATCCGTTAATTGCAATTTTCATAGTTAGACGATAATGTCCAAAGTTATTCAAATGAATGAAAAAGAGCTGTAATTTTTTTTCAGGAAAAGCCTTAGGAATTTACTTAGGCGTTATGCATTAAAATTAGTCTTCACCGTAGTTTTTGCGACCCGATAGCTATCCTATCGTGTGACGAAATCTACTTCCCGCTCTGTCAGGTGATTTAGCATTCAGAAGATAGTTTTGTTCTGAAAGTTTATACGGTCAGATTATCAATCCCTGAATTGATAACCTTCCAAAGCATATCTTTCAGTTCAAGCAGCCCTTTTTGAGCAACTGATGAGATAAAGACAAAAGGTATGGCAGGTAAATCCTGCCTCATTTCATTCATCAGCTCCTCATCAAGCAGATCTGATTTACTTATTGCAAGGATACGCGGCTTATGCATTAGCTCAGGATTATAATCCTCCAGCTCATTGAGCAATATTTCATATTCCTGTTTAATGGTCCTTGCGGTATCTGCCGGGACTAAAAATAACAAAACAGAATTACGCTCAATATGTCTGAGGAAACGAATTCCAAGTCCTTTCCCTTTGGATGCACCTTCAATGATTCCGGGGATATCAGCCATAATAAATGAGCGGTTATCACGGTAAGAAACGATACCCAAATTTGGAACAAGGGTAGTGAAAGCATAATCTGCAATCTCAGGTTTCGCTGCAGAAACAACAGAAAGCAGGGTTGATTTACCGGCATTTGGAAAGCCTACCAAACCTACATCTGCAAGGATCTTCAGTTCAAGCACCATCCACTCTTCTTTGCCGGGTTCACCGGGTTGAGAAAAACGGGGTGTTTGTTTTGTTGAAGTTTTGAAATGCCAGTTTCCCAAACCGCCACGACCACCCGGAGTTAAAATCTTTGTTTCTCCATCTTTTGTGATTTCGAACAGAATTTCACCTGTTTCGGCATCTCTGGCTATGGTTCCTAACGGAACTTCCAGTATCTCATCCTTACCTGTACGGCCTGATTTCTGTCCGCTGGAACCCGGAAAACCGTTTTCGGCAATGATATGTTTTCTGTATTTGAGGTGCAGTAATGTCCAGAGCTGGCTGCTGCCTTTTAATATGATATGCCCGCCACGCCCACCGTCTCCGCCATCAGGTCCCCCCTTTGAGGTCAGAATATCACGGTGTAAATGGGATGAACCCGCTCCACCATGTCCTGAACGACAGCATATTTTTACGTAATCAACAAAATTTGAGCTCTGAGACATAATTTTAATTTACAGAGAACAAAATCCGGGCAGAAAATTGATTGATCTCAGAATTTGTGTTAACTGATTTTATCAGCAATTAATAAGTATCTACCACTGAACAGATCGAATCAAAGATCTGATCAATAGTTCCAACGCCGTTAATGCTGGTCAGTTTATTCTGCTCTTTATAGTAATTTGCTACAGGTGCAGTTTTAGAATTATATTCTACAATACGCTTACGGATGATCTCCGGATTCGCATCATCAGGACGACCCGAATCTTTACCTCTTAATAAGAGGCGCTTTTCAAGTTCTTCCGGCTCTACTACCAGCGCTACCATTCCGGATATAGCTGATGACTTGGTTTCTAATAACTTATCAAGAGCCTCTGCCTGCGCTACTGTACGGGGAAATCCGTCAAAAATAAAACCTCCTGCATCTTTATTTGAATCCAGCTTATTGCTGATCATTCCAATAACAACTTCATCCGGAACTAAAACACCCTGATCCATCAGCTTTTTGGCCTCAAGACCTAATTCAGTCCCGTTAGAAATTTCGGATCTCAGAATGTCACCTGTAGACAAATGGACTAATTGATACTTTTCAATTAATTTTTCGGATTGTGTTCCTTTACCAGCTCCCGGAGGGCCAAACAATACTAAGTTCAGCATTCGAATGTAAATTATTTTCTGCTTCAAATTAATTCATTTGAAACAGAAATACCTAATAAAATATTAAAAGCCTTTTCGACTTAATTACGAAAAGGCTTTCAATGATGTGCGTTGTGCACCTGAAGGGAGTCGAACCCCTAACCTCCTGATCCGTAGTCAGGTGCTCTATCCAATTAAGCTACAGGTGCCTTTTTTAACGGACTGCAAAAA
>Ga0154020_10009688_pt1 | contig 11073 bp, 8 predicted proteins | sample Klosneuvirus_201_FD_109709 | JGI IMG/M metagenome (GOLD analysis project Ga0154020, IMG submission 109709) | Active sludge microbial communities from wastewater, Klosterneuburg, Austria - Klosneuvirus_20160825_MG | ecosystem: Engineered > WWTP > Aerobic digester > Activated sludge | place...
AGGTACAGCCCGATGATGTTGGAATCAATGCGTTCCAAGCCTGTATTTTGCCATACCAAGGAAACAAAGAAAGCATTTTCATAAACGTCACTTTGGGGGCAGTCAAACGTGTATAGGGTCGCAGCAGCCTGAATCGGGTAGGTTGAAAATCCTGGAAAAAGATTGGATGTGTCGGTATAAAATGCCAGGAAATGAAATTGGTTTGGGGAGTATAGGTTGTCTCCGCCATAGCCTGTTAAAATTTGTGGAAACTCGCCCTTTTGGGGTTCATAAAGCGAGTTGTGGTTTAGATCAAAAAAGTTGAAGGCAATCAGATAACTCTCCGGCAACGCAAACCCATTGTACGCCTCAAAAAATCGATTCCCCCACCCCGGCCAGGCAAAAATCGCCTCAATCGGGTCGTCAATATAGCCGTTGTCGGAGTAGTCCGCCACGTGCTGCGCGATCTGGTCATACGTTACGCTCCAGATTTTGCCCGAGCCCGGCACACCAGCAAAACCCGCCCGAAAGTCGGTAACGCGCGGTTCGAATTTTTGTGCAGACATCAGCAGGCTGCCGCCGGGGTCGAGCCCGCCAAACCACGGACCGGCGTCCTGCACCACTTTCAGCCATTTTTCCTCGCCCTGCGGCGTGACGTGGCGGTACAACACCGCCCCACCCGGCGCGCCGGAGTACAGGCTGCCGTCGGCCTGCAGGCAAATGCGCAGGTCCCCGGCTTCGATCCAGAGGGAGTCGGCGGGCGGGGTTTGGGCGGCGGCGGCTATACACAGAAGTGCAAAAAAGGGCAGGAGTACGTTTGATTTTGGCATGGTGCGGATGATTTTGCTGCAAAATCGCCTATTCCAGCCGCTTCGCGGGCGACAAGTTTTTCCAAAAGTCAGGCTTCCGATTCGATTCACCGCAGAAACACGGAGATACACTGTTGCTCAAAAATTGTTCCGCGTCTCTGCGGTGAAAAATACCGGAAATACTACTCTGAAAACACCAGCAATTTTTTGGTGACCTGCCCCAGGTTGCTTCGAATCACCACGTAGTACATGCCTGTAGGCAACGTGCGGGTATTGATCGGGAGGCTCAGTCCTCCGCTTGGGTTGGCGCTATGGAGCAAGTGCCTGAACACGGATCGTTCCGGGCTGTACAGGGAAATGTCAATCCAGGTTAGTGCCGCTTCCTGGCCGATGATCAGAGTTGTTTGGTCGGTGGCAGGGTTGGGCCGCAACGAGACGGAAGGCAACACTTCCGGTGCCGCATCATCCACCTGAACGAGGGTGTTTTGTGCCGAATTTGTAATAATTGGAGCGTTGTAATCAAAATAGATGGCAGCCGAGTTGGCTATCCTCGTACCCTCCGGCAAGTTATTTCTCAGGTGAATGCTGAACATCACGAAGCCGTTGCTGCCGTCCTGCGAGCGGCTGCTGTCGGGCAACAAGATGGGATCGAACACAAATACCAGAATATGCCCGTTTTCCACAAACAGCCGGTACGGGTGGCTCGACAGGAGCGGCGCCACGCTGCCCACGTCGAAGACAGCGGCGTCGAGCGTATCCCGCACGACAACGGTAAAAGCCGTATCGGTGCCGGTGTTTTGAAAACGGATCGTGTAGGTCAGCACGGAATCTGCCGGAGAAATATGGCCGGATGCGCCCACACCGACGGGATTCACCAACTTGTCGTTGGGGTCATACGATCCCGTAACGATGGTGGAGCACGCACCGGCGTTGTTCGCCAGGTACGTGTCGGGCGTGTACAGCGAAACGACATCGGCTTCCATCTGGAGCGTATCCCCCAAATTGGCGGCAATTGTCCCTTGTATTTCAACCAAAAACTGCTGGTACAAGGCCAATTTGGGAATCTGCCAGAGGGCTGTGCGCGTGGCCGGGTCGTACGATTGTGGCTGGGGGGAAAAGTAAGGACTGGTCAGGTACGGGCTAAGCAATACCGTCAGCAGGCTGGTGTCGGCGGGCCAGATGCCGTTGTTCCGAACCATCACGGATGCTTCATGTGCGAAACCTGGCCGGGCGGCACCGCAGTTGAGGGTTGTCTGGAGATCGCTTTGAGCTGCCCCGCAAAAGAAAAAGTTGACGCCCGAGGTGTCCTTCGTTACATCCGGCCCAACGGTGTATTGGAATTCCGTGCAGGAGCCTTGTGCAGTCGGCACGTAGGTCGTCGCGGTGATGGTATACTGGCCCGGATCCGTCAAAGCCAGCACGTACGCGCCGGTGTTGTCGGTATAGGAGCACGTGGTGTAGCTGCCGTTTGTAGCGCACACTTTAGCGAAGGGAAAAACAACCGTGTTGCCGCCCAAACTGCAATTGCAACTGGTGTTGACATACACCCGGCCGGTCACCTGAGCGATACAGGCGTCTTTCGGCCCCATGACCGTGTTGCGATGCCGATTGCAGCCGTCGCCGTCCGTCACGGTCAGGGAATACCCGCCCGGAGCAAGTCCGGCGATCGGGTTCCCGTTCTGGCCGTTGCTCCAATCGAAGGCCAGCGGAGGCACGGGGTTCCCAATTGGCAAGGCAAGCAGGCTGCCGTCGGCGCTGGTGCAGGTGGGGGTGTCCAATACTGAAAACCGGAAACCGAGATAGGGCGACAAATACAACGTGTCGCGAAAGGTGCATTTGGTCGAGTCGTCCTTGGCAAAAAAGAGGTACCTCCCCGGCCCTACATTGATCAGGTCTTTTTTGTTACTGACCGTGTTGCCGTTGGGCAGGGTCCAGGTAACCGACACCGGATTGGGCGCGCTGACCGTCAGGGCCGCATCGTTTCCGGCGCAACTTTCTTCTTGCACCAAAACCTGCGGCGGCTTTGGCGATTCGACGTACAAGTTCTTGAATGCCGTACACCCGTATTTTACCACCTTCACTTCGTTGAAACCGTCGCGCATGGTATTGCGCACAATAGGATTTGTGTTGTATTGTGTCTGCCCTATGTCGGTGAACCGGACTTGATACGGCGGCGGCGCGTTCATTTCGAGGGTAATGTTGCCGTCAAAAGGCGCCACACAGTCGGTCGGCGGCGACGTGGAAACGGATGTAAAATAGAGTGCATCGGGCGCAACGGTGAAATGGGCGGAATCAATTCGAACCGTGCTGCCGAACTGTGCGGTAAAATAATACCAGCCTGTCATGTCCGGTTGGGCATTGGTGCGCGTCGGCTGAAGGTCGCTGGAAACAAAACCATTCGGTCCCGTCCATTCATAGCGTTCGGGAATTACCCAACTCGGGGTCATACCGAAGCGCAGCGGCAGGTCGCTACCCGAACAGTACGTTGTCCCTTTATTTAAAATGGTAACCGACCGGCTGCACGTGTCCGGTATGTTGACATCTTTTTTCCGGACTATACTACAGCCGTTTACGTCTGTTACCGTCACGGTGTACGTCCCGGCATGCGCAGCGGAAACATCCGGCCAGATCAGTTCGGGCCAGTTCGATTGCACCCCGGCCGGGCCCGACCACGAATAGGTATACGGCGGGGTACCCGGATTAACAATATTCGGTCTGATCTCCAACGTATCGCCGGGGCATTGGGGCAATTCAACCGAGACATCCCCCGACAAGGCCGGGTGAACGTCAATGCTCAGCGTCCCTGTTACAGAACAGCCGTTTTCTGCCAGCACATGGAGGTTGTATACCGCCGTATCGGTCTGCGTGGAACAATAAGGTTTGGTGACTGCACCAAACTGCAACGATGCGTAAATGCCCGGCCCGGACCACGAGAACTGGTAGTTGGGACTGTTTTGGGCCGTGATTCCGGCGCTCAGGGTAATCTGCGTACCATTGCAAACCTGCGTTGGGCCGGTTATGGTTGCCTGTAGCATGCTCCCGTCTATTGTGCCGGAGTACTCCTGTACAGCGCCCGCGCCGTCGGTTACGGTGACCGAAACGGGGCCTTCGCAAAGATTCCCCGCTTCGGCGCCGGTGCTTCCGTTCGACCACAAATACGTCAGCGGCGGCAGCAGCACGGCGTTTTGATAAACCACTGCGGACCCGTTACAGGATTGGTTGCAGTCCGGCTTTACCGGCAAAATGCCTGCGCAAGGATACTGCTCGATCCAAACCGTGGTCATGCGGCCATACCAGCAACCGCTGGTATCGGTGGCGGTGTACCGGAAATAATCCGGGCCGCACCAGTTTGGAGCCGGCGTGTAGGTGCCGGTACCGTCGGCATTCAGCACCACGGCGCCGTGTTTGGGAGGCTGCACCACCATGTAGTTTTGGGCAAAAACGTGGTCGTTCGCGCCCAGGTCAAAACTTCCGCCGGCGTGTGGCAGGTTCAGGCTGTCGTTCGACAAAAACGTGGAATCCACCTGAAAAAAAGAAATAGGCTGGTCGGTATAGCGGGCAGAAGCAACTGCCACACACCCTGCCGCATCCGTGACTGTCAGGGTAAAACAAGTGTCCATGTGAAACGGGGCAGGGGGCAAGAACAACGTTGTCTGCGACCCGATACTGCCATTGGACCACTGATATTGGTAAGGCTGAGTGCCCCCAGTCTGGTTGCCGTAAAACGGAATGCAGGGAATGTCAAAACAGATGCCTGAAGTAATCCAAACCTGAAGGTCGCAGGGTGTCGGCAGTGCTTGGGTTCGCCCCGGTACAGGGATCAGCAGCAGGGCAAGTAAAACGGGAAAGCAGGCTGGTTTCATAAGCGTTTTGTTTTGTCGAATGTTCGCGTTCAGTTGCCAAAGTTAAAGGAATTGAACGGACAGAATAATCAACACTTCAGGCAATGTCGCCAACTTGCCCAAGACCATGCAGGAGAATTGAGCCGGACGACAAATTTGCCGGGCTAACACCGCGCCGCGTCTTCGTGCTTCTGCGGTAAAAACCCGAGATTAGAATTCATCCAAACTTTCGTTTTACCTTCGCTCCTAAAATTAACCAATGAACTCCATACACCAGTTTAGCGTGGAAGGACTTGAGGGAGAAACGCTTGATTTCGCAGACTTTGCAGGTAAGAAGATATTAGTCGTGAACGTAGCCTCCGAATGTGGCTACACACCGCAATATCAACAACTTCAGGAGTTGTACACACATTTTGGCGACCGCCTGGTCGTGGTCGGTTTTCCGTGCAATGATTTCGGCGCACAGGAATCCGCCGCCGCCGATGCGATCCGCCAGTTTTGCACCCGGCGGTACGGCGTGACTTTTCCGCTCGCCGCCAAAGTGCAGATAAAAGGACCAACCCGGCACCCCGTGTACCACTGGCTGACCAGCGCCGCCGAAAACGGCCATTCGGACAGCCGCGTCTCCTGGAATTTTCAAAAATACCTGCTCGACGAACAAGGCCGGCTTTTGGCCATGTTCCCGCCCGCCTGCGATCCGCTCGATCCCGCTTTGCTTGATTATTTAGGTTAGAAGGTTTCTGGTTAGAAGGTTTCTGGTTGTACGTAAACCTTCCAACCAGAAACCTTCTAACCAGTAACCTTCTAACCAGAAACCTTCAAACCAGTAACCTTATAACCAGAAACAATGCCCTTCGGACAACAACGCGCCACTGCACATCTCGACCGGCTGCTCCAGAGCGGACGTGTGCCGCATGCGTTGTTGTTTCTCGGAAAAACCGGCTGGGGCACCCTTTCCCTCGCCCTGGAATTTGCCCAACAACTCCAATGTGAACACAATCTCCAACCTTCCAACCCCCCAACCTTCAAACCAGAAACCTTCAAACCAGAAACCTTCAAACCAGAAACCTTCAAACCAGAAACCTGTGCTTGCAAGGCCTGCCGCAAGTCCGAGCAGTTTGTACACCCCGACATCCACTTTTCCTACCCCACCGTGGGGGCCAATGCCGTGAGCACCACCTTTGCTAAAGAATGGCGCACGGCGATCACCGAAAACCCCTGGCTCGACGTCAACACGTGGCTCCAGCGCATCGGCGCCGAAAACAAGCAGGGCAACATCACCAAAGAGGAGTGCCATGCCATCATCAAAAAACTGAGCCTCATGGTGTATGAGGGCCGTTACAAAATCCTGCTGATGTGGCTGCCCGAATACCTCGGCAAGGAGGGCAACCGCCTGCTCAAACTCATCGAAGAACCGCCGGAGCAGACGGTATTCCTGCTCGTGGCCGAAAACGCCGACATGATCCTGCCCACCATCCTTTCGCGGTGCCAGATCGTGAAAACCGACCCGCTGCAGGACGAGGACATCGCAGTGGCCCTGCAGGAAAAACGCGGTCTTGATCCCGAGCGTGCGCGCCAGATCGCCTTTCTCGCCGAGGGCGATTTCAACTACGCCCTCAGTGTGGCCGATACCCCCGAAAACGACGACGCTACACTCCTGCTCGATTGGCTCCGCAAATGCTGGCGCGGCAACGGCGTGGAGATCGTTCGCTGGACCGAAAACTTCTCCAAACTGGGCCGCGAAAACCAAAAACAGTTCCTCCAGTACGGCCTGCACTTCCTGCGCGAACTGCTCGCGCTGGTCGTCACCCACAACCCCGATGCCCGCCTCCGCCCCGAGGAACTCAAAACCGCCCAAAACATGGCCGGTGTACTGAACTTCGACAAGATCACGCGCTTGGCCGCTATTCTGAACGACAATATTTACTACATCGAACGAAACGCAAACCCAAAAATACTGTTCCTTGATACCTCAATAACCATTCACAAAATCATGAAAGACAGGTAGGGAGCGGAGCCAATCGAATCAATCAAATCAATCGAATCAATCGAATCAATCAATATGGGCTGTATAGGCTGTTCTTGTTCAACCGGAAAAGACTCCGTATCGGGTTGCCGCTCCAACGGCGGCTGCTCGACCGGCGGCTGCAACCGACACAATACATACGACTGGATTTCGGCAATCGGCATTCAAGATGTCAAGCCGTTCGACGTCGTGGAAGTGAGCTTCAAAAACGGCTCGCGCAAGGAGTTTTTCAAAAACCCGCAGCACTCCCGCGCTATCACCGGCGACTGGGTGCTCATCGAGTCAGCCTCCGGCGGCTACGACGTGGGTACGATCACGCTTTCGGGCGAAATGGTGCGCATGCAAATGAAACGCAAGCGTGTGCGCAACGACGCCAAGCAGCAAACCGTCATCCGAAAGGCGCATGAGCGTGATCTCGAACGCCTCGACGAACTGCGCAAACAGGAACGCGACATCATGATCCGCGCCCGCGCCATCGCCCGTACGCTCGACCTGAACATGAAGGTCGGCGACGTGGAATTTCAGGGCGATGGGCGCAAATGCACGTTTTACTACACCGCCGACGGACGCGTGGACTTTCGCGAACTCATCCGCCACTATGCCCGCGAGTTCAAGGTCAAGATCGAGATGCGCCAGATCGGCGCCCGGCAGGAGTCGGCCCGCATCGGCGGAATCGGTAACTGCGGCCGCGAACTCTGCTGCTCCACCTGGCTCACCGAGTTCAAAAGCGTGAACACCGCCGCCGCCCGCTACCAGAACCTGGCCATCAATCAGACCAAACTTTCCGGTATGTGCGGCCGCCTCAAGTGCTGCCTCAACTACGAACTCGATACCTACATTGATGCGCTGGAGGACTTTCCCGACAAGGCCGACCGCATAAAAACCCGCGCCGGCATGGCCATCCTCATCAAGACGGATGTGTTTAAGCGCCTCATGTTTTATACCTACGCCGAGGATCGCGGCAAGTTTTATTCCCTGCACGTGGACCAGGTGTGGGAAGCGCTCGACATCATCAAAAAGGGCGAACTGCCGGCCAGCCTCGACGATATCCTCGCCATGGCGCCGCCGCCGGTGGTAGACGTGGAAGAAACCGAGGAAGACGAACAGCAACACGACTACGAGAGCGTGGACAACGTGATCCAGTTGCCAATCGAAAAGCGCAAGAAAAAACGCAAGAAAAAACGGAAAGGCCGTGCCGACGAGAGCCTCGCCTCCGCCGTGGAAAAAGCCGGGCAGGAAGAACGTGCCCGCCCGCCACAGGGCCGCAGCGGCAACCGCAACAGCGGCAATCGCAATGAACGCCCGCCACAACAGCGCCCCGAAAACCGGCAGGGCCGGCCCGACAACCGCCCAGCGCGCCCCGAAAACCGGCCGGAGCGACCAGACCAGCCCCGTCCGGACAACCGGCAGGGTCGCCCGGACAACCGCCCGCCACGCCCGCCGCAACAACCTCCCGCTCCGCCAAAAACAGACGGCGACGGCGGCGGAACAAACCCTAAACCTACCGACGGCAATGCCGACGGCGGTGGCAACCAGGGGCGCAACAAACGGCGCTTCAGGGGCAAGGGACCGAAAGGAGGGGACAAATAGTTTTGAGTTTTGGGTGTAAAATTGCCCATTTCGGCGTACACCAACTCATGCATTTCGAAGGCTATGAACCCGAAACCCCGCTTTGGGTTTGGGCGGCTTTGATCCTTCCGCAGATTGCGATGTTTACCTATTTCATCTGCATAGTTTTTGACAAAGAAGGGAAAGGTGTGTACGACAGGGTGGCGGGAACGCGGGTTGTTTCCCGGTGACAAAAACTAAGTCTGCACAAAGCATCGAAGACCATTATTTTTGTGCCCGAATTAATTTCACATACTATGAATGCAACACTGGAAGCGCGAAAACTGAGTATTGTTGAATACCTCGCAGAGGTCAACGATGAATCTATTATTCAACAAATCGAGGCGCTCTTGAAACCGACTGTTGATTTTTGGGACGAACTGACCGTAACCCAGAAAACAAGTATTCTTCTGGGCATTGAGCAACTTAACAAAGGCCAGAAAGTGGCATACAAAACGGTTATCTCCAGATTTAAACAAAACCGGAAACCACGATGAATATCTACCTCTCCCAAGAGGCTGAAGCTCAGTTGCAGTCTCTGCTGGAATATCTTGATAATGAATGGGGGGAACGGGTTTGTGACAACTTTATTGAAAAACTCGAACGCGCTATTCAAACCATTGCTTCAGCGCCCCTCGCTTTTCCGATGAGTGAAAAAATTACTGGCTTGCGGAAATGTGTTGTAACCCGTCAATCATCAATTTACTATCGGATTTCGAGTACTGACATCGAGATCGTGTCCATCTTGGACAACCGTCAAAACCTGTAGGACTTTCTCAAATGCAATACGACGTCACCATCATCGGCTCCGGCCCCGGCGGATATGTGGCCGCCATTCGTTGCGCCCAATTGGGCATGAAAACCGCTATTATCGAGCGCTACCCCGTGCTGGGCGGCACCTGCCTCAATGTGGGCTGCATCCCCTCCAAAGCCTTGCTCGACTCCTCGGAACACTACCACAACGCCGAGCACACCTTCAAAACCCACGGTATTGATCTCAAGGACCTGAAGGTGAATATGCCGCAGATGGTTCAGCGCAAAAACCAGGTGGTGCTGGACAACAACAAGGGTGTGGAGTTTTTGATGAAGAAAAACAAAATTGACGTGTACTACGGCCACGGATCGTTCGTGAACCAAAACCGCGTCAAAATCGCCAAGACCGACGGCTCCAGCGTTGAAATCGAAACCTCGCGCACCATCATCGCTACCGGCTCCAAGCCCATCATGCCGGCCAATTTCAACTACGACAAAAAACGCGTCATCACCAGCACCGAGGCCCTGAACATCGAAAAAGTGCCCGGCAGCATGCTCATCATCGGCGGCGGGGTCATCGGCCTCGAATTAGGCAGCGTGTACGCCCGCCTCGGCACCGAAGTCACCGTGGTGGAATACCTCGACCGTATCCTGCCCACGATGGACACCGATTGCAGCCGCGAACTGACGAAAAGCCTCAAGGGCCTCGGTATGCAGTTCCACCTGCGCCATGCCGTCACGGAAGTCAAACCCTCGGCAACGAAAGTCAAAGTCACGGCCAAAAGCCGCGACGACGAATCTAAGACCCTGAACTTCGACGTGGACTACTGCCTCGTCGCCATTGGCCGCCGCCCCTACACCGACAGCCTCGGCCTCGAAAACATCGGCATTACGCCCGACGAAAAAGGCCGCATCCCCGTGAATGACCACCTCGAAACCGGCGTGCCCGGCATCTACGCCATCGGCGACGTGGTGCGCGGCGCCATGCTCGCCCACAAAGCCGAGGAAGAGGGCGTGTTCGTGGTCGAAACAATGGCCGGGCAAAAACCACACATCCACTACCACCTCATCCCCGGGGTGGTGTACACCTGGCCCGAAGTGGCCGCCGTGGGCTACACCGAGGAAGAACTCAAGGAAAAAGGCGTGCCGTACAAATCCGGCAAATTCCCGTTCCGCGCCCTTGGCCGTGCCCGCGCGAGCATGGACATGGACGGCATGGTGAAGGTGCTCGCACACAAGGACACCGACGAAATCCTCGGCGTGCACATCGTGGGCGCCCGCGCCGCCGACATGATTGCCGAGGGCGTGGCGCTCATGGAATTCCGCGCCTCCGCCGAAGATGCCGGCCGGATGAGCCATGCCCACCCTACGTACACCGAGGCGTTCAAGGAAGCTGCGCTGGCCGCTACGGGGAACCGGGCGCTGCATATGTAGGATTGGACGGATTGGACACGGATGCCACGGATTAGACACGGATTTAAACGGATAAGAATATAGAAAACCAAATCCCTGTAAATCCGTGTCTAATCCGTGGCATCCGTGTCCAATCCTGCTGCACTCTTCTGCTCCGCCGCCAAATCCAATATCATGATCTTCTGCCAAATCTTGCCCGACAAGCCCTGCGTGAGCGACTCCATATCGTTCACGGCATTGAGCACCACGGGGTCGTCCATGTTCTGGGCGAAGAGCGCCGCGATCTTGCTGTCGAGCGCCAGCATCTCGGCGCAATAGTCGAGGTAGCGCACCAGCTCGTAGCGGCTGAGTGTGCGTTTGGGCGACGCTTCGGTGTCGCGAAAACGGGCGAGCAATTGCGCCGGGTCTTTGGTCAACTGGTGCATGTCCACCACGTGCGCGATGGAGCGCAGGCGGTGCAGGGCCTGGAGTGCAGAAAAGCGTTTGATGCGCATTTCCAGGCTGGTCAGAAAGAAAAGCGCGAGGCCCAGCAAGATCAGTTCGTTGATGCCTGATTCCGTTGCCTGGAGCACTTCAGCGATATTGTCGGTGTCAATGGAAAACTTTTGAACCACCACAATAGCGGCGCCGACGGCCACAAACA
>Ga0154020_10009690_pt1 | contig 11073 bp, 7 predicted proteins | sample Klosneuvirus_201_FD_109709 | JGI IMG/M metagenome (GOLD analysis project Ga0154020, IMG submission 109709) | Active sludge microbial communities from wastewater, Klosterneuburg, Austria - Klosneuvirus_20160825_MG | ecosystem: Engineered > WWTP > Aerobic digester > Activated sludge | place...
AGCTTGGCCTCGCCCGCCTTCCAAACCGCAATGCGCGAACTGTCCACCCGCGCCATCTGGCCTGCGCCGACCCCGAGCGTACGTTCACCCCGGGTGTAGACAATCGCGTTCGATTTGACGTGTTTGCAGACCTTCCAACCAAAGATCATCGAGGCCCACTCGTCCTCGGTCGGCTGGCGGAGCGTGACCACCTTGAACTCCTCGCGTCGGCCCAGCTGCCGGTCGCGATCCTGTACGAGCACGCCGCCGACCACCGACCGCACTTCCTGCAGCGCATCCGCGCCCATTCCACCCTTGGCGATCATCAGACGAAGATTCTTCTTTCGGCCGAGGATCGCCAGGGCTTCGTCGTCGAAACGCGGGGCAATGATGACCTCGGTGAAGATCTCCGCGATGGCCGAGGCGAGCGGGCCGCCGAGGGTGCGGTTGACCACGATGATGCCTCCAAAGGGTGCCTGCCGATCGGTGGCGTACGCCTGGTCCCACGCTTCCAGCAGGCTCTCCGCGCTGGCGACGCCGCAGGGATTGGTATGCTTGAGAATCGCCACCGTGGGCCGCTCGAATTCACCAATCAGATACGTGGCGGAGGTGATGTCGAGAAGGTTGTTATAGCTCAGCTCCTTGCCTTGAAGCTGCTGGAAATGCTCGTGGAACGTGCCGTAAAGCGCCGCCTTCTGATGAGGGTTCTCCCCATAACGCAGCGTCTGCGCCTTGTCGTAGGCCAGGCTGATTCGTTTTGGGAAACCGCTCAGCGCATCGAGGTCCGGAACCTCCTCCTGACTCTCGAGGTACTGCGCAATGGCCGCGTCATAACGCGCGGTGCGCTGAAACACCTTGAGAGCGAGGCGCCGGCGCAGACTGCCGAGTCGGTCAGGAGCGGCCAACGACGACAGCACCTCCGCGTAATCGTTCGGATCGCACACCACGGTCACGCTCTCGTGGTTCTTCGCCGCACTTCGCAGCATCGACGGCCCGCCGATGTCGATATTCTCGACCGCCTCGGCAAACTCCACGTGCGGCTTCGCCACCGTCTCCTCGAAGGGATACAAATTGACCACCACCAGATCGATCAACTCAATCCCGTGCTCACGCGCCTGCGCGAGATGGTCGGCTTTGTCCCGGCGACACAGCAACCCTCCGTGGATCTTGGGGTGGAGGGTCTTGACACGTCCTTCCATGATCTCGGGAAACCCGGTGTGATTTCCCACCTCCGTCACCGGAAGTCCACGCTCAAGGAGGAGCTTGGCGGTGCCGCCGGTCGAGAGGAGCCGATACCCGTGCTGGGTCACCAGCGCGGTGGCGAATTCGACCAAACCACGTTTGTCGCTAACGGAGAGCAGAGCCAGTTTGTCCATGAAAAGAAACGGCGTTTCTGCGGCGGTGAACCGACCCGGGCAAGCCGGAAGGTGGATCATCCCCTCACTCAGGCGATCGAATACCCGGATTGCGTTATGCCGAAGGCTACGTTTCTTCCTGAACGTTCCCACTTCAATGCCCGCGTCCGCCTCCGTTCTCCTTCCCGGGCTCACCGCCTGCCTCGACAAGCTGATCTACCACCACGGGGGTAGCAGCCTGCCCCCCGACAAGCCGCACGCATTTGTCTACTTCATCACCATCCACAATGGCTCAGACCGGGCCGTCACCCTGCTCGGACGGAAATGGGTCATCGAACATGTCGATGGGCACCGCCTGGTGATCGAAGGCGACAAGATCGTGGGGGAGACTCCCCGTCTCGCACCCGGCGAGGCCTTTTCCTACAATAGTTACCATGTGACCGGGGAGGAAGCCACCGCTGTGGGGAGCTTCCACGGGATCGATGAAAAGGGGGAAAAGATCCACGTGACGCTTCCCAGCTTCTCCATGCAGCCGCCATCATGCCAGTGAATTGCCCGAACTTCTTAAATCCTGCCCCCTCTTCGTGGTTGGGTTTCAATTGGGCCTCCTCCTTCCGGCGCCAGAGGGGCTTTATCGAATCTTACGCTTGCACCTCCCCGGGCTGTGCCTCTCTTTCGCGGATTCGTAAATGAATCTCATCGACCTGAACCGCGACGGCGGCATCGGAGCTAACTCGCTGTTCATCCAATTGGGCGACATTCGCATCTTGGTGGACTGTGGGCTAAACCCAAAACTCACCGGCCGGCGGGCATCGCCCGACCTCGCCAAGCTCCATGGACAGTCGCTCGACCTGATTTTGGTCACGCACTGTCACCTTGACCACATCGGCAGCCTGCCCTTGGCCATGAGGGAGCACCCCAATGCGTTGGTCATCCTCAGCCAGTCGAGCCGGATGCTGATCGAGCGGATGCTCCACAATTCCGCGAGCGTGATGCTCCGCCAGAAGGAAGATCAGAACATCCCCGATTATCCGCTGTTCACCCACGAGGAGATCGATCGGATTTCCAAACGCTTCACGCCCCTCGCGTTCGGCCAGAGCAAACGAATCAAGATCAGGAAGGAAGAGATCGAGATCATTTTGCACCCTGCGGGGCACGTGGCGGGCGCTGCGGCGATCGAGCTCCACTACAAGCACCGCGCCATCTTCTTCACTGGGGACGTGCTGTTCGAGGACCAGCGGACCCTTCCCGGCGCAAAATTCCCCGCGGGGCATTTTGACACCGTGATCATGGAAACCACGCGTGGCAATACGGAGCGCTCCGTGGACAAGGGGCGCGCGACGGAGTTCGGCCGGTTGATCACGAGCATCAACGATACGATTCAACGGGGCGGTTCCTACCTGATCCCGGTCTTCGCCCTCGGCCGCATGCAGGAGGTGCTGACAGTTCTCCACGACGCCCGTAAATTCGGGAAACTTGTGGACTGCAAAATTTTTGCCTCGGGGCTGGGTATGGATCTGGCCGATTACTTCGACGAAATCTCACGAAAGACCAAACACGTGCGATTCAACCGTTCGATCCTCAAGGAGCTGAAGCTCAAACCCACGCCCCGAAAACTCAATCCAGGCGAGGATCCCCAGCAAAACGGACTCTACATTATCAGCTCGGGCATGCTGGTGGAGAACACGCCGAGCTACACGCTGGCGAGCGGACTTCTCGGGCACGCACGCAACACGATTGGTTTCGTCGGGTATTGCGATCCGGATACCCCGGGCGGCGCCCTGCTCGCCACCAAGACGGGGGAAACGTTCATTTTCGAAACCGCCCACGTGAAAACCAAAGTGAACGCCCGGGTCGAGCGCTTCGAACTCAGCGGTCACGCCGATCGCGACGAATTGCTTCAGTTCGCCATGCAAACCGAAGCCCGCAGCATTGTCCTGACCCACGGCGATCCCATCTCGAGGCAATGGTTTCAGCAGCAGTTTGCCGAGAAAATGCCCAATACCAAGGTCTTCGATCCGGTACCCGGCGAAACCTACCTCGTGTAGGGTTCGTCGCGGCGGAACCCCTTTTCGATCTCAGCACGTTCGCAGGATCTCCTCAAGCCGGCTGACCATCCGGGGCGCACCCGCGACGTAAAAGATTCGTCCCATCCGCAGGTCAAACTGCGCCAGGGGAAACACCGGACCATTGAGGAAAGACATCTGCCCTCCCCCTGCTTCAACCAGGGGTACAGCCGCCGCAATGTCCCAGACCTTCACATTGTGGTCGACCGTGCCGTCAAGGATTCCAATCGCCACGTAGGCCAGGTGCAGCGTGCTGCTGCCGAGTCCCCGAAGCTTGAACTGGGCGGCGACTCCGACCACGTGGGACCCATAACTCTTGTCAGACGGGCTGTGGAAACCGATCAGGCTCTGCGGACTCGGCGGCGCATCCTTCACCGCCGCAACGCGGTCCCCATCGTACAGGCCCAGTCCCTTGCCTCCGTGAATCAGCGTTCGGCGACTCAGGTCGTAGATCACGCCATAAACGGGCACACCGTGCTCCAGCAGCGCCAAGGCGATCGCGCAATGCACAATGCCAGACGCGTAGTTGTTCGTGCCATCGATCGGATCGAGGATCCAACTGAACCGCGACGTAACCGGAATCGGCACACCCGAATCAATCAGTTCCTCACTAAAGAATTGATCCTCCGCAAACCGCGCCAATAGCGCGCGGAAAATATTCTCCGAAATGGCGATGTCGACTGCGGTGACCCGGGATCCGTCGCGCTTCCATTTCGACTCGGCGGTGCCAAAAAAACGGTGGAGCAGTTCGGTCTCCGCAAGCACGGCCGCCTTGGCGGCGGAAACACGATCGAGCAGTTCAGGAGAAGTCAGCGGCAGCACTTCACCACGAAAACATGAAGCCCGCGGCCTTCAAACTCGAATCTCCGATCACTCCGGATAGTCATAAAGCTTCGGATCCCGAGTCGGCGCCGCGCGCCGGACTCGATAGCGTCCGCGGGATTCCGTCTTCGGGTCCCCCGGCGCCCCTCCCGGAATCGGTCCCTCCCCATACGGGTCGTCCTCGCCGCCAGGGGTGCCCTCCCCTCCCATGCGGTCCTCGAGTTCATCAGGATCGGCTCCTTCTTCGAGCTTCCGCACCACTTCTTCCATTTCACCGTCGATCTTCTCTCCCGACAATTCCGCCATGCGACGCATCATGCGTCCCATGGCCCTCGGGTCATTCTCATCCACTTGGGAAAACTCCCGCTCCATCGCTCCCATCGCGGCTTCCATCCTCGAATCGTCAGCCGTATCTCCTGCACTGGGCGCGGACGGCGGTTCATCACCGTAACCACCCGTGTTGACCGCAAAACGCGAAAGCATTTTCCGCATAGGGAAAGCCGGATTGTCGGGACACTTCGGCACCGTCCGACCTTGAGCCAGCGTCTTGGCGTAAAACTGGTATATGCGGTGGTTGTTCGGACAATAGAACTCGTAAATTGGCATAAAAACGGAGGAACCCTTTGCTAGCCGATTGGACGCTTTTTGGCAAGCTGATGGCCATGTCGCACGAGGGGATCGCGACCGGAGCGGTTAAGTTGGTCCAGAACTCCGGCAAGCCGACGTCGTTTCTCCTCGTCCTCCGCAAACATCTCCAGCTGGGCCGTCTGATCCCCGACATTGGAAAAACGCACGCTCACCAGACGGAGAGGTTGCTTTCGGGTCCATGCGGCCTTCAGCAGCGGCGTTACGAACGGATAGAAAGGGGCTTCCAGATCGGTCGCGGAGGCCAGGCTGTGCGCGTGCGTCGCTTGACTGAAATCAGGATAACGCACCTTGACGGTCAAAGTCCGCACCCGTTTCCCGTCCTCCCGGATCTTGGGCATCAACTCATCAATCATCCCTTTGGCCACACGTTCAATCTCCGCAAAGTCGGCGATATCCCGCCCAAAGGTTTGTTGCTGGGAATAGCTCTTGGCATCCTCGTGTTCAGTTTCAACCGGCCGGTCGTCCTCACCGCGGGCCTGCGCCACCCGGCTCCGCCAATCCCTCCCGAAGATCGCCTGGAGCTCGTCCGCGGAGCGCGCCAGGATGTCCTGCACCCGGGTGAGCCCTTGCTGCACTAGCAGCTCCTCGGTCTTCGCCCCAATTCCGGGAAGTTTGCCAATGGGCAACGGTGCGAGGAAGGCGGCTTCCTCACCGGGCGGCACCACCACGAAGCCTCGTGGTTTGCGAAGTTTCGACGCGATCTGGGCCACCAGTTTATTCGTCGCGATTCCAAATGAAACCGGTATCCCCAGTTCACGCTGGATCCGCGTTTGCAGTCCGCGCACCGCCGCTTCCACCTCCGCCGGAGTGGTCAAACTACACGGTCCAAGCTCAAGGTAACCTTCATCCACCGAATTCCGCTGTACCTCCGGGGTCAGCGTCTCACAGAGGTCAAACATCTGCCGCGAGACCCGGCCGTAAAGACCGGAGGTGTGCGGAATCAGAATCAAGTCCGGACAGACCGCGCGGGCCCGCATCGTCGGCATCGGCGTATAAACACCGCACGCACGGGCTTCATAGCTGGCCGAGGAGATGATGCCGCGTTCCTGTCCTCCCACCGCGCACTTTTTGCCCAGCAGCGAGGGATCTCGCGCCTGTTCACAGGCAACAAAAAAAGCATCCGCATCCAGATGCACCACGGTCGCGAGTCCGCTCGTTTTCATCGCACCATTAGAACGCTACCCGTGTCATTCCGCCGCGCGGAGACACTCGTTCCGCCCCCCGGTTGCTCCGAGATTCGCGTGCCTTTGCGTCCATTCGCGGTTTCCTCCTCCGAGCGTGGATCCAAAGGGTTACGCCCTTCCTTCCGGAACCACCGGCTCGGCGCTCACTTCTCCCGGGGCTTCACCGCCAACCGGAGCCACCTCGACAAATTCGAGCACCACCCGTGACGCCCCCCTCGACGCCTCAAGCGACACCGTGAACCGCACTTCCCAGTCATTGAATCCTTCAGGATCGACCAGCACCTGCGCGATCTCCCACGTCTGGGTCTCCTCCGAGAGGTGCAGGTGCTTCGCGGAGCGTCCTTCGGGATCGAGTCGGAAGCGGCCCCGTGCTTCAAAATAGGGACGGAATGACTCGTCAACCCGCCGTGCCTCGGGCGAGGCTTCCACGGCCGGGGAATCCGGAGCCGCCCCGAGCCGGCCCGCCGCCGCATCCCAGTCGCGCGCCGCCACGTCCTGCAGGAAGGCCAGCACGCCCGTGCGCAACAGCCGGCGGAACGCCGCGCCGTCGCGCGTGATGTCGAATGACTGGGGCCGCGCCGGTTTGTCGGCTGCTTCTGCAGAAACGAAGTCGGGATTGCGCATCCGCTCCCACTCTTCAAGCAAACTCGAGTCGATGCCCCGGATGAGCTCGCGGAAGTAGTCCTCCATCTCCATCACTTCCTCCGTCTTCGCGCTGTCCGGCACGGTCTGCGAAAGCACCTTCCACGTCTGCGACAAGTGACGCAGCAGCAGCCCCTCGGAACGCTCCAGGCCGTATTCACGGATATAGTCGGCGAACGACTGATAGCGTTCGAACATCTCCCGCGCGATCGACTTGGGGCGGACATTCTCCTCCTCAACCCACGGATGCGCGGCCTTGAACGCGTTGAAACTGTCGTAGAGGAACTCCCGCAACGGCTTCGGGTGCTCGATCTGCTCCAGTTTCTCCATCCGCTCGTCATAACTTGCTCCCGCGGCGCGCATCTCTTCGACCTTCTCGGTCTTCAGCCGGTCAACCTGCCGCCGAAGAATCTGCTCTGGATCCTCGACAATCGACTCGCAGAGCGTGAGCAGATCGAACGGGTAATCCGGCGAGGTGCGGTCCAGCCGCGGACAGGTGTCGAGGAGGAAGAGCGAAAGCGCCTGATGCAGCGAAAAATCCTCCTGCAACTCGACGTTCACCTGCAGGCGCCGGCCCGAAGGCGCGGGAGGGATCCAGCCAACGATTCCACGATCGAGCAGCGACCGGAAAAGCTGAAAAGCGCGCCTTTTGAGCTGACGCTTGCGAGCTGCGGTTTCGTGGCACTCGCCGATCAGCGCCTTCATTGCGCGACATCCATCACCTTCGCGACCGAGGACCAGCAGGAGCATGCCATGCGAGACGTCGAAGCGGGATACCAGCGCCTCAGACGGTGCACTCAGCAGCCGCTCGAATGTCTTCGCGTCCCACCCGATCGACCCCTCCGGTGCACTGCGCTTGACCAGTTTCTTCTGTTTGCGCGGATCGTTGGCGGCCCGCTCGGCGGCGCGCTTGTTCTCGATTGCATGCTCGGGCGCCTGAATCACCACATAGCCTTTGTCATCGTAACCGCGGCGACCCGCCCGCCCCGCGATCTGACGAAAATCCCGCACACTCAGGATCGCCGCCTTCTTGCCGTCGTATTTCCAGAGCTGGGTAAAGACCACCGTGCGAATCGGCACGTTGATCCCCACCCCCAGCGTATCCGTTCCACAGATCAGCTTGAGCAGTCCGCGCTGGGCGAGGGACTCCGCCAGGATCCGGTACTTGGGCAGCAGGCCGGCATGATGCACACCGATGCCGTGACGCAGCCAGCGCTTGACGTCCTTTCCGTAGGGACTGTTGAAACGCACCTTCTCCAATTCCGACGCCAGCGCGGCCTTCTCCTCCTTCGTGCAGAGATTCAGGCTCATCCAGTCCTGGGCCCCGTCCGAGGCGGAACGCTGAGTGAAGTAGACCAGGTAAACCGGCGCCCGCTTCTCCAGCAGCAGCTGCGCGACCCGTTCCCCGAGCGGCGTCTCGGAATATTCAAACTCCAGCGGGACGGGCCGCCGGTCGCTGCGCACCGTGGAACAGGGCGCCCCGGTGACACGAGCCAGCTCACGCTCAAAAAAGTCCGTGCCCCCGAGGGTGGCCGACATCAGCAGGAAGCGCGACTGCCGCATCGCCAGAAGCGGAACCTGCCAGGCCGTGCCGCGCTCCGAGTCCGAATAGTAATGAAACTCGTCCATGATAACCGCGCGAATGTCGCTCCGGTCGCCGCGGGCCAGCGCAATGTTGGCCAAGATTTCCGCCGTGCAGCAGAGAACCGGAGCCTGCGGGTTGACGCTGGCATCACCCGTCATCATGCCGACGTTTTCGGGTCCGAAGTCCCGGCAAAGCGCGAGGAACTTCTCGTTGACCAAGGCTTTGATCGGGCAGGTGTAAACCGATCGTTCGCCAGCGCAGAGCGCCTTGAAATGCAACGCCGCCGCCACCAGCGACTTTCCCGAACCCGTGGGAGTGGCAAGAATGACATTGTTGCCCGCGAAGAGCTCCAAAATTGCTTCTTCCTGCTCGGCGTAAAGTTCGAGACCACGCTCCGCCATCACGGTCAAAAACCGGGCCATGACCTCGTCGGAAGTCGATCCCTTGGGCAAAGGGGCGAGCGGCGCGGGCGGGGGAATAACGGCAGTCACACCCTCAGAAAGACGGTTCCGCCGACGGGGCACAAGGCTGGCGGCTTATAACCCCTCCCGGCGAAGCGAAAGCCTGACCCCGGGTCCGCCATCCACCGGCGAACGGGTAGTCCACACCTCACCGACGATCGCTCGTGACAGGTCTACCTACCTCTCCTCCGAACCGTCACTCGCATAACCCCATTGTTTTCATGGGCCTAAGGCGAATTGCCAGATGCTGCCAAGGCCATCCGCCGAGCGGCGAACGGATGGGGCTGCCCACTCTCCGCGACTTTCTTCTCTTCCGCGCGGGCCGCCTGCTCGAGTCGGGCCATCCGTTGATCGACCTCGGCCCGCAGCGTCCGTTCATCGAACGTCGTCATCGTCAAGCCGTCCGCCACCTTCACCCCGCCAACGTAGACCTGTTGCAGGTTGCGCAGGCCGCAGGCGAGTACGTACGTGGCGACGGGATCATGCAGCGGCCCAGTATCTGGCAGGCGAGGATCGACGACGAGGAAGTCGGCCCATTTTCCAACGGTCAGGCTGCCGACCTGATCGGCAACGCCCAGCACCTCCGCGCTGCCAAGAGTGTGGAGATGGAGCATTTCGGATACAGAGAGCGAGGCGGCGCTCTTGTAACGGGTGCGGATCAGCGCCAGACCGATGCGCAGGTTCTGGAAAGGATCGGAGATATCCGTGCAGGACTGGTCATCGAGCCCGACCGCCACTTTCATGCCCGCTTTTCGATAGGCCACGATGTCAGCCACACCGGAAGCCAGGCGGCTGTTCGAGGTGGGTTGCCAACTCATCGATGCACCCGCGTCCACCGCAGCTTTCACGATCTCCGGTGTCGTCTGGATAAAGTGACCGAAGATAAAATTCGGCCCCAGCGCCCCCGCTTCCTGATACCAGCTGAACTTGACCTGTTGCTCCGCGATGCGCTCCGGGCTTTCCAGGAAGTGCGCCTGGTTGAGCACACCGTAATCACGCATCACCTCCGCCTCCATCAACGCTGTTTCCCGGGTTGGCTGGAACTGCACCGCTCCGGAGATCGCCATCTTCAGGTAGAGCGGATTCCCGCGGTAACGATCCTGAGCGTGATCCACCAGCCGGCCGAACCGCGCCTTGATGTCCGCACGTGAACCGAACGGCGGGAGCGAGACGCTATTGACGAAGCGCAGGCCCGCGTCCGCCTTCGCCCGAAGCTGATTTTCCTCGAAGGGTCCCTCCTTCAAGCGCGGCTCCGCCACCGTCTCGCCCGCGCCGATCGCCGGAGGCCCGACGACTCCTCCATACGTGAAGTCGTAGGCGGTGGTGATTCCATTTCGGAGAAAGTCGAGCGAGCCGTGCAGCGTGAACCAGTAGACATCCTCCGCCGTGCTGTGCCGGAGCAATCGGTCCCACGCCCGAAACCAACCGTAAAGCGTCTGATCGTGCCCCAGCCCACGCAGAGGACTCATGTAGAGATGGCTGTGGGCGGAAAGAAAGCCCGGCGCAACAAATCGTCCACCTAGGTCAATCACGCGGTCCGCCTCCAACGTCGCAGGCGCCGGCCCGGGACCCATCGCCTCAATCCGTCCCTCGCGATTGACCAGCAGGTAACCCACAAAGGACGCGGGTTGAGCCGGGTCGACCGGGATGAGATGAGCTTGAGTCAGGAGCAATCGTTCGGCCGCCTGAGTCGGGAGACCGGTCGCTCCCAGGGCGAGGCAGAGCCCGAAAATCCGCATTACCTTCAAAAATGTGCATTGCATGGCTCCTACCTTCAAGCGGCTCCCATGCACGCAAGACGATCAAGCCCGCCAAACCGCGGTAGTTTTGGCGAAATTCTGGTGGGCCGCTCCCGCGGGCGCGGGACTCGCTGCCGCCTTTCCATGCTTTTCATCTCACAGAACCCGCGAACGCACCTGTTTCTGAGCGGCTTTGCCGCGTTCACGCTGGCAATCAGCGGTTATGCCGCCGACGCCAAGCAAGTGGTCCGGAACGCCATTCTCTTCACCTTGGCTTCAGGACAGGAAAAACCCTTCCGGGGTCATCTGGTGATCGCGCAGGACGGCACGCTGGCAGAGGTCGGCGCCGGCGAACCCGAAGCGAAATTCCTCACCGATTCGACTCCGGTCTACGACGCGGAAGGCCGTTGGATTCTCCCCGGCTTCACCTCGGCGCACAGCCATCTCTGGCAGAGCGCTTACCGGGGGCTGGCCTTCAATCAGACTCTCATGGGCTGGGCCGAGGCAGTCTATCAGCAGCAGGCCATCCATGCGGATCCATCCTCCTTTTACTGGTTTACGTTGCATGGCGCCCTCGACCACCTGCGCCACG
>Ga0154020_10009691_pt1 | contig 11073 bp, 5 predicted proteins | sample Klosneuvirus_201_FD_109709 | JGI IMG/M metagenome (GOLD analysis project Ga0154020, IMG submission 109709) | Active sludge microbial communities from wastewater, Klosterneuburg, Austria - Klosneuvirus_20160825_MG | ecosystem: Engineered > WWTP > Aerobic digester > Activated sludge | place...
AGCCGTACCAAGTAGGGTAGAGGCTGGCGTCCCGCAGCCGAAACGCGCCGGACAAGTCGATGACCCGGGTGCCCTTGGCCAGGAGCCTCGGGGCGAGCTCCAGGCTGGTCTCGGCGGGCGTAGCCAGGAATGCCACCGCCGCGCCGTTGGCCTGCTCGAGGAGCTCGGCGTGCCCGATGAAGGCGAGATCACCCGAGAATCCTGGGGCCAAGCGCTGGATCCGCTGTCCGCGAAGCTTGTCGGAGCTAGCGCCGCGGAGCACGGCCGAAGGATGCCGCCCGAGGAGCCCGCACAGCTCGAGCCCGGCGTAACCTGAGGCCCCGAAGATGAGTATGGAGGTCACGCCCCTCAGTTGCCCGCTTGGGCTCTGGGGGTCAACGCACAGAGCGGAGCGATCCGAGCGGCCGTGGGCTGCGTATTGCTGTCGATGCTCGCGGCCCGCGCCCCGCTTGGCTGGCAGTTCGAGCATGATCTTGGTAGGTTCCCGCGCGTGACCGGGGTCGCAGCAGGGGATCGACAAGCCGTCGATGCGCGCCTGGTCGGGCGAATGGCCGGCGGCGACAAGGCGGCCTTGGCGGAGCTCTACGATCGGCACGCCTCCACGATGTTGGCGGTGGGCATCCGGATGCTCGGTGATGCCCGCGAGGCCGAGGATCTCCTCCACGACGTCTTTCTCGAGGCTTGGCAGGCCGCCGCGCAGTACGACCCCGCGCGGGGCAGCGTCTCGACCTGGCTCCTTCTCCGCATGAGGAGCCGCACCCTCGATCGCATCCGCTCCGCGGGTCGAAGCCGCACCGTGGTGACCGATGACCCCTTGGGCGCTGCTCCTGGCGCGGAGCAAGGGAGCGCCCAAGATCTTCCAGCCGACCGCCTGGCGGTGCGCCGCGCCTTGGACGAGCTGCCCGCCGAGCAGCGGCGCGTCCTCGAGCTGGCCTATTTTGGAGGCCTCTCCTCCTCCGAGATCGCGACGGCGATCGGCATATCCATCGGCACGGTGAAGTCTCGTACAGCCGCGGCGCTCTCCAAGCTGCGCGCGCGCCTCGGTACGGATCGAGGGTTGTCATGAATGCCGCCGATCTCTTGATCGAGTACGCGCTCGGGACCTTGGGCTCGGCCGAACAATCGACGGTCGAGGCCGAGCTCGAGCGTTCGCCGGCGCTGAAGCACGAGCTCTCCGAGCTCGAGGCCGCGCTCGGGAGCGTCGCCCTGGCGCTGCCGCCGGTCCGACCTTCGACGGCCTCCAAGACGCGCTTGCTCGAGGCCGTCAGCGCAGCCCACCGCTACGCCCCGTTCTTCGCGCGCCTCTCTTCCTTGCTCGACCTGGGCCTCGAGCAGGTACGCGACCTCTTCGAGCGGGCCCAAGATCTCGCGCGCTGGGAGGCCGGTCCGCTCCCGGGTCTCGAGCTGTTCCACATCCAGGCGGGGCCAGCGGTGGCGGGCGACGCGGGTCTGGTGCGGCTTCCGGCGGGCTTCGTCTTCCCCGAGCATAAGCACCTCGGCCCCGAGCTGGTGTACGTGCTCGAGGGTAGCTACACCGAGCTGTCTAGCGGAACCGTGGTCCGCGCCGGTGAGCTGATGGAGAAGTCCGAGGGAACGTCGCACGGCTTCCGCGTCAACGATGATTCGCCGCTGGTCTACGCGCTCCTCATCAGCGGCGGCGTAGAGATCGGCGGGATGGTGTTCAAGGGCTAGCGGTGGCGACGCCGGAACATCAGCACCACCCCGAGCATGGCCAGCGGCAATAGGCTGGACGCGGAGGTGCCGCTGCTGGAGCAGCCCGAGGAGGCCGTGCGGACGGCGGGGTCGACGTGGAAGCTGAGGAGCGCGGTGCGCTCACGGCCGGCCGCGTCCTTCACCACCACCGTCGCGCCCGTGTCGATCGGCCGGATCGATGAACCGGTGATGTTGAGGCTCCCGTCGGCCTGCTGCTCCATCTTGAAGCCCTCGGGCAGGCCATCGCCCAGGCCGATGCGCCAGCTGAAGGGCGCCGTGCCGCCGCTGAGGGTGAGCGACGCGTTCAGCCGCTCGCGCAGGCCGAGCGAGGGGAGCTGGGCCCCGTGGATCTCGAAGACGCCGCTGTCCTCGATGGTGATCTGAACCAGCGCCGTATCCGAACGAGGATTGCGGCTCGCATCGCCGACGCGTACGCGGACCGCGAACTGGCCGATCTCCGCGGGCGTCCCGATCAGGTGACCTTCTTCGGTGATCGTCAGGCCAGGCGGGGGCGCCGACAGCGCGTCCCATTTCACGGGAGCGGTGCCACCGGAGCTCACCAGCTCGATGTCGATGGCCTCCCCCACCGGCAAGGGCGCGAGGTTGGTGGTGAGGACCACGATATTGGCCGCGCCGATGTGGATCGTCAGCTCAGTGTCGATGCGCCCGCCGAGCGCGTCGGCGACCTGGAGGTGAACAGTGAAGCTGCCCTCCTGCGTGGGCACGCCGCGGATCGAGCCGTCGGTGGCGGAGTCGATGCCCGGGGGGAAGGTGCCGGAGAGCAGCGTCCAGATGTACGGAGGCTCTCCGCCGGCCGCGACCAGATTGGCCTCGTAAGGCAAGCCGAGCGTGCCGTCCTCCAGCGCCGGGGTGGCGATCTGGAGCTCCACCCCGCTCTGCGCGACCTCGATGCGGAGCATCTTCTCGGCGACCAAGCCGTTGGAGCGGACCTCGATCGACAGCTCGTGGCGGCCGGACTCCAGCGGGATGCCGGCGATGCGCCCGGTCGCTGCGTCGAGGCGCAGGCCGCTCGGGAGCCGCCCGTGGCTCACGCCGTAGCGGTAGCTGCCGTCGCCGCCCGAGGCCGCGAGCAGAGCATAGTAGGAGATGAAGACGGTCCCGCCTGGGAGATCGGCGGTGTCGAGGGAGAGCCGATCTTCGTAGGTGGTGAAGCGCGATCCGGCCAAGCCAAGGTTGTCTAGCGCGTCGACCTCAGCGGTCGACCCAGCAGGATCGGCCCACACGCCGACCACGTAGTCGCCCGGCGTCAGCGAAGCCGGGACCGTCCCGGTGATGCGCACGCGGCGGCCCTCTCCGGGCGCCAAGGTGACGCTGGTTCGGCCGAGCTCGGGGTCGTTCGGGGTGACCGCGTCGTCGGGGCTGATAAAGGCGGCCAGATCGAAGGTCGCCGCGAGCTGGCCGCGGTTCTCGATGGTGGCGTCGACGTCGGCCGACTCACCCACGCGGCCCTGGGTGGCGCGCAGGCTCACGGAGGAGACCCGCAGATCGGACTCGGGGGCATGGATGCGAACGCGGGTCGCGCCGACGAAGGCGTTGTCGAGCTCGTTGCTCTCCCGGATGGCGTTGGCGGGATCGACCTCGATCGCCACGAAGTAGGAGCCGCCCAGCGTGGCTGGAAGCGTCACGTCTTGTTCGAGCGTTTGTGCGCCGGGGCTGGCCGAGATCGGACCGAAGCTCCCGATGAGGACGCTCCCCCGGACCGCGCCCGTGGAGGATGCGTAGGCGCGCCAGCCGAAGCTGCCGACCGCGCCGGACACTTGGACGGTCGCGCGAAGGTGGCCGGGCCCGCCGGCGAGGTCGCCCGCGGTGAGCTCGACGGAGGTCGGCTCTAGGTTCTGGGCAGCAGCGGCCTGGGCGAAGGTGAGCGCAGAAAACGCGAGCAAGACCCGGCCGAACATCGGCGGGACTCTAGCCGAGGTCGCTGTCTTTTGTCGTCGTTGTGTCGTCCGACTGGGGCCGTTCGCATCGCGCACGATCGGGCGGTTGTGCAAGAATTGTGCGCTTCGGAACACCCTGAGGATCTAGGGAAACCGTTCATTTCTCAACGGCGCACGGGTTGAAACCCTATTTATCCTTCTGGCCGCCGCCGCTGACGAAGCCGCTCAAGCCACTGAGGATGCCCTTCTTGTCCTTCTCCTTCTTCTGCTCGCGCAGGTTCATGAGGCGGACCTCGCTCTCGGCGTCGTGGTTCTTGGGGTCGAACTTCAGCACCTTTTTGAACATCTTCAGCGCCTCGTCCTCGCGGGCGACGGCCTTGAAGAGCTTGCCCAGGATCAAATAGCCGGAGGCGATCTCGTCCTCTTCGAGCTTGAGGAGGTTAGCGATGTCGGCGATGGCCCGCTCGGCGTCGTTGCCCTTGCCCGACTTGTCGCGCACCGAAGCCAGATACTCGTAGTAGCGGGCGTGGACCTTGATCTCGGTGTCCTTGGGCTTCTTGACCACCGCGTCTTTGATCGCCGCCACGGCCTCGTCGTACTTGGAGAGCTTCACGAAGGTCTTGGCCTTCTTGAACAAGATCTCGGCCTCGAGCACGCGGCGGACGATGTCGTCCTCGCTCTCTTTGCCGGTGAAGCCGAGCTGCCGAATGTTGGTGATGGTCTTGCGCTTGTCGACGGTCTCGATGGCGGCGAAGGACTCCTGCACATAGGCGAAGAGCGCGCGCATCGCCTCGATCAGCTCGGGAGCGGCGTTCGCTCGCACGTTGTCGGGGTGGTAGAGCTTGGCTAGCTCCATGTAGCGCGCGCGGACGTTCTCGTCGCTCACCGTCTCGGGCACGTTCAGCGCTTCGAAGGCCGTCTTCTCCTTCATGCGCCCCAGCACGCCCTGCAAGCGAACCGCCTCGGCGCGCTCCTTGGGGATGACCGTGTCCTCGCCCCACACCAGAAAACCAGCCTCGATCGCGAAGTAGAGGACCTTGGAGAGGAGGTCCTTCTGTTCCTTGGTGGCGTTCGAGGTCAGCTCGCTCAGGGTCTTGGTGCCGTCCACCGACTTGAGGAGGCGCAGCTCGCCGGGCTTGAGCTTGAACTCGTCGATCAGCACGCCGTCGGGGGACGAGGGGATGATCAGCAGGTTCGCCTTGGGCTCGAGCATCCGATCATAGACGTCGCGATCCACGCCGGCGCGCACCGCCTCGACCAGGGCCGGCATGCGCTCGAGCATCAGCGGGATCTGCGGGGACCCGATAGCGCCGAGCTCAAAGCCCACCGCCGTCGTGTCCCACTTGAGCGAAGCGCCCAGGACGAACTTGGCCCACTCGACCACCTTCTCCAAGAAGACGTGCGGCGGGACGAGGCCCGCAGCGATCAGCGCGTCACCGAGGTCTCCGCTGCGCGGCGGGGGAATCGGGAGCCGATCGTCGAAGGAGGCTTGGTTGAAGACCCCCTTGTCGATCAAGAACCGCGACAAGGAGATGGTGGGGATGTCGGTGAAGATCTCGACGATCTTGCCTTCGGAGTAGCTGATGCGGAGCTCGCCGGTCTGCCGCGGCGCGACCAGGTAGCCCGTGACCTTCTCCTTCGCGCAGCGAAAGTAGGCCTCGAGCATCGACTTGGGCGCCGCGTCCACGGGGAGCGAGCCGCGCGAAGTCTCCCACGGACGACCGCCGTCGGTGATCGCCTGGCGATAGGCCTGAAGGTGCTCGTACAGCTTGGCGTTGGTGGAGATGGCCTCGAAGCTGATGCCATCGGCTGACAGCGGCGTGTTCTCGTCGACGACCCGCGCGTAGTAGAGGATCTCGACCTGCCCCAGCGGCAGGGCTCCGATTATCTCGCCTTCGTTCGAGCGCAGATAGACGCGGGTCGGGACCCCGCGAGCGACGCTGCCATCGGAGAGTCGAAAGCCGATCGAGGCGCCTCCCCCGCGCGGGGGCACCGAGGCGAGGCGCGGCGGAGGCACTGAGGGCATCAGCGGCGGCTCGGGCTTCGGGGGCTCGAGCGACGCCGGCGGAGGGAGATCTTGAGTCGCCGGGTTCTGAGGAGCCTTGGCGGCCTCGGGCGAGGGCTGAGCCAGCTCGGGCGGCGGCGCCGGCACGATCACCCTCGGCCCTTGGTCTTGCGACTGCTCGGGGAGCTCCTCCTTCTTCTTCTTCTTCTTGCGCGGGCCCTGCCCCATCACCTCGCGCCGGGCATCCTTCAAGGCGATCACCAGCTCTTTGCAGCTGGCGTAGCGATCGGAGGCCTTCTTGGCGAGACACTTGGCGACGAGCGCTTCGACGATGGGCGGCACTGCGATGCCCAGCGAGGCCAAGGTCGGCGCGGCGTGATAGACGTGCTTGTAGATGACGTCGGTCTCGGAGTCGCGGGTGAAGGGGTTCTTGCTCGCCAGCATCTTAAAGAGCACGACGCCCAGGGAGTAGATGTCGCTGCGGTGATCGAGCGTGCCGCCCAAGATCTGCTCGGGTGACATGTAGTTCGGAGAGCCCAGCAACACGCCGGCACGGGTGAGCTCGGCCTCGGCCTTCTCGTCTTCGACCGAGAGCATCTTCACCAAGCCGAAGTCGAGGACCTTCACAAAGTCCCGCTCATCGCCCTGCTCCATGAGCATGACGTTTTGGGGCTTCAAATCCCGGTGAATGATGCCCTTGCCGTGGGCTTCGCGGAGCGCCCTCGAGACCTGGATGGTGATGTGGAGCGCGCGCTCCGGGGTCATCGGCGCAGTCTCTTTGATCTCTTTGTCGAGGGAGCGGCCGTCCAGATACTCCATCGCCATGAAGACGTTGCCGTCTTCGGCCTCACCGTAGTCGTGGATGGTGATGATGTTGGGATGGGTCAGCCGCGCGCAGGCCGAAGCTTCGAGGAAGAACCGCCGCAAGAACTGCTGACGAGAGCCTTGGATCTCGGTGCGTACGACCTTGATCGCCACCGGTCGTCCCAGCGGCATCTGGGTCGCCAAATAGACCCGGCCCATTCCGCCCGCGGCGATGACCCGCTCCACGGCGTAGCGGTTGGCGAGCATGCGGCCGATCCATGGGTCTTCGCCGGGCTTGAGCGAACCAGACCCGCTGCCGGAGAGGGAAGGAGCGAGGGGCGCTGGCGCTGGAGGGTTGAAGGGGTTTGGTTCGCCGTCGATCAAGTCGGCGGCCATCGCGCCGAGCTGCGTGCCCAGCTCCGCGACCTCGCCGGCCTGCGCCGCGTACTCGGTGGCGTTCTCGGGTGAAGAGTCTTCTTCCGCCTCGGTGCCTTCACCGTCGAGCGCTTCGAGCTCCACGTCGCTGAGGGAGGGGACCTCCTGACGATCGGTCTTCTCGAATGTGTTCGGGAGCACGCCCGGCCCTCGGTCGACGAAGTCGCTCCCGAGTCCTGCGTTCACGGCTCCTCCGCCGCGTATGGTTCCGCGTTTATCGCCCCCGCTGCTCATTCGGATTTTCTGCCGGCCGAGCTAGAAGATAGCGCAGGTCTGTCCTTGGATCAGCCGTCCATCTTCAGTGACTGTGCGGTCGGGCCAGTTGAGGGTGGCCGCAAACCAGAGGTCGCCGTCGTTGACGAGCTGCTTCTGAAACTGACCCGCCAGGAGGCCGAAGATGTAGACGCGGAGGGTGGCGGTCGACGCGGTCGTGGGCCAGGTCGAAACCCCCGAGTTGGAGGAGTAGTAGTGGACCCCGATGGAGTAGTGGCCGGGCGGGATCGCGCGGGTGGGCCCATCGCCGTCGATGTTGATGTTCTCAGGGCCAAATCCGCTCCGGTCGTCGACGTCGAGGCGGGGGTTGGCCCCGGGCGCCGTCGGGAACCAGTTCGGACGCCGGGCGCAATCGCGATAGTGCACGTCGGTCGCGCAGTCGCAGAAGGCACCACCTTCTCGTACGAGATGAAGGTCTAAGTCCGCATCCGGGTGGTCCCAGATCAGCTCGATGCGCACCGCGTTGGTGGGCAGAGCCTCGATGACGGTGACCGCTGGGTTCTGACTCTCGAGACCGAGGGCGTCCGTAACGACCAGGGACACCTCGTAGCGACCGGCGAGATCGACCCAGAAGCTAGGGGCGGCGGTCCGAGCCCGTTCGAGGACGGCCGTCGATCCATCCGGCTTCTTGGCGAACTCCCAGCGGTAGCTCAGCGGCTCGTCGGGCGGGACATCCTGATCGTGGCTCCCCGAACCATCGAGGGTCGCCCGGCTCCAGGGCTCGACCGTCTGATCGGGCCCTACGAGGGCCACGGGAGGCAAGTTGGCCTGCGCGACCAGCGGAACCGAGACCCAGCCGGGCTTGCCGGGGAAGTTCTTCTCTTCGAGGACGTTGGTCTCGATGATCACCCGTGCGCTCACCGTTCCGGTCTCGGTCCGCGGGACCGTGGCGCGAACGCTGACGCTGGCTTGGGTGCCAGGCTCCATCTTCTGAGCCCGCCCGGCGGCCGGGGTCGAGGTGGTGATGCGAAACGGCGCATCGGCGGGATCGATGCGCACCCGATCGATGAGGAGCGTATTGGTGCCGGTCGAGCGCACTACGAAGGAGCCGACGCTCACCCCGCCCGCCGGCACGAAGCCGAAGTTCACCCGGGTGGGCGCGACGGCGATGTCGGGACGGCGGGAATCGGAGCCGCGCCCCACCAGCGTCACCTGCACGCTGGGGAGCTTGGGGTCGTCGCTGGTGATCGTCACCGTACCGGTCGAGATCCGGAGCCGCCCTGCGCGAGACTTGATGTCGAGCTGCACGCTGCTGGCCGCGGGCACCTCGGACACCGGGTTCACGATGGTGAAGCAGCCCTCGCAGTCGTCGATGATGCTGATCGAGGGGATCTTAGCCGGGACGGACTCGAGATCGGTCAGCTTCACGCCGAGGACCTTCTCTTGAGAGAGCTCCACCGTCCCAAAGTCGAGGTGCTTGGGATCCACCTGCACGATGGGGACGACCGTCCCTACGTTGTCGTCCTCGCAGGCGAGGCCGAAGAGGGCTGGAGCCAAGATCCCAAGGAGCGCTCCGAATCGCTTCATCCAGTCCTTCTTACCGGCCTTGGCCGGTTATCGGCGGGATGAACCCGCGCGATCGCTCCGCTGTTCGCGACGACGCGACCGACCGGGCCGCCGCAGGGTCCAAACACCCGCGATCAGGGCCGCCGCCACGCATACGCCCGAGGAGCCTGGCGCGCTTTCCTGCGAAGAGCAACTGCAGCCCCCCGTCTTCACGTCCGGCGTCGGCGGCGGGGGCGGCGTCACGACGCGGATGGCCAGCGGCTGTGACGCCTTTCGTCCCAGTGAGTCTTCGACGGTCACGAGGAAGCTCACGAGACCGCCGGTGTTGACCTCACCCTCGGGCACGACCTCGGGGGTGCCGAGGAAGCGCATGCGCTGCCGGCCCTGCGCGCCGTCCTCGACCTCGAAGCGCATCCCGCGCGGCAGCATGCCTTGGATGGCCAAGCGCCATACGAAGGGGGCGTTTCCGCCGCGGGCCTCGAGCGTCGCGTCGTAGGGCGTGCCCACCGTGGCGATCGGGAGGCTGGTCGGCGTGATGCCGAAGCCGACGTTGGACTTCACCTCGAGCGTGAAGTTGGCGCTGTCCGACGCGCCACCGCCGGCCGGGCCACGCGGCCCTTCGACCGCCGTCACCGCGAAGCGCCACCGGCCGATGCGGGTCGGGACGCCAACGATAAGCCCCGAGGTCGTGAGCGCCAGGCCATCGGGGAGGGACGCATCGGGTCCGAGCTCGAAGGAGACGCTGGCGGTCTCGCTCTTGCCGAGGACCTGGAGCTGGTAGCGGTACTCCTCCTCGAGCACTCCATCTGGTAGCGCCGCCGACACCAAGGAGAGCCGACCAGGCTCGACCACCGTGAGCGCGATGGAGCGGGTCGCGGTGCTCGTCCCGTCGGTCGCGGTGACATTGACGTCGAAGACGCCGCGCTGCAGCGGCACGCCGTGCAGATAGCCGTCGGCATCGAAGCTCAGGCCGGGCGGCGGCGCGCTGCTGAGCGAGAAGGTGGCCGTCCCTTGCGCATTGACCACCAAGATGCGCTGAGCGGTTGACGGATCTTGGCCGGCCTCCAGCGGGGGATAAGGGATGCCGACCTCCGCGGGGAGGAGGTTGCGGGTGACGATAGTCAGCGCTCCGCCGAGCTCTGCGATATCCAGGCTCAAGGCCTTGGTCGCCACATGTCCGGCGCTGGTGACCCGCACGGTGATCGCGAAGGTGCCAGCCGCCTGCGGCTTTCCGCGCAGCTCTCCTGAGCTCGGGAGCAAGGTCATCCCGGTCGGCAAGGTGCCGCTGTCCAGCGCCCACTGGAAGCTGCCATCGCCGCCAGCCGCCGAGAGGAAGGCCGAGTAGTCGACGCCCACATAGCCACCGGCCAGGGAGTCGGTGAGGACAGTGACGGTGCCAACGCCGATCGCGATCGGATCGCGCGCGGCCGTGGCGTTGTTGATCTCGCTGAGCTCGCGGACGTGATCCTGAGGATCGAAGATGACGCCGACGTAGTACGGGCCGGGCGGCAGATCGCTCGGGATCTGGACGCTGATCGTAGCCGTGCGGGTGGTGAGCAGCGGCAGCGCCACGCTCGCGGTGTGTACCACCACATCGTCCACCGAGATCACGCGGTTCTGCGACAGCACGATCTCCCAATCCGCCCCGCCGTCGAGGTTGCCCGCGTTGGCGAGCGGAACGACCACGGTGATCGAATCACCCGGCGAGGCCGTCGTCGGCTGGGCGCGGAGCGAGGCAACGGTGAAGTCTGGACGCCGCTCGCCGATGACGAACGCATTGGAGTAGATGACGTTGTTGTTCTCGTCGGGCTCCATCACCTGGGCCCCCGAGTCGGCCTGCAGGGCCAGCACGTAGCGGCCTGGGAGGGTGTCCACGGGGACCGTGATGGACTCGGTCACCAACAGCGTCTGATAGGGCGTCAGGGTGACGGGCGACGAATCGAGAAGCGCCGGAGCCACCAGCGCGGTCGTGCCCGCCGGCAGGATGAAGAGGGAATACCGCAGCGGTCCGATAGGGTCCTGGTGCAGGGACTGCAGCGAGGCGTTCACGGTGATCGGCGTGCCGGGATAGACCCGGGCCGGGGTGGAGATGCTCTGGGCGATCACGTCCTCTCCGCCGTCCTGGAGCGCGCGCAATAGGACGCCGTTGAGCGAGGCCAGGTCCGCGGCGGTGCAGTTGGCGGAGCAGCTGAGCCAGCTGTGCCCTTGGCGTCCCCCCGCGTCTTCAAAGCCGACGCTGGCGGCGAAGCTGCCGGTCATCGAGGGCCCGTAGCGCAGCTCGAAGCGCCCCGCGGCGCCCTCGTAGAGCCACAGCTGCATCAAGACCTGCGAGCCGGTGCTGCCGAGCCGGCTGCAATCCCACTGCACGATGAACACCCGGTTGGGGGCGGAGCCCTCGACGGTGGTGAGCACCTCATTGACCAGCAGATCGTCCCAAAA
>Ga0154020_10009692_pt1 | contig 11072 bp, 10 predicted proteins | sample Klosneuvirus_201_FD_109709 | JGI IMG/M metagenome (GOLD analysis project Ga0154020, IMG submission 109709) | Active sludge microbial communities from wastewater, Klosterneuburg, Austria - Klosneuvirus_20160825_MG | ecosystem: Engineered > WWTP > Aerobic digester > Activated sludge | place...
CGGGGGCGCTTCCCGCTGACGGTTCACGTAGAGGCGCCGGCTTGGATCAGCACGAGCCGGCTCCGGATCTACCTCGACGGTTTGGTGGTCAAAGATCAGCCCATCACCCGCGGGGAGGTCGTGAGGCTCCACCAAGAGCTGAGCTTTGGCTGCGCGGAGGACTGCTTCCTGGTCGCGCGCGTCGACGGCGACGTCCCCTTGGTGCCGATGTTGTCGAGCGGCGAGGATCGTAACCCCTTGCCGATCGCCTTGACCAATCCGATCTACGTCGACGCCGATGGCGACGGCACGTTCAAGCGAGGTGTCCGATGAGCATGCTGGTGCTCGGTTCGGTGATCGTAGCCCTGGGGCTGCCCTTCTTCGTGCGCGGCTTGCGGCTGAGCCTGGCTCCCGAGAGCCCCTACGCCGACCGAATCCGCGAGCGAAACCTGCGGGCCGGCCTGGAGGCGGACATGCGGATCTGGGGCCGCAAGGTCCGGCGCCTCGGCTTTCTGCTCCTGCTGAGCGGAGGCTCAGTGGTGGCCTACAGCTTGTGGACCACGCCCGCGTGACCCGGCGCTGGCGCATCGCGGCCGTCGGGCTCGTGATCGGCCTACTGCTGTTGTGGCTGCTCCTGGGCCCCGAGCCCGCGCCACGACCACCGGCCCCTTCGGGCGCGATGCTCGCGAGCTCAGCGACCACGACCGCCTCCCGGCCCAGCGCTCCCGAACGGGGCCCGCAGCAGCCAAGCCCCAGAGCGATACCCGCGCCGACGCCGCAGGCCCGCGCCACCCTCCTGCGGCCCAGCCCCGCTGCCGGCCAGGAGGATGTACCGCGCCGGATCGTCATCGCCGAGCAGAGCGGGCAGCTCAAGGATCGTCGGACCGGTTCGGGCCAGGACGCGCCGACCGAGCTCGAGCTCATCCACGCCGGCCTCGACACCATCCAAGAGGACATCGAGGCCTGCCTGGCGCAGTGGGCGGCGACCGACGCTCAGGTCGAGGGCAAGATCCTGATCGGCTTTCAACTCGATGAGACCGGACTCACCGGCAGCTGGGTCGATCATGGCGACACCCTCCCCTTCGGCGTGAAGACCTGCTTCGCGAGCGCCGTGTATGGCGTCGACTGGTCCCATATCGTGAAGCACCCCGCGGAGATCACGAACAACTACGAGCTGTCCTCGGCGAGACCTTCAGGGTCCGAGGCAGTCCACTGACTCCGGTGCGCCCGGCGTAGGCTTGCACCAGGCCAGCGTCCCATCCGGCTGCCGTCCCAGCGCCTCGTGATCGAGGTCGAGCGGGCGGCCGCCGGCGTGGTTGGCGCTCGGGCTCCGTCCGATCTCCACCCGGTCGAGCACGATCTCTCCGAGCCGCAGCTCGATCACCAGCTCGCGCTGGCTCATGGCCCCCGGCGGCCGCAACACCAGCGCCTCGCCCACCCCAAAACGCCGCGGCTCGCCCCCGCGTCCAAAGCGACGCTCGCGCAGCGAGGCGATGGTGGCCTCGGCCGGAGTCTGGTCCAGCACCCGCAGCGTCACTGGAACCGCTTCGACGTCGAGCGGCAACTCCGAGAGATTCTCGATCTCGATCCACTCGTCCGCGTCGCCCACGGTGCCCGCGCCTGGCGTGTCGTCGAAGGCCACGCCCCCCTCCGCGCCATCATTCCAATCGTGGAGCGGAGTGGGAACAACCTCGGTGATGCGCAGCCGCGCCCGCGGCGGCGTCGCCACGTCGAAGAAGAGCGGCGGTGCGAAGTTCCCAGCGAGATCTTCGGCCTGAATCTCGACGTGGTAGTGGGTATCGGCCTCCAGCGCCCGCTCCGCGAACAGGCGGGGTGAGAGGCCGACCGAGCCTTGGGCCGACAGCGCCACCTGGTCACCTCCGCTTGCCGTCGCCACCCCCCGGGCCAGCACGACCTCGTCGGCGAGGAGCTCCACGGACAAGCGCGTGGCCAGGCCCTCGACCGCTCCAACCCGGACGGCCGGAGGCGCCAGATCAGCTACCGTGCCGGTGCGGATCTCGCCTAGCGCCGCAGTCGGCGCCACATAGGAGCCCGGCAGCTCGATGCGATAGACCGAGACCGGGCACAGCGGCGCGCAGGGCCCATCGCCCGGTTCGAGGCGGGCCAAGGCCAGACCCTCGGCGGCCTCCAGGGTCAGCGGCAACACCGAGCGAAGGCCTCGCAACGTGCCTTTTTGCTCAGGCAGCTCTGGCGAAACAAACAGCGCGAGCCATCGCAGATTGGTGGGGGCCAGCGCGCTCGGGAGCGGTGCCCGAAGCTCCAGCCGCCGCTCCGGAGCCCGGCCGACCGTCGAGAATTCGAGCGGAGGATCGGGCAGCACCACGGGCCGGCCGTCCTGCCCGATCAGCCCCAAGGAGACCAAGACCGAGACGCGCGTAGCCTCGGGCCAGCCCCCGACCGGGCGAAGGACCAGGCTGCTGGCGTCCTCATCCAGCACTCCATGAAAGGACAGCACCTCCCCCCGGCTCGAGCGCAAATGCACCGGGAGCACGTCCCCCGCGGCCTGGATGGGCCCTGAGAATTGCAGGCGCACGGCACCGTCGAGCGGAACCTCGCGCACTGGGCTCACACCGATCAGCGTGGTGAGCGTCGGACGCCCTCCGGGATCGGCCGGGAAGCAGGCGGTCAACATCAAGGTGAGGCTCGCCGAGAGCCAAAGCGATCGTCGCATGTGATTTCCTTCTGATTTTTAGGGCCTACGAGGCCTCCGGTGAGGGCCGCGATCGCGCCGTCCAGTCGACGGGCTAGGATCGCCAGCGCAGTAGAGTCGCGGACACAGGACGCCACCAGGACGGTCAGGCGTTCGAAGTAGAGGTCGGTCACGCGATCCACCACCAGATCGATCTGGGCCCGGCGGTGGGTCGACTCTCGGTGGGCTCTCATCTCCGCGTCTGAGAAGATCAGCTCGCCGAGCGTCCAGCGCGCGCTGAGCCGGGCGGTGAAACCTCGGCCTTCGGTGGTGGTGAGCTCCGTGGAGCCAGCGTCTCGGAGCCCAAAGTCGAGGTCCGTGCCCACCGCGACGTCCACCCCCGGCAGAAGGCCGCGCAGTCGGGCCCGGTTCGACCAGGCGGAGACCTCGGCGTCCGAGTACATGGTCGCGGCCGTCTTGGCGGCAGCTTGAACCTCGGCGAGGGCCGGCAGCGGCCCGCGTCCTTCTACCACTGCGTTGATCCACGCCGCCGAGAGCGTGCTCGAGTCGACCAGGAGGCGCGCCTCGGCGGGGACGGCAGCGCTGAGCAGCCCGAGGAGGAGCAGGCTCATCGTCGCGCTCCGCTGTAGCCGCAGTGCAGCGCCTCCCAGCGCGCGGCCTTACGCGCGCGGGACAGCGGATCGTCGTCGCTATTGGACTCCGAGAGGAGCACGGCGCAGCGCGCCTCCACCCGGCGCAGGGAGGCCGGCTGCGGCAGCTCGGGGGCATGGCTGAGGAAGAGGAGCTCCGGCCGGATGATCAGCGCACCAAAGAGCCCGCGGAGCTCGGCGTGACGGCCGCCAGCCAGCTCGAGGCCCAAGGCCAGCGAGATCGCCGAGTCACGGCGCTGGCCGGAGGCGAGCCCAAAGGCCTCGAGCATCTCGGCCCGGACGTCGTCCTCGTCGTCGAGGGCGGCGGGCTCCTCGAGGGCGGCGAGATCATCGTCTTCCGGAGGCGCAGCGATCGCTTCGCTCAACGAGCCTGGGCCCGTTATCGGCGGGATGAACCCGCCTGCGGGCGCGATCGCTTCGCTCAACGAGCCTGGGCCCGTTATCGGCGGGATGAACCCGCCTGCGGGCGCGATCGCTTCGCTCAACGCGGAGAGCCGCAGGGTCAAAGCAGAGAGGAGGGAGGAGAGGAGGAACAGCACGGGCCGCCGCTTCGCAAGCAGCAGGCCAACTCCGGTTCTTCAGATCGCCGCGAAATCCAGACCTAAACCGGGGATTTGTCCGTCCGAAAAGGCCGCCTGTCCGAAAAGCGGACGGACGCGCGTTTCCGCGAAATTCGCGCCACCTTTAGCGCGCGCCGCGCCGACGCCGCCCGAGGACGAACAACATCGCCCCGAGCGCGATCACCGAGGCACTCGCGTCTGGTCCGCCCGCGACGCAGCGGCACCCGGAGCTGCTGGCCACCGCCGTCGCCGCCCCGATCGCAGCGCCTACGCCCTTTTGGAGCAAAACCGTGGAGGCAAAACCGACCTCATCCGTGGCGCGGATGACAACCTGGCGGTCCCCGTCCTCGAGCTCAGGGATGAGCACCGCGCCCCGGTCATCGAGCGTCACCGGGCGCGCGACGCCATCGACGAGCACCTCGAGCAGGAGCCGATCCCCACTGACCACGTCCTGGGCCCGCACCAGAGCGCCCTCCCTCGTCGCCAAGACCTCCGCCCGCAGCACCGGCGGCTCGGTGTCGACCACCAACGACAGAACGGTGGGGGACGGGTCCAGCGAGCGAGGGTCGTCGAGCCCCCGCGCGCGGATCGCGAGCTGGTGAACGCCCTGCACGAGCAACTCCGCCCGCTCGAGGTTCAGCACGGGCCCGAGCACGAAGGGTGACCACGAGCCGCCGTCGATCTGCACCTGGTATTCAAGCACAGCGCCCGCCGGGCCCTCGCCCTCCAGCGCCAGCTCGAGGTGCGGTACTCGCGGTCCTCCCGGATGCTGAATCGACATCTCCTCGGAGCTGGGGACGTCAAACCGGAGCATGCGGGCCCGTGTATCCGCGGCCACTCGGAGCGCCGGAGCCAAGGCCGGATCAAAGGCCAGATCCAGATACACACCGACATGGCTGAAGCCGCCGCCCGTCTTGGGCACGCCGCGAACCCCGAGCACGGTCGGGGTGAAACCGCCCAGATCGCGCCCCGACGGCAAGCTGATCGGCTGCGCCAGCGCGCTCGTCAGCTGCGGCAACACCAGCGACAGCAGCGCCGGGACGGACATCTCGAGCTCGGTCGCGTCTTCGGCCAGGATCTCATTGCCCGTGACGTGGATGTTGGTGATCGCCTGCGCCAGATCGCCAATCACGATCTCGAGGTCCCCCGTGCCGCCCGCGTAGAGCCCCACCGGCACATCGACATCGGCGTTGACGGTCATCAGGTGCACCCAGCGCTCCTCGATCATGGCCGAGAAATCCAGCTCGAGGTTCGGCAGCTTCAGGTTGAGCAGGGGGGACTCCAAGCTCACGTTCGGCGGCATCCCGCGGGTCTTGCCCTCGCCGATCGTCAAGGTGGGCTCACCGATCGGCCGGAGCGCGATCCGCGCCGGCCACACCGACCAGGGGTACTTGTCCGAGTGGGTGAGCTGCGCCAGCGAGGGCATCAGGACCGAGAGCGAGCCGGTGTTGATCAGCTTCACGTCGTAGGAAGAGATCGCCAGGCAGAACAGGCCCGAGCGGTAGATCGACCAGATCAGCTGATCCAGGAGCTGCTGGGAGAGGCCGGCCCCGATCATGAACGAGCGCTCGGGAGTGCCGTCGAAGTCGAGGTCCACCTGACCGGCGGTGGGAAACGGCGGCGGCGCCGCAAAGCCCGGACGGAGCCGCGGGCTCAAGGAGGGCAGCGAGCAGCGATCATCGGCCACACCCGTCTCCATGCCGGCGAGCAGGCCGATCGAAGCCCCCCCGACGTCGGTCGCCGAGGTGCCGCCGACCAGGAAAGAGACGTCGCCGCTGCCCGCGGTGTGGCCGCCAAAGGAGGCGATCAGCTGTGAGAAGTCGATGCGGCCGTCGGCGCCGATGCGCTGCGGGACGATCTTGTTCGTCTGATCTTCTTCGCAGCGCCCGTCCGCGTTGCAGCTGGTGCCCGCGGGGCAGGCCAGATCTCCCGCGTGCCCACACTTCCAGGCCAAGACCTGTTGGATCTGATCGTCGATGATCTCGCCGAGCCGCCCGACGAGCCGACCCACGATCGCGTTCTTGATCGTCCCGAGGTTGGCGATGCCGCAGGTGAGGACGTCGCCGAAATCGCCGTGCACCGGGTCGCGGGCGATCGTGAGGTCGCCGTCGGGGATCATGCCATCGACGCCGGAGACGGTGACCTGGAGCTGGCGCCCCTCGCCGCCGGCGGGCGGGGTCCACTCGCCGATCTCCGTGTGGATCACGAAGTCCTGCGTCCCTGCCCCGCTGGAGTTGCTGTTCAAGGTGACGATGCAATCCATCCCGAGCGGGTCGTACCGGAGCGGGATCACGGTGGTGTAGATCTGCGCAGTGACCGTGGCCTCGAGCTGGTTTGGGGCGACGGGGTGCATCGAGAGGCCTTCGAGGCGCAGCCAGGCAAAGCAGGATCGCGGGTTTGGATCGGTGGCCTCGTCGCGGCAAACGATGGCGCCGCTCGAGACCGTGCGATCGATCTGAAAGCCGAGGACGGGCTCGGTCTTGCTGGTGCTCGGGTCGATGCAGGTCGCGCGCGGGCCGCAGGAGGTCGGCCGGGGCTGACCGCCGACGACGAAGCTGGTGGGACAGGCGACCGCTTCGCCCGGGCCACAGGCCATCTTCGCGTAGGCGCCCACGAGATTCGCGAACTCCCGCCCGATGAAGTCCAGGCCGCTTTGGCTCAGCCGCAGCTCAGCGCCGCGATCGATCTTCGCGTTGGCAGGAAAGCCACCGGGGATCGGGGCGAGCCCGCCGGGCACGCAGCCGCCGCAGTTGAGGGAGCCAGAGCAAGCGGCGGCGCCGAAACAGACCAAGAGGAGCGGCCAGCGCAGCCGGCGTAGAAGGGGCATGGCGGGCAGTCTCCAAAGGCTTCCCCGGTCCGGTCAAGCCGCGATCCGGCGGAAGGGGGTCAATCGGCGGGGGGTGGGCGTGGCGCGGCGCCCTCATTCATGCGCCCGGAACGGAACCCCTCCAGGTCCAAGGACACGAAGCGGAAGCCCGCCGCCCGGGCCGCCTCGACGATCCGGGGCCGAAACGCCCGGGAGGCCGCCCGCTCCAGCTCGGCCTCGCCCAGCTCGAGCCGCAGCATGTCCTCGTTCTCACGGACCAGGCGCGCCCGCACGTCGCGAAAGCCCAGCGCGCGCAGCGCCGTCTCGACCGCTCCCACCCGGAGGAGGCGCTCCTCGGTGACGTTCATCCCGTAGGGGATGCGGCTCGAGAGGCAAGCCAGCTGAGGCTTCTTCCAGGTCTCCAGGCCCAGCTCCCTCGACAGGGTCCGGATCTCCCGCTTGGAGAGCCCTACCTCGGCCAGCGGGTGCAGCACGCCATGCTCGGCGGCGGCGCGATGGCCGGGGCGGTGATCACGGAGATCGTCGGCATTGAAGCCGTCGATAACGGTCGCGCCGGCGAAGTGGCGGGCGGCGATCTCCGTCGCATCGAAGAGCTCGGTCTTGCAGAAGTAGCAGCGCGAGGGCGAATTCTCGACGTAGCCGGGGCGTTCGAGCTCGTGGGTCTCCACGATCTCGTGGACCGCGCCGAGCTTGGCGGCCAGCGCGACCGCCTCGGCCAACTCCACGCCGAGGAGCGAGGGCGAACGAGCGGTGAAGGCGCGCGCGCGATCACCGAGCATCTCTACCGCGACCCGCAGCACGAAGGCCGAGTCCACGCCGCCGCTGTAGGCCACGATCACCCGCGAATAGGAGGCGATCAGGGCCCGGAGGCGCTCGAGCTTGGCCGACAGCTCACGACTCGGCGCGGCCAGCTCGGGGAGGAGCTCGTGGTCGAGGGCGTTCATCGGGGCTCGGCCCTCCAGCGCTCGGCCCGGAGCGCCAGCGGTTCAAGGAGCTTCGGCGAGAGGCGCGGCGTATCCGGCCACGGGGGTACGTGGATGTCACTGCCGCCCGAAGCCAAGAGCCCGGCCTGGGCGACGAAGGAGGAGATCATCGTGGTCTCTCCTGGGGTCTGAGAGGCGGTGTGGACCTCGACGCCGTCGAGCCCAGCCTTCTTGGCGGCGCTGATCGAGCGTCGGACGACCTCGGGGGAGCGGCCATAGCCGAGCGGATGCGCCAGCACGGCGATGCCTCCGGCTTGGTGCAGCGTGCCGGCCGCTTCGGCGGGAGAGACGACAAACCGAGGAACATGGGCGCGCTTGCCGTCTCCCAGCCAATCATCGAAGGCCTCCTCGAACGAGCCGACGTAGCCCTTGGTCAACATGACGCGCGCGAAATGGGGACGACCCACGCTGCCGTCGGCGATCGCCTCGACCTCCTCCAGGGTGAGCGGCATACCGAGCTGGGTGAGCTTGGCGGCGATGTCGCGGTTGCGGGAGCGGCGCCCGCCGGCCAGACGCTCGAGCATGGCGGTGAGGCCCGCGTGCGCGCGATCGAAGAAGTATCCGAGGACATGGACCGAAGCGCCGGTCGGCTCGGTGGCCGAGATCTCCACGCCCGCGACGATCTCGACGCCGAGCCGGCGGCCTTCATCCTCAGCCTCAGCGAGGCCGGCGATGGTGTCGTGATCGGTGACGGCCAAGATCGTGACGCCGCGGGCCCGGGCGGCGCCGACCAGCTCCTTGGGCGTCATCACCCCGTCGGAAGCGCGGGTATGGCTGTGGAGGTCGAGCATCGCCGAGCCCCCGACACTAGAGCGGCGGCGCGGTGTTTTCTACCAAAAGCGGCGGGGCCAGCTGCACCCCAGCGATCGGCTCAGGCGAGGAATAGAGCAGGCGCGCGAGGCGGGCCGTATGGCCGGTGCTGGGGTCGAGCCCGAGGCCCACGGCCGCAGCCTGGACCTCCTCCGAGAGGGCCAGCAGATCTAGCGGCCGACGCTCCGGCTCCGGGCGTGAGAGCCTCAAAAATAGGCGCTTCAGGTCCTGCAGCCCCGGCTCGGCGAACACCTGCAGGGTCGCCGCGACCCGGGCCAAGCCCCACGAATCAGCGGCCTTGCTGGCCCGTCCTCCCCGTCGTCGCTCCGGAGAGGCGTACCGGCGCGCGGGCGACGCAGCAGGTCCAGCGCGCAGCACGCTGACGCTGCCGTCGATGCCGAGCGAGACGTGATCGGGGTCGAGCGCACCGTGGGCACCGGCGCGAGCATGCAGCGCGCCCAGCGCAGCGGCGATCTCCGCCAGGATATGCAGGCGCGCCGGGAGCGGTATCGTGACCCGGTCCTCCGCGGCTTCAGCGAGCGCGCGTGCTAGGCGAACCCCGGGACCCAAGGCCTCGATGAACGCCGCGGATCCCTCGAGCTCGAGGACCTCGGTCAGCGCCGCCAACCGCCGCGCTTGTTCTGGGCGCACCGAGTCCCGCATCGCCTGGACCCAGGCCTCGACCTCCCCGGCCGGCTGCCCCGACACCAGCAGCTCGGCGTCCGAGCCCGAGAGCGAGAAGCGCCGTAGGCCGCCGCTGGCGGGCCGCTCCACCGTGATCGTGTGGCCCTCGACCGGACGCCCGACGAGCTCGGCCCAGCCTGGTGGCGCCAGCTCCGCCGACAGCTCGACCTCGCCGAGCCCAAACACCGCCCCCTCGGCCAGCACCACCGGCGCATAGACCGGGCGGTTGCCGACCCGCACCGCGCGCTGGGCCCCTCCGGCGCCGACGAGGAGGAGCCGGCCGCGCCGGGCGAGGAGCCGCGCGTGAACTTGGTAGACGCTGGAGTGCGGGACCCGGAGGTCAGCCGCGGGCCCGCTGCCGATGGAGACGGTGCCCTTGGCGATCTGGTGGACCTCCGCGCGAGGCCCGAGCGCCATGGACACGCGAATGGAGGGCACCCGTCGAGTCTACCCCAAAGCGAGCACGGGCTCGATGGCGAGGCTGTGGCGGATCTCCTCGGCAGCGCTGGGCGTGGTCAGGATGTGGGTCGCGCCCATGTTCTGAGCCATCACCGCGTCGATCCAGGGATCACCGGTCGGCAGATCGATGGAAAGCACCGCGTCGAAGCCGGCCGGTACAGGGGCATCTGCTGCGACAGCCAGCACCCTCACCGCCCCTCGGCGCAGCAGATCTGCCCGCCGTTCGGCCGCTTCTGGGCGATCGAGGGCTTCGTCGCGGACCCACAGCTCGCCCGCCAGCGCGACGCGATCTGCGGTGGGATGCACCCCGCTCACGGCCAGGACGGCGATGGCTTGCCCCCCCGAGAGGAGCGTCACCCGAGCGCCCGGGACCAGCGCGGGATGGGGGTCGAGGATGAGCTCGACCGGCCTCCGCCAGGGCGTCCCGTCGGCCAAGGTGGCACCCCCCAGCTGGGCGTCCCCCACGAAGCCGGACAGCGGCGAGAGCAGCCCGAGCCCCAGCCGAAGCACCGCAGCGACGGCCGCGGCATCGAGCGGAGCTTCGACGGCGGCACCGACCAAGAGCGCATCCAACTCTGCGCTCGGCACGCGGCGCGGGCTCAGCCGCGCACCGTGCGGGACGATCGGGCGGGCTGACTCTCGGCCCTCCATGGCCCGCGCCATGAGATCCGGCGCCCCCTCGCCCGCCAGCGGGATTCGGGCCTCGAGGAAGGTCTGGCGCCCGTGATCCCAGCGAAACGCGGCCATCGAGTGGCGCCGCCCCGCGCGTACGGACACCACCACGTGGACCACGCCCGGCATCAGCTCGAAGCCATCGACCACCGCCATGGCCCGGTCCTCGGGGGAGAAGTAGGCGCCCGCGTCCGGGTGCGAGTGATAGAGCACCCGCTCGGCCAGCCCCTCCCCCTCGAGGCGCTCGAGGAGCCGCATCCGCTCCAGCTCATCGAGCCGAAACGCATCCTTCGAGGTCCGCGGAAAGCGCTTCGGGTCCCGGGCGTGGTAGCGATCCTGGACGTTCCGGAGCGGCTCGGCGAAGAGCACCGTGTCGCCCGAGGCCGGCCCGACCCCGACCCCGCAGGCCTCGCTCGGATAATCCCGCTCGCCGTGCAGTGCGATCGCCTCGATGACCTCTGGCAGCAGTTCGAGCCCGTGGACCTTCATGCCTGCGCCCGCTTGGGCTCGACGTAGCGCGCGGCATGATCGCACAGGATCGTAGCGATGACCCCGGTTTGCTTGGCCAGGACCAGGCGGCGCGCCACTCGGAGCGCGCCTTCTACGTTGGCCCCGGAAGAATGCCCGACCCACAGGCCTTCTTCACGCGTGAGGCGATCGGTAGTGACCCACCCCGACTCGGTGTCGATGAACAAAGTCTCGTCGAGCACGCCGGCGTCGTAGATGCGGGGCACGATCGAGGTCTTCAGGAACTTCAGGCCCTCGAGGCCATGGAAG
>Ga0154020_10009693_pt1 | contig 11072 bp, 8 predicted proteins | sample Klosneuvirus_201_FD_109709 | JGI IMG/M metagenome (GOLD analysis project Ga0154020, IMG submission 109709) | Active sludge microbial communities from wastewater, Klosterneuburg, Austria - Klosneuvirus_20160825_MG | ecosystem: Engineered > WWTP > Aerobic digester > Activated sludge | place...
ACTGGTTTATTTTTATATTATTCAACTTTAAACATTAATGGCATTTCTTTAACCGCCGATTTTGACAATGACGGTGATTTGGATATAATAATTACTTCAAATAATTTAAATCATTTTTTTAGAAATAACGGATTTGGAGATTTTTTTCAGGAATTCTCATTTCCCGGAGGAGTAGATAATTATGGAGATTTTGATGGGAATGGCTTTTTAGATTTAACATACTTTTCAGATATTAATGCAAACTTAATTCACGCTATAAAAAATACTGCGGGAAGTTTCTCGAATGATACTGTATATAACATAACGAATCTTGCTATTTGTAATCCAGGAATAAACAATTTCAAGAAAATATTAATTGAAGATATGGATAATAATGGAAGTCCAGATTTAATTGTTTGCAATTCTAATTCAAGTGGTAATATTTTTAACTACATTTATTGTGAAAATTTTATACAATTAAACAATTCGGGAGACGGAATATTTAACTCTCAATTTATTTACAGCCATGATATAAATGACATAAATTATTTTATTTTGGACAGCGGTGATCCTAAACTTTTTTCAATTACTAATAATGGTAATATTGATATCCTAACACAGGAAGTTTTTTTAAAAAATGTTGGGAATGGTGTTTATTCAAATGAGCAAGGCATTGGAATATTCGGTTCCAGTATTGATGCAGATTTTAATGGAGATTCTAACATAGATATGTTAACATATTATAGTTTCGTAACTCCATTAACTTTGTTTTTAAATGATGGAGCAGGTAATTTTTCATTTAGCTATCCGGGTGATTTTTCATTGTATAATACATCTTATACCTCAAGTGATTTTGATAACGACGGCGATATAGATATAGCAATTAAAGAAAGCGGTAATGACAAAGTCGCAATCCTTCTCAACGGCGACTCACCGTTACCTGTCGAACTTACTTCATTTACTTCAGATGTAAATTCAAACTCCGTAAAATTAAACTGGTCCACTTCAGCCGAACAGAACAACTCCGGATTTGAAATTCAAAGAACTTTTGTTAAAAATGAAACTCCCGATGTATGGACAAAAGCCGGTTTTATAATCGGCGCCGGGAATTCGAATTCATCTTCAGAGTATTCTTTCGAAGACAAAAATCTTTCATCAGGAAAATATAAATTCCGTCTGAAACAGATTGACTTCAACGGTAATTTCAAATATTATGATCTTTCAGTTGAAGTCCTCATTGGCATTCCGGCTTCGACGGAACTCATGCAGAATTATCCAAACCCGTTCAATCCCGTTACAAATATTTCATACAGACTTTCAGAAAACGGGAATGTGTCAATAAGCGTGTATGACAATTCGGGAAGAGAAGTAAAAACACTTGTAAATGAATTCAAAGAGGCAGGTTATTATTCAGCTGAATTCAACGGCAGTGATCTTGCAAGCGGAATTTATTTTTATAAACTGACCGCGGGGAATTTTGTCATGACAAAAAAATTGTCGCTGGTGAAGTAAATTCAAATTATAAATTACGAATGTCAAATAATAAATTATTTCCCGCCGTAGTTGATCATGGTGAGCACAGCGGGCGTGATCAATAACTGCACTTAAATCTGTGTTCATAAATTCCCGATAATTGTTTCGCTTCGGATGACTCGTAGTTACCTCCCGCTTGTACGGGAATGACATCAAAACGGGGATGTCATGAAAAAAGTGGATTAAATAATTATAACCTCAATAAATTATTATCCTGAGCGGCTCATGTACGCTATCCTCTTCAAATACTGATCTTCCTATTTTACACTCTTCACATTTTCCCTTTATACAAAAAAATTTATGCAAAAAAATCAAACCCTGTTCAGTAGCCGGATTAATTGCATTCACTGCAAGCTGATCCTGCATTACTTTAGAAATCTCATTCGAAGGTGATTTCTGTTTATTGTTTTTGAAAAAATATTCCACCTTGTTTTTCAAATTTTCACTTCCTGTATCTTCAGCAATTAAATACATAAATGGAAAGACAACATTAGATATAATATCTTTTATCCTGTCAGATCCGATTCCTTTATTCTCTGATTTAGATTTCTTCCCGAAATTGTAGTGACATTTCCAGTAAGGAGAAATATTTACCATTGAAAACAGTTCATTCATACTTTTTAAAATGTCAGTGCTTTCTTCAAATTCAATGATCAGTCTTTCAGTAAATCTGTTATATAAAATTTCGTAGAGTAATCCTGATGCATAAGAAAGTCTAAGAGTTGGAAAATTCGGTGGTCTTAGACGAAAGAAATTCCACTCAGATCTAATCATCTCTTCCTTTTTTATCTCACCCCTTATACTTATCCAGTTACTGAACAGATCTTCAGAATATTCATCTTCAATTTTTAGATCTGAAAGAAATCCCGACAGACCAAATATCAAAGCATCTGTCTGCTGTTTGTCAAATTTCAGTTTGTTGATCTTTTCAATATCGATCTTCCTTGAAAGAGAAATGAACTGTTCTTTGTTTTTGGAATATCCAAGAGCTTCACATAAATATTCAAACAAGACATGCTTATCAGAAATATGAGGTTGTATATATTTATTTAATTCTTTTTTTCTTTGCCCTAATTTTTCGGATTTATGTTTTAGTCTGATCAGACCAAGTTCTTTTATGAAAGAAATTTTCTCTTCATAAATAATTTCTTTGCTTTTTGGATAGCAGGGAAGTCTGAATGATTCTGATGGTTTATTTATAATATCTTTCCAGATACAGTGAATTGATCTGCTGAGAAATTCAGAAAGTACAACAGTTGGAATTTCACGAGACTGATCAACTATGGGGTTTTTGACTTTTGAAAATAGATCGTCATATAGCGCAACCTGTAGAATAACATCATTGTATTTACCGTCTCCCTGATGTTTGTGCAATTTCCAGTCATTTGTGGTTCTATGTATTTCAATAGCCCCTGAAAGAATATTTCCGCCCAGTTTTATTTTTGCATCTGTATAATCAGGTCCTGCATCTATGTTTCTGTTACCGAATTCAAGTATTTCTACATCTCTGCCGTCATTTGATTTCAGATCTGAATAATTGGATTTCTCCTCCCAGATCCTGCAAATGAAATTTTCATTTAAGTTTAGTTTTTTCATTAATTTTTAAATTGGTTTTAACTACATTAATAAAATTTTTTAAAAAAATTAATTATTACTAATAAAACACATGCGAAATTTAAATTTTAAATTTATAATGCTGATCTTATCCGTCATGATCTTAAGCGGATGTTCAGGCAACAAAAAAACTGAAGAACAATATCTTGCGGATGCTAAGTTAAAACTTGAGGAAAAAAAGTATGATGAAGCTATTGCTGATTATAGAGAATTTTTAAAGAACTATCCTAAATCCGATAAGGCGATATTTGCATACAATGAGATCGCCGGGATCCAGATCAGCAATTTAAGTAATCCTCAGGAAGGAATAAAGACCTATCAGGAGCTTGCAAAAAATTTCCCTGATACTAAAGAAGCTAAACAGTCCTTATTCATGGTTGCTTTTATTTATGACGAGACATTGAAGGATAAAACTAACGCAATAAATTCTTATCAGGCGTTCCTTGATAAATATCCTGAAGATAAAGATCCGAATGATAAGATGAGCGAATCTGCAAAGACTATGCTTGAAGTTCTGAAATCCGGAAAATCCATAGAAGAGATAATTGAAGAAAGTATCAGCAAAAGTGGTACAAGTACAGATACTACAGGTACTTCCGGAAGTGATGATTCGAACATCAAATTAAAAAAATTGGAAACCGATAGTAAAGAATCAGGAAAAAAAGTTCAGAAGGATGTTAAAGCAGATGATGGATCCGTTGAAGACCCTGCAAAGAAATAGTAAACTTCTCAATTATAAATATTGACAGAAACAACTGATTATAAAAAATATTTAGACCCTTCCGTTATTTCCCGGCTTTCTAACATGGAACTCAAAGCCCGGATGGTAGTGGAAGGGTTTATTGCTGGTCTGCATAAATCACCATATCACGGATTTAGCGTTGAGTTTGCAGAGCACAGACAGTACATGCCCGGAGATGATCTGAAATTTATTGACTGGAAAATTCTCGGCAAAACTGAAAGGTATTATGTAAAAAGATTTGAGGAAGAGACTAATCTTAAGACTTATCTTTTACTCGATATCAGCAGATCTATGGATTTTAAATCGGAAGATACTTCTTCTTTAAATAATTTAAGAAAAGGGTTTTTTAAAAAATATTTCTCATCCGAAAACAAAGAAGAATTACAAACAAGTTCTGATCTGACAAAACTTGAATATGCGTCTCATCTTGCGGCGTCTTTAGCTTATCTCATGCTGCTTCAGCGTGATGCCATTTCTCTAACAACTTATGATACACAGATAAGGTCATATATTCCTCCTCATTCTACAAAGGCAAATCTCAGATTAATATTAAAAGAGTTAACTAACATTAAATCTTTAAATCAAACTGGAACTGCTAAATGTCTGAATGAAATTGCTGATAAAGTTAAAAAAAGAGGTCTTGTAATTTTGTTCAGTGATCTTTTTGATGAGCAGAAAGATGTTTTAAATGCTCTTAAACATTTCAGATACAATAAAAACGAAGTTATAATATTTCAGATAATGGATCCTATGGAAATAAATTTTCTGGAAGGAAGTCCTGTAACTTTAAAAGATATGGAAACTAACGAAGAGATGTACTCTCAGCCGGCTGCAATGCAGAAAATTTACAGAGAATCAATTCAGGAGTTCATTCAGAATTACAAAACAGAATGCATTAAAAACAATATAGAATTTATAACTTTGTCCACAGCAACTTCTTTTGAGACCGCACTTCTTGGATATCTAAGCAAAAGAAAAAGACTAATTTAATATATTTAAAAAATTATAATTATTAATTTCTGATCCTGTTAGCATCAGTATTCCAGATCGGAATAGTCAGCTTATAATCACCAAATCCTGTTTCATCTACAAAAATATATTGCTGATTTTCATTATAATATTCCCAGATTTCATAAGGCTTTACGCCTTCATTAAAAGGATGCCTTTCAATATTATTCGGTTCTCCAAAAATAATAAAAACCATACCCATATCAGTTTTCCAGCCGTCTATATAGTGTGAATATCTTTCATTTGCTTCTCCTACTCTTTTATAATATTCCACCATCAGTTCATTCTTGGTTGTATAAGGCGAAGGATCTTTTCCCCTCCAGAATTCTACAAAATTTTTCTCTTTTAATTCAGGTGTTTTAGAATTTTTAATTTCTGTGATCTCTTCGCTGCTTGCAATATAGATCATCTGATCAATCAATATGTTCAGATCCTTTACATTAGTCGGCATTCCACTGAGTTTATTCTCGAATTCTTTATAAGCAACTATCTCGCCTGTACTGTTATTTTTTAACTCAATTATATATTCACCAAAAATCAGATTACTTGTAGAAATTTTTTCGAAATATTTATTTATTCCGGGACTCAGAGTGTAAACTAAATTATCCTTTTCCAATATATTTTCCTTACTGTCAGTAATAGTATATGTGAAATCATTTACAACTTCATTATCGCTTGAATTATATACTTCGAAAAATAAATAGATCGATTTCAGATTTCCAATGTTCCTGGCAATAAGAGGTGTTATTACTTTTTTACCATTCTCTTCTTTTACATTGCTGACAAGCATGATATTACTTGCGGAAATATCTTTTTGCACAAAATCCGTAATTTCCACACTCCCCTTCTCTGTCTTTTCTTTTTTTGTATTAATATCCGTTATTGAAATTTCAAGACTGTAGTTTCCGGGATTTAAGTAAAATTCTTTTACAATATATTTAGATGAGGATTCAAGATTTTTTTGCTCGGCTTTAGAGGTGGAAACGAGATCAGTGATATTTTCATTACTCACTATCTCATTAAAGGAATTAGTGATCTTAATATTGTAAGTAATGCTTGCATCATAATTTTTAGTGGCATAATTTTTTTTGAACTGAAGATTCTCTAACGGTATCTCAAGATATACGTCCAATCTTGCCTTACCCTCATCCTTACTGTAAAATACCAGCGGATCGAAATAAAAGAAATCCCTTGAATCTATCTCTATATTTTTGTCGCTAAGCTGTGAATAAGAATCTTTAAATGCTAAAACTGATATGAAAGAAATTAATATCAGACACATCAGTTTTTTTAAATCACTGCTGATTTCTAATTTGATTTGTTTTGAATGTTTCATGGCAAACCTCTCTTATTAATTTTAAATTTTTTAATATTTTAAACTATTTCTCCAAAGAGATCAAACTCTTCAGAATCAAATATTCTTACATTATAAAACTCACCTGTTTTTAAATCTTGATTGCTTATATAAATTTCCTGATCTATCTCAGGTGCATCTCTGTAACTTCTTCCGATATAATATCCATTTTCTTTTCTGTCAACCAATACTTTAAGTACTTCATTATTTGAATTCATGTTACGTTTTAAAGAAATTTCTTTCTGAATATCCAGTAGATGTTTTTGTCTCGAAAGTTTTTCTTTTAGCGGAATTCTGTCCGGTATTTCTGCTGCTGATGTTCCATCCTCATGTGAATATGTAAAAACACCTAATCGGTCAAATTCATATTCTTTTATATACTCTGTTAATTCAATAAAATCTTTTTCAGTTTCATCCGGATATCCGACTATGAAAGTTGTCCTGACTGCAATCCCCGGAATTTCATTTCTGAGCTTTTCTAAAAGTCCTGTCAGAGTATTTTTAGTTATCCCTCTTCTCATTGATTTCAGTACATTATCAGTGATATGCTGAACGGGAATATCTATATAATTACAAATATTCGGAGTATCTCTGATCACTTCAATTATATCTTCAGGAAATCTCGATGGATAAGCATACATTAATCTTATCCATTCAATTCCATTTATATTAGACAATTCTCTGAGGACTTGTGACAACTCTCTTTTTCTGTTAATATCAAAACCCCAGTATGTAGTATCCTGACCAATTACAATAATTTCTTTTACTCCCTTCGAGGCAAGGATCTGAGCTTCCATTATTATCTGATCGAGAGGTTTGGATCTGTGTACGCCGCGCATTATTGGTATTGCGCAGAAAGAACATGGATTATCACAGCCTTCACTGATCTTCAGGTATGCAAAATGCGAAGGTGTAGTTAAGCTTCTTTCACCGAGCAGTTCACTTTTATAATCACCGCCGAGTTCTTTAAGAATTCCAATAATTGTATGCGGCTTATCAGTTGCACCAAAATATTTATCTACTTCGGGAATATCTTTTTCCAGTTCATCTTTATATCTGTCTGATAAGCATCCGGCTACATAAACATTTTTCAAAAGTCCTTTATTCTTTCTGTCGACAGCTCTCATTATTGTATCGATAGATTCTTTCTTAGCATTTTCAATAAACCCGCACGTATTAATGATCACATTCTCTGCATCATCTTCATCTTCTACTAATTCAATGTCATTTGACTTAAGCTGTGACATGATGAATTCAGAATCCACAAGGTTCTTTGAGCATCCGAGAGTTATCAGTTTTACTTTATCTTTTTTTACTTTCATTAAATTTTATCTCTATATATAAATATGAATTTTTATAAATTTATTCAGTCAATTTTCTTAAATAATTTACCTAAATAAAATAACCCTCCAATCCATCATATATTTTGAGGGATGTAAGAGGGTTGGTTTTTCTGAAACTAATATTTTTATGTGCAATAAAAAATGGTATAAATCTTATTTTTTTCTGAAATGCCGGGAGTTGGCAATTTACACCACGGGGACACAAAGACACAAAGAAAAACATAAACTCACTCCCCTTTTTTTCGAAGGTAAGGAAGGGATGGGATTGAAAAGAAAAGCTCCCCACACTTTCTTTTCCAAGGTGAGGGCTGGGTGGGGTTTTTAGAACGGAGGCTGAAGTTCTTTGATACATTATTGATTCATGCGACTAATAAGACACATACAAATTAATTAACACCATAGACAGTTATCGTAAATTGAAACTATCAAACTGGTAACGACCAATAAGTATTTAAATTATACATTGATTGATTAATCCACATTAAACTTTTTAGAACACAAACATCTCTCGGCGACTAGCTTTAGTTTTATCAATAAATTTACTTTAGTATTACCATGAAAATAACCTCAGCCAAATGCCCCTCATGCGGCGGGAATCTTGAGATTCCGGATAATAAGGATTATATAACCTGTCTTTACTGTGAGAATACTGTCAGGGTCAGGGACGCCGTTCCGGTATTGGAAATTGATAAGGTCGAGAATTTCGCCGTCGTTGGTGTTTTTAAAAAATTTGCAGAGATTCACTTGAAGTTTACAATTTGACTATAGCAAATTTTTTAATCACCAACGACTGGTATCGTAAATAGAAACTATAAAGCTGTTGGTGACCAAAAAGTTTTTAAGTTAATCAGTGATTGAAAAATTCAGATTAAACTTTTTGGAACACCAACAGCGGCTCGAAATTATTTAGAAAGTATTCAGTTCGGAAATAACCTAATTCCACCAAGTGATATTTATATATTATTAAATAAATGTTATTGCCGGGAATTTCTTGTATCGTCATCGTCAAAAGTAAATGTAACTGTCTAAATCTTCTAAATTTCGTTTATTTTATTATCAGCATTTAAAAACTGTGCCGGATTTAACAATGGCATTACTGCATTCTGAAGAAATGTCCCGGCGCATTTAGTTAAAAATACAGCTCGGGTATGTGACAGTGAAATTCCGATTATGGTTGATTCAATGGCTGGAGGAAGATTCAATGTATTTTTTTTCTTATCAGAATACTTGTTAAGATTCTTTATCTCAAATACATTTAATATTTGGATGTGTCCCAGTTCAATTTCCTTTTCCTTATCAAGAAATACATTCATTTTGATCATCGAATTGAAAATATCTTCTTTTATTAATCCATTATTTGATACTCTTATCTCAAAGGTAAACGAATTATAATTCGGAATATGAATTTGTTTATCTAATAATTCCTGTTTTAATTCCAGATAAAAATTAATAACAGCAATTCCTTTTATTTTTAAAGATAAATCCCGGACTTTACTCATTTTAAATAGAATTAAATGAAAGAATTAATTTATTTTACTTGAAGAATTGTATAATTGATTTTGATCTGCATATTTTAAAATTGGATCAGGATTATTCATAATTAATTGCTGCAAACTATCATCTGCACTAATTTTAGTAAGTGATTTATGAATAGTTACAGACTTTGAATTTGAATCTTTAATTCCAAGATCTTCAAAAGCAAACAATGGTACAATCAAGATCTTACTTTTGAATACCTCTTCAATTTTTGCAATGGTTTCGATTGTGAAATTATGTCCGCCTGAAAGCCATTTGGACACCTCTGATTCTTTTTTATTCATTTTTACTGCAAGTTCTTTCTGAGACATATCATTTTCATTCTTCATATACTCATATATCTGCGCGGATATATCAAAAGAAATATTCATCATTCTTTTTTTGAAAGACGGTATTCTGTTTTTTATTTTTTCTATGATTTTCATTTTCTATGGCTTTTTAAAAATTAGATTTCCTTCAATGGAATTATCTGTAATTATGATTTCTTTTTCTTTTACTCTTTCGTCAATTATTCTGCAAACATTTTGAAGCAGTTCTACTTGTCCAAGTAACTCTGCTGAATCCTGATATGCTCTGACATTCTTATATCCCCCGCCGCCTAAAATTACTGCCACATTTCCATACTTTAAACAATATAATCTAAGATCTTCAATACTAAGACAGCATATATTATCATCAATTTTCAATTCCTTGATTTTAAAATATTCATCTCTTATACCTCTTTTAGTCATATTAAGAATATTAGAAACTAATATATTGATCTTCTTTTGTTCTGATTCTTCAAACCTTTTAAAAAATTCTTCAGCTTCTGTTAATTTTTTATTGCTTAACTTAACAGCATAAAAAGAAGATTTATCATTAGTATTATGTGGTATGAATTCAAGTATTTCAAATTCTGTATAATTCACTTATAAGTTAATTATTTTATAATTGAAATAAAGGGGGATATTTATTCTTATCTTCAATTCAAGAGAATATAAAAATATTTTTTGAACATTTTAATGTATATGATTATCCCGAATCTGCATGTAAGTCATCAATTAATATTCCTGATAGGGAAATTGTGAATGAGAATTAAAAACTCCCTCCCCTTTCTTTTCCAAGGGGAGGGACGGGGTGGGGTTGTAAGAACGATTGCTGAAGTTAATGAAGAATCAACTTTCAAATCACAGTTCCGATTGTCTGAACCTAGATTCGCCTGATTATAAGATTTCTTGATTGTATTTTATTTACTCCTAAATTCATGCAATCCAATAATCTATTAATCATGGTTCAGACAATCCAATAATCAGAGTCAAATCCCCCATTTCCCAAATAAATTTTTTCAACCCGATCTCCGCAAACCCTTTACTACCCTATCTAAAAACCACGTCCAAAAACTTTTTTTCACAAACCGCCTTTTTTACCATTTGACTCGTTTTGCTATTTTTTATAATTTTGCTGAGAATTGATTCAATTTACAATTAGTTTTACAGTTCCTTCAGTTCTTTGACAATATCGCAATTTAATTTTTCAATAGTCCATTATTTATTTTGATAAACGCGTGTATCAATTTTTATGACGGACTTTGAAAATAGAAACATGCATCATTTAATTTTCCGAACGCGTTATTCAATTCTCCGGACGCTGTAAATGAATCACATGATACGTTAAGTGATTCTCCGGACGCTGTAAAAGAATCACATGATGCATTGAGTGATTCTCAGGACGATATAAATGAATCACATGATATGTTGAGTGATTCTCCGGACGCTGTAGAAGAATCACATGATGTGTTATGTAAATTACCGGACGCGGTAAAATATTCTGATTATGCGTTATAGAAAAATAATAATGCGCGGGAAAAATATATTGATGCATGTTTCGAACCGGAACAGGGATGCCTGGAGTAAGGTGCGGTAACTTATGAAGAGTACCTTGAACCGTCAAAAAATAATCAAAAATTAAATACCGCATTTTAAAG
>Ga0154020_10009695_pt1 | contig 11071 bp, 5 predicted proteins | sample Klosneuvirus_201_FD_109709 | JGI IMG/M metagenome (GOLD analysis project Ga0154020, IMG submission 109709) | Active sludge microbial communities from wastewater, Klosterneuburg, Austria - Klosneuvirus_20160825_MG | ecosystem: Engineered > WWTP > Aerobic digester > Activated sludge | place...
CAAGACCAACGCGCCGACCTGAACCGGGTCTTGAGCCCAGAGTTTTGGGCCGAACTATACCGGGAGCCCGAGCTCAGCCTGCAGTTTCTGGATACCCACGTGGCGCCGCTGCTCGACGAGGGACGCTCGGTACCCATCCAGTATATCGGCACCGACCTCGACGCCTTCGCGGAGAATTACGACCGCTTCGAGATCGTCGACGGTCAGAAAGTCCCGGCTGGGCACCGCGGCTTCCTCCTCAACAAGCGGTTCTCCGAGGAGGTGCTCAAGCACAAGGTAGCCCGTGACCTCGACGGCCTCCACAAAGAGATCGTGGAGCGCGGCCAGAAGATCGGCGGCAACCCGCTGCTCGAAGGCCGGGTCAAGAAGCTCTCCCGCCTCTACCGCCGCGTCGCGTTGCAGCTCGACTCGGAGGAGCTCGCGGCGTTGACGCCCCTCCTCGAGCGCGAGGTCCCCCTGGCCAAAGGTCAGTCGATCTCCCGCCTCCTCGAGGCCTTTCTCGCGGTGGACGACGAGAGCTTCATTCGCCGCTACGCCCTGTTCTATTCGGAGATCGCGCCGCGGATCGAGCTGTACGACGTGAAGGTCGGCGACACGATCACCGTCAAGAGCTTCACCCGAGGCGGGTCGCTGAGCTCGGTCAACGTGAAGGTCTATGGGACCTTCCGCTTCAAGGGCCTCGATCGCTCGGACGTCGCCGGCGGCCACAACCTGATGGACCTGATGAGCTTTCGCGATCTCTACGATCTCATGACCGCCCAACAGAGCGCCGAGATCGAGGGCCTGCGTCGGCGGTTGACCGAGGTGAAGAGCTCGGCCGACGCCGAGAACGCCTTCTTCGGGGACGACAGCGCGCTCGAGGCCGAGGTCGCGGAGGCCAAGACCTACGATGAGTTCTCGGGCCTGGCCCCCGCCAAGCAACGGGAGCGCCGCACCAAGCTCGAAGAGGAGAGCTACGATCGCGCCACCATCGAGCAGGGCGTGGTCCTCAACATCGCCATCCTCCTCAAGGACCCAAGCAAGATCGCAAAGACAAAGGCCGAGCTGAACACCGCGCTGGCCCCGCTGGGCGCCCAGGTCATCACCTGGCAAGAAGCCGCCGGAACGGTGGGGCAATTTCTGAACTTACTCCGGGTGGTGTTGCTCGTCGCGGCAGGCATTATCTTCTTCGTGGGGATGGTCATCATCAATAACTCGATGCTGATGGCCACCATGGAGCGGGTGAACGAGATCGGGACGCTGCTGGCGATCGGGGCCAGCGAGGGCTTCGTCCTCTTGATGATGCTCCTCGAGACCACGGTGCTCGGCCTGGTGTCGGGCGGGCTCGGCGGCCTGGCTGGGGCGCTCCTCATCCTGGTACTCCAGATCCGGGGCCTCCCGGCCAGCAATGACGTGCTCGTGTTTCTCTTCTCAGGCCCCGAGCTCTTTCCCACCATCTCGGCCGGCGACTTTGGGGCGGGGATAGTTACGATCTTGGTCGTGAGTATCCTCTCATCGCTCTATCCGGCCTTCGTCGCCACGCGTATCTCGCCGCGCGCGGCCATGGAGGCCAAGGAATGAGGTCGCTCCGCACGCTCTTCACCATCGCCGCGCGAAACCTGCTCCAGGCCCGCCGGCGCACCACCCTGCTCGGCGTGGCGCTGACCAGCGTCACGGCGCTCCTCGTGCTCCTCCTCTCGCTCTCCAGCGGGCTCAGCGACACCATGATGCGCTTCGCCCTGACCTTCGCGGCCGGGCACATCAACGTCGCGGGCTTTTACAAAGCCAAGGTCGGGGACGCCTCGCCGATCCTGGTGAACGCCCCGCCCATCCGCAAGATCCTCGAGGAAGAGACCCCCGGCCTGGACTATGTCATCGATCGCCATCGCGGCTTTGCCCGCCTGGCCAGTGAGCAGTCCTCGCTCCAGGCCTCCCTCCTCGGCATCGATCCCGCCCAGGAATCCCGGCTCTTTGCCGCGCTCCGGATGGCCGAGGAGCGGGAGTACAAGGAGGGCGGACGGCCGCAGGCCTTTGGAGATCTGGGGCGGCTCAGCGAGCCCCGCGCGATCCTGCTCTTCGCCTCTCAGGCCAAGCGTCTCGGGGTCGGGGTTGGCGACAAGCTCACCCTCTCGTGCGAGACCTTCTCTGGCTCGCGCAACGCGGCGGACGTCACGGTGGTGGCGATCGCCAAGGACGTCGGCATGATCGGCAGCTTCAGCGCGGTGGTCTCCCGTCGGCTGATCATCGACCTCTATAAGGTCCGCGAGGAGAGCACCGGCACCGAGATGGTCTATCTCAAGGACCCCAGCAAGACGGCCGAGACCATCGTGGTGCTGCGCGAGGCCTTGAAGAAGCACGGCTTCGAGGTGATGGAATACGACCCCGAGCCCTTCTTCATGAAGTTTGAGAACGTCGCCAGCGAGGACTGGTTTGGCCAGAAGCTGGATCTGACCCGCTGGAACGATGAGGTGGTGTTCTTTGCCTGGATCCTCACCGCGGTGAATGCCGTGGCCATCTTCCTCGTCTCCATCTTGACGCTGATCATCGCGGTCGGCGTGATGAACAGCATGTGGATCGCCGTAAGGGAGCGGACCCAAGAGATCGGGACCCTCCGGGCCATCGGCATGGGAGAAGGTGCGGTGCTGTGCCTCTTCCTCATCGAAGCGATGTTGCTCGGCCTGGCCTCCAGCCTGCTCGGCGCAGCGCTGGGAGGTGGCCTGGCTCAGCTCATCGACGGCGCCGCGCTGCGGATCCCCGAGGAGGGCCTGCGCACCCTCCTGATGAGCGATGTGCTCCACCTGTCGATCAGCGCGGGCGTCCTTCTCCTCGTGGTCATCATCTTCACTGCCATCACGTCGCTCGCGGCGCTGTGGCCGGCGCTCCGGGCTGCACGCCTGGAGCCCATCGTCGCGATGCAGCGCGTCCTATGAGAGGTATTATGCGAACTCCGATCACCCTGTTCCTGCTCAGCGCCGTGGTCAGCCCGGCATTGGCGCTCACTCCCGAAGAGGTCACCAGCTTGGTGAAGACCATCGACGAGCGGCAACGCAGCCCCGGCGACTTCAAGGGCTCTTGCTACATCGAGTCCAAGCGCAAGGATAAGAGCGATCTCATCTTCGAGTCGGTGGTCTATCGCCGCGACGAGCAGGAGAAGTTCCTATTCCTGGTGCTCAAGCCCTCCACCGATCTCGGCAAGGGCTGGCTGCGGGTAGACAAGAACCTCTTCCTCTACGAGCCCGCCGCCGGGAAATGGGAGCGCCGGACCGAACGAGACCGCATCGCCAACACCGACACGCGCCGCTCCGACCTCGACGCCTCGCACTTCGCGCGGGACTTCGACGCCGTATACAAAGGCGAGGAGACGCTGGGAAAGATCAAGGCTCACCACCTCGAGCTCAAGGCCAAGGCGGGGGTCGAGGTCGCCTATCCCCGGATCGATCTATGGGCGGCGGTGGAGAATGGGAACCTCATGAAGGAGCTCGACTATGGTGAGTCGGGTAAGTTGATGCGCAGCATCTTCTACCCCAAGTGGGGCAAGTCCTTCAGCGAGTCCAAGAAGGCGGAGGTCTACTATCCCAAGGAGATCCGCATCTACGACGAGCTCGAGCCCGGGAGCAGCACCACCGTACAGCTCGACAAGATCGAGCTCACGCCGCTCGACCCCAACATCTTCACCAAGGCTTGGATCGAGTCGAAGAGTAAGTAGGGTCCGCAGTACCGCTATCGCTCGATGCGCCGCACGCGGTGATTGCCAGTATCCGCCAGGTACAGCGCGCCGTCCGGGCCGACCGCGAGCCCGGAGGGCCGCGTAAAGCGCGCGACCGAGAAGTCGCCGTCCGCGTAGCCCGCGGCGCCGCCCACCAGCGTACTCACCGCTCCTGAAGAGGTGAACGTTCGGATGCGGCTATTGTTACTGTCCGCCAGGTAAAAGAGCCCCCCGAGTTCGACCATGTCTCGCGGCTCGGAGAAGCGCGCGACATTGCCGACGCCGTCAACGTCGCCCGTGTTGCCGAAGCTGCCGCAGACGCCGGCAAAGGCGCTGAGTGCGCCGCTCCTGACGACCCGGATGCACTGATCGGCTCCCGAAACATAGGTTGAGCTACCGCTGACCAAGACCGCCCAGGGAAAGTACAGCGTGCCGGGCAGGGCACCATCACCGGTCCCACTCGACTCCAGCGTCCCAATCGGCGTCGTCACCGAGCCATCAGGGGCGATGCGGCGCACGGCATGGTTGCTCCCGTCAACCACCCACACCGTTCCGTCCGCCTGGACCTTGAGGAAGCGGATCCGGTTGAAGCGGGCCGAGCTCCCTGTTCCGTCCAAAGCTCCCCGTTGACCACAGGCTCCAGCGAATGCGGCCGCGCCGCCGCTCGTCGGCTCGATCCGTACCACGCAGTTGTTCGCGGCATCACCGACGAACAGGACGCCGTTCACATCGAGACCTATGCCGATCGGGTCGTTCAACGTGAGTCCGAGCGGGACAATCGTGCTCACCACTCCATTTTCGATGCGCCGAATACCGTTCGTGTTCCGCTCCGTCACAAAGACCACGCCCGCAGCGTTCACGGCGACGCCGGTCGGCTCATTGAACTGGGCCGTCAAGGCAGGTCCGTTGCCGTTCCCAGCGATGCCGGTGCCAGCCAGCGTCGTGACTGACCCGGTGGGAGAGATCCCGGAATCGCCGCCGCTCGCGTCCGGAGAGACCGTGGCGTCAGGGGAGATGGTGGCGTCAGGAGATACGGTGGCGTCCGTCACGGACGCATCCGTGGACGGGCTGGCGTCGCTTGCCGTCGCATCCAGCGTCGAGCCGAGGTCGTCGATCGGGTCCGCGTCGCGGCTCGAGACGTCGGGTCCGAGGCCCGCGTCGGTGCGTTCCAGCCCCGCATCGAGCGGCGACGCTCCCGAGTCTACGAGCGATGCTCCGTCACCGCCCAGGCTCGCGTCACGCGGCGCGGCTGTCTCGCTCTCGCAGGCGAGGAGGCAGCAAGAGAGTACCAGGGCGGAGAGAGTGACCTTCCACATCGTTAGAGGCGCATAGCTGCGTCGAACCGGGCTGTCGACCGCATCAACAGCTCAGCGATGGAGTCGAGCGTCCCACGGCCTCAGCACTCCCACCGAAATGGGTCCTTCTCCCGGGTGTCGGCGGAGTAAGCGAAGTGTAAGGGTTGGATCGGCCGCCCCCCCGACAACGGGTTCATGAGCGAAGCCTCGGCGGCGGAAGACACTCCGAAGGCCCATGCGGTTTGGTGGAGCGCGTTCTCCAATCAGCTTCGCGAGCTCGGCCGAGCCCTTCCGGAGGACTGCGAAGGGGCGATCCAATTCCTGATCCGAGAGGTCGACGGCGGGCTCGCGCCCTACTTCCTAGAGATTCAAGGTCGCCGAATATCGACCGGCCGAGGACTGTGTGGCCGGGCGCGGGCGCGGGTGCGTCTGCCCGAGGCTGAGATCGCCGCCATGATGCTCGGTGAGGCGCGGCGAACGAACCTCACCCTGTCGGGAGATCTGGGCTTGCTCGATAGTCTCTTCGCTGCGCTCGCCCAGGCGGCCCCGCGAACGTACGTCCAACTAAGGAGTGAATCATGTCGGTCATAGGCGCTCGCACGATCGCTCGAGCCGTTGGCAAGAGCTTGCTCAACCTGGGGCTGGAGAAAGTTGCGGAGCGAGTCTCACCGGAGGAAGGCTTGCTCACCCGCCTCAAGGGAGCCCCCGCGGTCAGCGCCAATGGCGACCTTCGAAACTCGATGATCGAGAACAGCGAGCTCCTGCGCCTTGGACGATGGCTGGGACAGCAGCTCGGATCGGCCGCTCGCGGCGGGAGCGTCACGGCGGATGAGCTGCGCCAGCTCGCGCTCCAGGGCCTGCCCAAGGCAGCGGAGGCGGTGCGGACGGGCCTGCGGGGGCATGAATCACAGGTCCTCGACGCCCTCCAAGAGCGCGCCGGACTCCGGCTCGAAGCACAGCTGGAGAAGGAGCTCTTTGACGGCTCTTGGACGGGGCGAATGCGCGGGACCGAGCTCAAGCTCGTCCGCGCTGGTGCTTTGGCCAACGGGGATCACGGGCTGATCGGCACCGACTTGGGGAAGGGGTTCGTTCTCAACGATCTCTTGGTCGACGGCGACGTACAACTGGCTGAGATCGTGCGCCAAGTCGCCAAGCCGGGCCGTCCAGAGCGCGCCGAGCTTCGCTACGACACCACGAGCAGCAGCGCCGCGGGCACCCCAGAGGACCTCCACCTCCTCTATTCCGCCACCACCGCCGAGGACGCCTCGCTGCGGCTCGAGGTCAACGGCTCGAGCGCGCACCCTGCGGCGCGTCTGCGGGTCGCCGACGGGGCGAATCACGGGGACATCAGCTTCGAGTTCGACCAGGTCGGCCACTTGGCCCGAATTCATGGGGTCGTCCCAGCGGACGGGGTCGGAGCCTGGAACGAGACCTTGGGGCTCGGACGAGCGCTGCCGGTGGGCAGCGGCGGCAGCTTCGAGCTCGCGGGGGATCGCCCGGAGGCGGCGATCGTCTCGGCGGCGGTCCTCGGCCGAGACCTCACCCATGAGCAGCTCGATCTCCAGGGAACGGTCGCCCGGGTGGCGGAGGCGTCGTCGACGGATCGCATCCTCGATGCATCGACGGTCCTGGCGTTCATCGCCAGTTCAGCGTCCGACGCCCCGAGCGAGGCCGAGGTGCGCGCCGGAAAGTTCGTCAATCGAGGCGATTCCAGCGCGCTGGTGGAGGAGGTGCAGTCCCGTCTGCGCGGGCTGAACATCGATGCGCCGAGCAGCGGCGTGTTTGATGACGCGACGGTCCGCGCCACCAAGCAGTTTCAGCGGACGGCCAACCGCCTGGCTGATCGGGGCGATCTCAGCCTGGATCCGCTGAGGGTTGATGGAGTCCTCGGTCCAGCGACCCTCGGCGCGATCGCCGATGTGGAGCGGCTGAGTCGGGAGGCCCCAGCGTCGCCCCCGCCCTCCTGGGATGACGTTCGCGCCGGACGGGGCGCGCTCACTCGCGGCCAGCAGGGCGAGGCCGTGCTGCGCCTGCAGCGTGCGCTCGGCGCCCAGGAGAGCGGCACCTTCGACCAGGCGACGGAGCGCGCAGTTCGCGAGCTCCAATCCACGATGCGCAGCCGCCCTGAGTTCAAGAACCTCATCGCCAGTGGCGTGGCGGACCAGGCCACGCTGTTGGCGTTGGACGCGCTGCAGGCAGAGCGAAAGGACCTCGCCACCCGGTTTCACACGCTGGAGGACTTGGTCGGGCACCGTCGGGTGCTCAAGCGGGGCGCGGTCGGCCAGCCGGTACGCGTCCTCCAGGAGCGCCTGCAGCGCCTCGGGTACCTTTCGAGCAGCCCAGACGGCAGCTTTGGCCAAGAAACCCTGGCTGCGGTGATGGCCTTTCAGCGAGACAACCGTTTTCAGGGAGACCGGCGGCTCGAGGCCGATGGGGTCGTCGGGCAGGACACCGTCGCTGCCCTCCAGCGCGTCGAGCAAGGCGGTCTCACGCTGGGAATGGTCCGAGGCGGGCGGGAGCTGAACCCAGGTGACCATGGCTCCGGAGTCGAAGAGCTCCAGACCGTCCTCAAAGATCTGGGACACTATCGCGGGCGGGTCACCGGTGTAATGGACGCGCAGACCACCGCGGCGGTCGCGGCGTTCAAGCGTGCCGCGCGGCTGAAGCCACCGGACGATCCGCGCGTAGGCAAGACCACCGTCGCGGCCCTTGACCGCGCGGCGAGCAATGCTGCGATGAAGGTGGTCTCCACAGAGCCCGCCTATCGCGGTGGGCGAATGATCGGGGAGGTCCAGCTGGTCGAGCTCGGCGGACACAAGGTCGAGCTCCGTACCGCCAAGCACCTCTCGGCGATGTTCCAGGACGCGCGCTCCAAGGGCGTCGAGCTGAGGCTCAACAGCGGATTCCGGACCATGTCGGAGCAGCAGCGGCTGTTTGCCAAGTGGATCGCTCGCACGGGCAATGAGGCGGCTCGGCCCGGATACTCCAATCACCAAAACGGGTCGGCGGTGGACATCGACACGGTCGAACCCGCGCACTACGAGTACCTGCAGAAGAACGCCCATCGCTTCGGATTTGAGCGGACCGTGCCGGGCGAGCCCTGGCACTGGGAGTTGCTGCGTCCTATCCCCGGGATGGAGGCGCCGAGCCAGGGCGTGGTGGTGCACCTGCCCGGCGAGCTGGGCGCGCCGCAGTCCACTCCTGCCCCGCCCGAGCTTCCGGAGGCCGGCCCGGAGGCCGGTGTCACGAGCGCCCGCCCGGTCGAGGCCTCTTTTGGCCTGCCGGTTCTTTCGATCGGCGTGAAGCGGGGTGACAACGGCCCCGAGGTCAAGAAGCTGCAGTACTGGCTGGCCCAGCTAGGCTTCATGGCCGACAGCGAGGTCGACAGCGACTATGGCCCGAAGACGGCGACCGCGCTCGATCTGCTGCAGTCCTCCCTAGGGGACCTGGCCGCAACCGGCACGGTCTTCGATAAGAAGACGAAGGAGCTGCTCGATAAGGCGATGAGTCGGGTGCCGATCGCGCCGATCACAGCGCAGAGCTCCAGCGCCGGGATCAAGAGGCTGCAGGGCCTGCTGATCGACGCCGGTTTCCTCCAGAAGGGCCAGGACACCGGGACCATGGGCCCGGCCACGTCGGCGGCCCTGAAGAGCTTGCAGCAGACCCACAACAAGGCTCCCTCGGGGGCCTACGATCAGGCCACCTCGAGGGCGCTGTTTGCATCGATCTTGAGGCCTACGCTCAGTGGGCCAGCCAAGCTCAGCGCAGACCAGATCCTCCGCATCGTGAACCCACCGACCCAGCGGCAGCGTGACAATATCCGGAGCTGGACGGGGGAGATCAACGCGGCGATGGCGCGGTACCAGATCAACACGCCGCTCCGAGTGGCCCACTTCATCGCGCAGATCGCTCATGAGTCAGATGGCTTCAACACCCTGGAGGAGTACGCCAGCGGGGCGGCGTATGAGGGGCGCCTTGACCTAGGCAACACCCAGCCCGGCGACGGGCGAAAGTTCAAGGGCCGGGGCGCGATTCAGACCACCGGCAGGGGGAACTACGGTCGGGTTGGTCAGCGCCTCGGGCAGGATTTCCTGACAGGCGCGCGCCCAAAGCTGCTGGCTACCCGAGAGTGGGGGTTCGTCTCGTCTGGGGACTATTGGGTGAATGGCTCGGCGCGGGGGAATCTCAACATCCTGGCTGACCAGAATGAGTTCGTCCTCATCACCAAGGGCGTCAACGGGGGGACCAACGGTATCGCGGACCGACGCCGCTATCTCGCCAACGCCCTGCGAGAGCTCGGCGTTCGGGTCTGAGTCGCAACTAGGGCTGCGGGAGCAAGCAGCGCAGAGCCCGAACCGGCCGGCGAAACAAGCTGGCGGGAGTGATCGTGTGCGAGGGCATCACCAAGACGGTGTCCTCATCGAGCACTGCAAGAAAGGTACGGTACTCATCGAAGTATCGGGTCCGATCGAGCGCGTACTGGGGATCAGTCGGCTGCTTGAACTTCACCCGACCGCAGCCGCGGAGGCCACGCTGGATACTCAGCAACCAAGAGTCCTGAGCCTCGTCGAGGCCGGTCTGGAGGAGCAGGCCTTCAGGGAGCTCCACCACATCGCTGAACAACAGCCCTGAGGTCGCCGACTCCCCAATCCAGACCAGGTCCGCCAGAGGTCCCTCGGCGATCGCCGAGTGCCCCACCCGGAGGCTCCGCGTACCGAAGAGCACCGTCACGGAGACCGACACGAAGCTCACTCGCAAGTTCGAGCCAACTCGACCGACCCAGACCGGCGCCGCCAGGCCCGAACGAAACGGCGACGTTGGCTGGGGCACCTCCCGCACGCTCCACCCACCCCCGGGAGACCGCGTCGCCTGGCGCAGGTGTCCGCGTTCGAGATCCAGGCCCGCGATGACGAGCGAGCCGTCCTCAGCCTCGGCCACGGAGGGTTGCCCAAACCCAGTCAGAGTATCGACGAGCTCGGGTGGTCCCGACGGAACGAAGGCCAGGACGGCCGCCTCGGGGTGCTCGAGGATGCCCTGGCCATCGTCGTGGGTGAAGCCGGCGAGCAGGCGCTCGGTGGGGCCACTGCCAACGGTCCAGGCGTTGGTAAGCCGCCCGGCGATCGTAGAGCCCTGAGTGCCAAACCATGCCATCCGGCCAACGACGTCCAGGCCCGACTCGAGGGTGCCGTGCGCCACGCTCCCGGTCGTGGTCACCAACCACAACGAACGGTCTGACCCAGCGACCAGTCGTCCGCTTGGAAACGGCGCACGTTGTCCGTTGACTCGAAAGGGAAGGTCCACCCGGGCGGCGCGCCCGCCGCGATCGATGCGGAGCTGGTGGGTGCGAAGGGGGGATTTCTTCTCGACCAAAGACGCGAGCGCCGAGCCGTCGCCGAGCGGGACGAGCGCCTCCGTCAACAGGTCCGCCAGTCCCAGGTCCAAGACCCCGTCGAGCGGCACGCCCTCGAGGCCCGCCGTCGACAGCCCCGCGCCATACCGCTCGCACAGCGGAGGGCTCGTCAGCGGGATGCGGCGGAGTGCTTCGAAGATCTGAGTTGGGTCTTCGACCCGGGACCAGCTATCTGCACCGATCGCGAGTTGATCAAGCCTGACCGGTGCAGGCAGATCGAGGTCAGCGCTCGGCTGCTCGCGCACATACACACTCCCGGCGGCGACACCAAGGTCCTCGAGCGGGCACCGAAACCCCACCTGGACCACCGCGAGGTCCGCGACCTTCTGGGCGTTGACGGAGAAGCTACGGAGCGGCAACGCCGCGTCGCCCACGGCGAGGGCATCCACCTTGGAGACCTCCCCACCCTTCAGCCAAACCCATAGCGCGGAGCTCAGGTGCTCGGTCGGCGGCGGCGGAAGCGGCACCACCTCCTGGCACGCCAGCAGGGAACAGGAGAGGGCGGCCAGCGTCGCGCGCGAGTCCCGGAAGATGAGCGCCACTTGGAGATAGTATGCCGTCCGAGCCCAGGCGGCTCAAGGACCGGTGTCACCGCTCCAAACCGGGCGTCGCTCAGCGATCCGCCAAGGGTGTTCGCCGTACGAAGCGGTAAGGGCCCGCGGTTGCGCCCCATACTTGCGC